>CETW01035996.1_pt1 | contig 18443 bp, 12 predicted proteins | sample 361381 | NCBI WGS metagenome assembly CETW01 (sample SAMEA2620570, study PRJEB7988) | marine metagenome | isolation source: saline water (ENVO:00002010), including
TGGTGAAGAGTATACGTTAGTTATTGCTGCTGAAAGTTATTTAAAGCAACTTAAAAACCCGGAAGATATTGTTACCAATCTATCAACAACGCTAGCGCTTGATAAAATAGCTGAAAAATACAATACAAAGGTTATCAGAACTGCTGTTGGGGAAATTAATGTTGTCAAAAAAATGATCGAGATTAATTCAAATTTTGGCGGTGAAGGCAATGGAGGTGTTATACTAAAAGAGGCACATCTCGGTCGAGATTCTTTGGTAGCTGCTGCAATGGTTTTAAATCGATTGTCCCAAGAAGAGAATTTGACTGTTTCACAGCTTCATGATTCATTACCCCATTATTCAATTATTAAGGATAAAATTGATCTAGTTAAAGTAGATGAAACGGTTTTGTTAAAAAAAGCTAAAGAGGCTTATTCAGATTCAACTATTAATTCTATTGATGGAATAAAATTCATTTGGGATGATCGATGGGTTCATTTAAGAAAGTCTAATACAGAGCCGATTATGCGTATTTATGCTGAAGCACCCTCAAAAAAAGAAGCAACTCATTTAATTAAACAAATAAAAAATTAAGATTTAAGTCCAAGGCTTTTATAAGAATGGATGTAAAAAAAGGACAAGAAATTGAATTAACAATTCAAGCATTAGCCTATGGAGGCAAGGGTATTTCAAGATATGATAATTTCGTTATTTTTGTTGATAAATCAATTCCGGGGCAAAAAGTTTTAGCATATGTTTACAAAAAGAAAAAAGATTACGCAGAAGCTAGGGTAAAAGAAATTCTCGTTGAATCGCCCTATTTTACTGACCCCGAGTGTATCCATTTTTCAACCTGCGGAGGCTGTAAGACACAACAGCTATCCTATGCTGAGCAGCTTAACCAAAAAAAGAGCCAAGTGCAGCATATTTTCGAGAGGCAGGCATCCATAGGTAATTTTGTAATCGATTGCATTGTTCCTGCCAATCCGGTTTATAATTATAGAAATAAAATGGAATTTACATTTTCAAGTAATAGATGGATTCTTGATAATGAGCCAGCAAATGTTGAATCAGACTTTGCGTTAGGTATGCATATTCCAAAAAGATGGGATAAGATTTTAGATATAGAATCATGTCACTTGATGCCTGAAATTGGAACCGATATAATTAATTATGTTAGGGATTTGGCAAAGAAGCTTAAGCTTAAACCTTATGACCAAAAATCGCATATAGGATTTTTGAGATATTTGGTTCTTAGGTTTGGACAAAATACTAATGAGCTTATGGTTAACTTAGTCACTGCATACGAAGACCTTGACTTACTTATCCCTGTTGTGACGAAGCTAGCAAAAAAATTTCCACAAATAACCTCAATAGTAAACAACATAAATACTAGAAAGGCAGATGTCGCATTCGGTGAGCATGAAATCTTGTTACATGGAGAACCCATGCTCAAAGAAAGACTTAAAGATCTCACCTTTCAAATTTCATCAAATTCTTTTTTTCAAACAAATTCATTTATGGCAGAAAAACTTTATGATGTCATTTTAGATAGTGCAGAGCTAAAAGGAGATGAAATTGCTCTTGATTTGTACTGCGGCGCTGGGTCGATTTCTCTTTTTTTAGCACAGAGAGCAAAGTTTGTTTATGGTTTTGATATTATTGTATCCTCAATTGAAAATGCCGAACAAAATGCTATTATCAACAAAATTGATAATGTAGAATTCAAAGTAGCAAATCTTGATTCGTACTTTGTTAATATGAATTCAAATAAATTGCCTGAGCCAAATATTATTATTGTTGATCCGCCACGATCAGGAATGCATGAAAAAATGACCAAATTTCTTCCAAAACTAAACCCCGATAAGATTATTTATGTATCGTGCAATCCCTCCACCCAAGCGCGGGATTCAAAAATATTGCAATCAAATGGTTATGATTTAAGTAAACTAACACTAGTAGATATGTTTCCCCATACCCCCCATATTGAGACAGTTGGTGTTTTTCAAAAATCTTAATAATTAAACAGTTTTGGTTAATATGTTTATTATTAGATTAATTAAGTCAGTCACATAAAGAATAACTAAATTTGAAGTATGCAAATATGGCTTAAAACGCTCATTCGTAATAGCTTCTTCCAAGTAGGGATAGGGTTATTTATCACCATGATTTTAGGTGGTGTAGTACTACAATGGCTAGAAACTGGAGATATTTCAAAAGGCAATAACCCCTTTTGGTGGGCAATTGTGACTATGACTACTGTTGGCTACGGAGATTTTTCTCCTGAAACTCCTGAAGGGAGAATGTTTGCAGTATTTATCATGTTTGCAGGAATTACTCTTGTATCATTATTGACAGCATCAATTTCATCAATTTTTGTTGCACAAAAAATCCGGGAGGGTAAAGGTTTGGAAAAATTAAATTTATCAGATCATTTTATTTTATGCGGTTGGAATTCAAATGCGAATAAAATAATTAATTCTATTCAACTTTTAAATCATAATCAGAGAAAAATAGATTTGGTTTTGATTAATGATCTCTCTGAGGAGGAAATAACTCAACTAAAAACTAGATTTTCAAAAATAAAAATACATTTCGTATCTGGGGATTTTGCGCAGGAAGAAACCCTCCACAGGGCAAGTATAGTTGATTCAGATACTGTAATAATAATTCCTAATAATCTAGATAATGACCAAAATTCTCATGATGAAAAAACAATTTTTGCTACCCTGACCATTAAAAGCATTGATGCATCTATAAGAGTCGTTGCGTATCTATTGGATAGAGAAAATTTAACGCACATTAAAAGAGCAGAGGCCGATGAAGTTGTCGTTAGTGATGATTTTAGTTTAAATATCTTAGCTTCGCATGTCATTGATCCAGGAGTACCTCAGCTCTCTAACCAGCTAATTAATACCAATTCTGATTCTAGATTTATAAGGAAGTTAATTCCTCAAAATTTTGTTGGGAAGAAATATGGGGAACTATTCAATCATTATAGGGATAAGAATGGTGCCTTACTTGTTGGATTGTACTACGAAGATGAAAATTTAGGTATTGGTAGTATTTTGTCTGCTGACACCTCATCCCTTGATAATTTTATTGAGCAAAAATTAAAAGAGGGTGGTATTTCGCTTCAAGAACAAAGCAAGGTTCATGTAAATGTAAATCCAAGCGCTGATCACATTATAAAAGAGGGCGAAAAAGCTCTTCTAATTCCTTGAGGTAATTATGAATAATGAACTATTAAAAAATTATAAAATTTTTGAAGACCTAGATGATGACCAGCTAAACAAATTTCATCCAATTATTGAAAAAGAAAAAATAGAAGCAGGAAAAAGGTTTATTATTGAGGGAGACGAAGGGAATTCAATCTATTTATTAATAAAAGGTAACGTTGAAATTAATCAAGCGCTTACTCTTTCTGTTAATAAAGGAGATTCGGATAATCGTGAAAAGTCAATTATGAAACTTTCTGAACAAGACTTTCCATTATTTGGCGAAATGGCTATTTTTTCAGAAGGAGATGTTAGAACAGCAAATGTTAGGGCCGAAAGCAATTGCACACTAGCAAAAATTCATAAAAGAGATTTGCTCAAAATTTGTGATGCAAATCCCGAATTAGGATTTATTGTTATGCGCAACTTTGGGCGAATTATTACAAAAAATTTGATTAAAGCAAATCAGAATGTTTTAAAACTTACCACAGCCTTTAGTCTTATTTTAGACCGCTAGGATTTCAAGATAGTTAAGCTAATTTGGAACATTTTTTCTAATGTCAACAGTGCAATTCGATACAAAATATAATTGGGACAAACTTGAGGATAAATGGTATTCTTATTGGCTTGATAAAAGATATTTTCATGCTGATGAAAATTCATCCAAAGAACCATTTACAATAATCATTCCACCTCCAAACGTGACCGGCAAGCTCACTATGGGGCATGTCTTAAATAACACCATTCAAGATATATTAATTCGAAAAGCACGTATGGAAGGTAAAAATGCATGTTGGATACCAGGAACAGATCATGCCTCAATTGCTACTGAATCAAAAGTTGTTGCGATGCTCGCTGAAAAAGGTATAGAAAAATCTGATCTTTCTCGTGAAGAATTTTTAAATCATGCATGGCAATGGAAAGAAAAATATGGGGGTATAATTATTAAGCAGCTCAAAACACTTGGATGTTCCTGCGATTGGGATAGAGAGCGCTTTACTATGGATGAAGATTATACAAATGCGATTATGCATGCTTTTGTTGAACTGTACAATAAAGATTTAATTTATAAGGGTAAAAGACTTGTTAACTGGTGCCCTGTTTCAAAATCAGCAATCAGCGATGAAGAAGTTATACATCAAGAAAAAAATGGAAAGCTGTGGTATTTACGTTATCCAATTTCTAATGAAGATGAATTTTTGACTGTTGCAACAACTCGCCCAGAAACTATGCTTGGAGATACAGCAGTTGCCGTGAATCCTAGTGATAAGCGATATGCTCATCTTGTTGGAAAAAGCGTTTATCTTCCTCTTGCAGATCGTGAAATACCCATTATTTTTGATGAACTTGTAAACCTTGATTTTGGCACAGGTTGCGTTAAGGTTACACCTGCTCATGATCCAAATGATTTTGAAATGGGAGAGCGCCATAAACTTCCTTTTATAAACATCATGAATCCTGATGCAACTCTTAATCAGGAGGTGCCTATAAAATTCCAAAAATTGTCTAGAGAGGAAGCTAGGAAAGCCGTCATTAAAGAAATGGATGCAAAAGGACTGCTTGAAAAGGTGGAAGACTACACAAATAATGTTGGTTTTTCTGAAAGAGGTGGGGTGCCAATCGAATATTATTTATCAGATCAATGGTTTATGAAAATGGAAAGTTTAGCAAAGCCAGCATCTGAGGCGATAAAATCAGGTAGTATAAAATTTCATCCTCAACATTGGGTAAAAACCTATCATCATTGGATGGAAAATATTAAAGATTGGTGTATTAGTCGTCAATTAGTATGGGGTCATCAAATTCCTGTTTGGTATCATAAAGATAATCGCGAGGAAATGCATGTATCAATAAATGGCCCTAAAGATAAAGAAAATTGGTATAGAGATGAAGATGTATTGGATACATGGGCATCTTCATGGTTATGGTCTTTTGCTGTTCATAATTGGCCAAATAAAGACCAAAATTTAAAGTCATTTTATCCAACAAATACACTTGTAACCGGTCCTGATATTATCTTTTTTTGGGTTGCAAGAATGATAATGGCTGGAATTGAGTTTTTAGATGAAATTCCATTTAAAGACGTATACTTTACATCTATTCTTAGAGATAAGGATGGAAAAAAATTTAGCAAGTCTTTAGGTAACTCCCCTGACCCATTTACGCTATTTGAAGAGTACGGAACTGATGCAGTTCGCTTTGCTACAATGCTTATGTCACCGCAAGGATTAGATGTTTTATTTTCGAATGACCGCCTTGAAATTGGAAGAAATTTTATGAACAAGCTTTGGAATGCTTCAAGGTTTGTTCATATGAATCTAGATGGTTTAAATAATGAAAATGATAAACTTGATATAAGTCAATTAGAAGAGCCGGAAAGGTGGATACTAAATCGACTTGATGAAACAGCAGTAGAAGTAAATAAACTTTTGAATAAATTTAAGTTTAATGAAGCTGCTAAGCTTATCTATGAATTTACTTGGAATGATTATTGCGATTGGTATATCGAGATAGCAAAAACACGTTTCTATGGAAATGATAATAAAAAGAAGGAGTTAGCGCAAAAAGTAGCAGTAAAAACTCTTAAGGGAATTTTAATACTATTACATCCTTATGCTCCATTCATTACTGAAGAAATATGGTCATTTTTTAGAAATAAAGATGATTTAGATTTAATTGTTTCACCTTGGATTAATCCGCATGAATTTATTCCAGATGATGATGCCTTAAAGTCATTTGAAGTTATTAAAAGTACAATTTCAGCAGTAAGAATGATTAGAAGTAAAATGAATGTTCCTTCAAATAAACGATCTAATGTTATAATTCGTAAAGGGGAAAAATTTGAATCGATTATTCAAAATAATAGTGTTATAATTAAATCTTTAGGCAATATTGAAAATATTACTTTTTCGAATGATTCAAAAAAACCAAAAAAATCTGCGACTGTTGTAACAAATCAGATGGAAATTTTTATTCCTCTTGAAGGCCTGATTGATTTTGAAATAGAAATATCACGGCTTTCAAAACGCTTGAATGAACTAGATAAGCATGTAGCATCAATTAAGCATAAATTGACAAACAAAAAATTTATTGATCGAGCTCCAAAAGAAGTTGTTTCTCATGAAAAACAAAAATTGGATGATATGATTGTTGAGTATAATTTGGTTAAGCAAAATTTAGATATTTTAATATGAAATCTATTCTACTAATACTTATTACTTCTTCTTTGACCCTTGCACAGTCCTTTTATGCAAATATTACCATATATAAAGATGGATTTGCTTTAGTTAAGCAACCTGTCCTTTGGCAAGATCTTGAATCTGACCAAAATATCATTATTTGGGATATATTACCAATCGGCGTCATTCAGGACTCACCATTTTTGACTTTAGAAAATGCAAATGTTTTGATTCAAAGTTTCAATCAAGATGTCTTTCGATTTTCTGATCGCCTTTATAATTATCTTGGAACAAAAGTTGATGTTAAACTAACAAATGAGAATGATATGAGTGGAACTCTCGTTGAGATAACAGATGAAACATTAACTTTACAGCGCCGTAGATCTATGATTTCATTTAATAGGGATAGGGTAGACTATATCAATGTGCCAGGCATGATGGAAAATGTCCAATTTAAACCTACTTTGAAATGGGCGATTAAAACAGATATAGAAACTGATACAATTGCAGGAAATTTAACTTATCTTTCATCAGGGTTTGATTGGAACGCAAATTACAGATTTATTGTAGAAGCCGAAGGCGATGATGCTCAATTCATAGCAGAGGCTTCAGTTGTCAATAATAGTAATATAAATTTTGATAATATGGTTTTAAGTCTTGTTGAAGGTGAGCTTAAAATGGATAATCAACAAAAGACTGAAACCCGTATCATGGCTGAAAAATCATCTAAATCATTTCCTGATGTTTCCCAGTTAGGAGATTATCATATTTACAATATTGATTCTGATATGAGTTTGATAAGCAAAGAAACCCTCATTACTCGATTGTATCCTGAAAGAAAAGTATCATTCAAAAAAACATATTTTTTTGAAAATAATGAACGATCTCAAAAAGAGGAGCCACTCTCCGTTGAATATGCAATTCCTAATACAGAAGATAATAATTTGGGACTACCGCTTCCTCAAGGGAAAATCCAACTTTATCAATTATTAGAAAATGGTAGCGTTGAGTTTATTGGTCAGGATAAAATTATGCAAATCCCTAGAAATGAAACTGCAATTGTTTCTTCAGGAAAAGCATTTGATGTTACGGGAAAGCGAAAAGTCCTCAATTATGATCGGCAACGTAAAAGTGAAGAGGCATCAATTAGTTTAGTTATTTCAAATGCATTGAACAAATCTGTTGATGTTCGACTCATTGAGCACATCTATGGAGATTGGGTAGTGCGTAATGCTTCATCAAACTATCGAAAAATTGATGCATCAACTATCTATTTTAATCTTTCAATTCCATCAGAAAGTTCTCGCACAGTAACTTACACCTATCGCAAGGAATGGAAATAAATTTGCTGTGCCTGAAAAGGCTTTAAATCTCTTAGATCCCTTAAATTCATTAAAAGGCATAGGGCCATCTAAAAACGATACCTTGATTCAAGCTGGAATAAGCACTATCCAAGATCTTATAAATTATTACCCTAGAAAATATTTAGACCGTACAAATATTATTCCAATTGGTAGGGTGAAAAATAATTCACAGGTCAATATTATTGGTAAGATAGAGGCAGCTGGGCTCATCAAAGGTAGAAAGCGACAATTTTTTAAAGCAATTCTATCTGACAAAAGCGGAATGATTACTCTTACATGGTTCAATGGCGCAAGATACATAAATAAATTAATTAAAATTGGGGACCGTCTAGCTGTAAGCGGTAAGGTTGAATTTTATAATAAGCTCCAGATTGTTCATCCTCAATATGATAAACTTAATACTAAAGAGGATCCACTAAATTCCGGTATCATCATGTCGCTTTACCCAATTTCTGGTATTTTAAGAAAAAACCGTATAGATAGTTTATTTTTTAGAAAAATTATTAGAAAGATTTATGGTGAGCTCAGAGAAATTCCAGATTTTTTTAAAGAAGACTTTAGAAAAAAATATAATATTATATCGCTTGATAAGGCCCTTAGGGAAATACATTTTCCGCATTCAAATACATCATTAGATAAGGCAATTAAGAGATTGAAATTTAATGAGCACTTCTTTTTTCAACTGCAAATGCTTTCAAGAAGAAAATTGGCAAAAAATCTCCCAACGGTACCTTTGAAAAAAACTGGTATACAGACAAAAATGATTTATAATAATATCAATTTTGAACTTACAAATGCTCAAAAACGCGTTCTTAAAGAACTAAAAGATGATTTATCAAAACCTTATGCAATGGATCGCTTGTTACAAGGAGATGTTGGTTCAGGAAAAACAATTTTAGCCATCCTAGCTGCTTCAATAGCAGTTTCAAATAATTCTCAAGTTGCGATTATGGCACCAACAGAAATTCTTTCTAATCAACATTATAAGTCCTTCAAGAAATTAGCCGATTTGGGCAAAATGTCCTGCGCTCAACTCATTGGCGGTATGCCGAATAAAGATAGAAAAAAAATCATATCAGGTCTAGAGAGCGGTAAAATAGATATTATTGTAGGTACGCATGCGTTAATCCAAAAAGATGTTATTTTTAATTCCTTAGGTTTAGTAATTGTTGATGAGCAGCACCGCTTTGGAGTCAATCAAAGAATTTCACTAGCTCAGAAAGGGGTAAACCCCCATTCTTTGACAATGACCGCAACTCCGATTCCAAGAACGTTAGCTATAACCTATCATGGCGATATGGACTTATCAATTATAGATGAACTCCCAAAAGATAGAATACCAATCACAACTAAAACCGTAAATAAAGATCGTTTAGAAAAAATTTATTCTTTTATGATTGATGAAATGAATTCTGGAAGACAATGCATTATTGTATACCCATTAGTGCAGGAGTCTGAAAAATCTGACTTAACTGCTGCAATTGAAATGTACAATAATCTTTCAAAAAATATCTTTAAAAAAATGAAGGTTGGATTATTACATGGTAAGTTAGAAAAAGATGAAAAAGATGAAATAATGAAAGATTTTTCAAATAATAAAATTAATCTATTAATATCAACTACTGTCATAGAAGTTGGGATTGATGTACCAAATGCAACCGTAATGCTTATAGAGCATGCCGAGAGGTTTGGATTGACTCAGCTTCATCAACTTCGAGGAAGGGTTGGTCGTGGGAATAAAAAAAGTTATTGTATTTTAGTACAGAGAAAACAAACTGAAAATTCAAAAAAACGTTTACAAATCATGGAATCCACCAATGATGGCTTTGTGATCTCTGATGAAGATTTAAAGCTAAGAGGACCAGGAGAATTTTTTGGAATTAAGCAAAGTGGTTTTTTTAATTTTAAAATTGCAAATATAGTTTCTGATGGAAATTTGATCAACCAAGTACGAAATGCTGTTTTTGAAGAATTTAATTTTAATCTAGCTACGCTTCAATCAAGGAACAAAATAGTGTATGAAGAGTTGATGTATCTGTACGGAGATAAAATAGAAAAATCACTTTCTATGCGATAATATAGACTATTCATCTTATGCATCTAAGGTGTATTTTAGTAGCTTCGATTAAACAATAAAAAATACTTTTACTAATGAAAGGCTAATAATGTCCGAGAATCAATTAAAAAAAGAAGATCAACTTTTTATTCATTTAGTTAACACATTTGTTCAAAGTGCATGGATATCTCTTGGTAAAGTAAAAAACCCAGTGTCTGATGAATTAGAAAGAAATTTAGATCAGGCTTCGTATTATATAGATTTACTTGATATGCTTCAAACAAAAATGAAGGGCAATTTGAGTGAATGGGAAGAGCAATATATTTTACATAGCTTAAGTGAGTTAAAGTTGAATTTTATTGATGAGAAGAAAAAAAAGGAAAGCGAACCTGATAGCGGCTCTAGCAAAAAAGAAGAAAAACCTAAGGCAGAAAAAAAACAAAAGCCTAAACCTAAGCCATCGAAAAAGACCAAGAAAAAATAAAATCGATGGATTCATATAATAAAAAAATAAATTTTTTCTTTGCTGTTACCTCACTAATTACATCGTTTCTTGTTTACCTATTAACGATGGCAGATACTGTGCCGTATTGGGATTCAGGAGAATTTATTGCAACCTCTTATATTCTTGGGGTTCCGCATCCGCCGGGTAGCCCTCTTTATTTGATTATAGGTAGAATATTTTCCATGATTCCATTTAATCCTGATATCGCCTTCAGGATTAATCTTATATCTCCAATAGTTAGCGCATTAGCAGTGATGTTCTTATACCTTTCTTGCGTAAAAATTATCATCAATTACAGAGGGAAGATTAAATCACAAATTGATTCCATAATTATTTTTGGATCCTCTTTAGTTGGTTCTCTTACGTTTGCTTTTACAGACTCGCACTGGTTTAATGCTGTTGAAGCTGAGGTATATGGATTTTCTACTTTTTTTACAGCAATAGTTGTATGGCTAATCCTGCTTTGGTCAGAAAAAGCAGATGAAAATGGCAATGAACGCTATATTTTAATTATAGCCTACATGATTGGTCTTGCCACGGGGGTTCACTTGCTTAATTTGTTGGCACTTCCATTTTTGGCACTAATTATTTTCTTTAGAAAGTTTGAATTTTCCTATAAAGGCTTTGCTATTACAACGGTTATTACTGGTATAGTCTTTTATTTGATCAACTCTGCAATTATTAATGGAATGCCAAAATTAGTGGATAAAATTGGACTACCATCAGTCATTTTTATATGCATCTTAATTTTTGGATTAATGGTTTTAAGTATCATTAATAAAAAATTCCAATATGCATTAGTACTAACCTCTACAGTTCTAATTCTCATTGGCTATTCAAGCTATGCTATGATTTTCATTCGTTCTGATCAGAAACCAGCTATAAATGAAAATGACCCATCAACAGTATCTAGGGCAATTGCTTATATGGAAAGAGAGCAATATGGAAGAATGTTTCAATTCCCAAGAAGATTCAAAGGATTGCCTCCAAAACATGAAGCAGTTGGAAGACCCCAAAATGGTCGAGAATACACTTCCAGACAAGAACGAGCATATAAAACCTATAGAATGGACAAGCAATGGGACTATTTCTGGGATTATCAAGTAAAGAAAATGTATTGGAGATACTTCTTATGGCAGTTTGCTGGTAGAGGACCAAGCACAGAATCTTTTGTTACACCTTATGGCGCTAGACCTAATGAGGATGGGGTGGCTTGGTTTCAATTTGGTCTCCCGCTAGCATTTCTTTTTGGTCTTTGGGGAATGTTTTACCATTTTCAACAGGATAAAAAAAGAGCATTTTCTGTATTAAGTCTTTTTCTAATGACAGGGTTAGCTATCATCATCTTTGTCAATCAAGACAATCCGCAGCCTAGAGAAAGAGATTATTCCTATGTTGGTAGTTTTTTTGCTTTTTCTATTTGGATAAGTATTGCTGTTCAAGCATTAATAGATCAATTTAGAAAATTTTCTAAAGGAAAATCATATCAAAAAAATGGAATTATCTTTACGATTGTTTTACTACTAATTGCTATGCCTGCAATGATGTTGAAAGCTAATTATCATGAGCATGATAGATCTGATAATAGGATTGCATGGGATTATAGCTATAATATTCTTCAGTCATGCGAGCCCAATGCGATTATATTTACCAATGGAGATAATGATACATTCCCTTTGTGGTATTTACAGGAGGTTGAAGGAATAAGAAAAGATGTTACTGTGGCCAATTTGAGCCTTTTAAATACAGAATGGTATATCCGCCAATTAAGAGATTCAAGGCCAGGGGAATTTATTAAAATGGGAGATGACCAAGTTCAAGATGTTGCTTCTGGGTTGAAAGAATGGAAATCGCAAATCATTAGGGTAAAAGCACCAATAACTGATAAAAATAAAAATGGTTATATTGAATGGAGAGTTGACCCAACTTTTGCTAATGCAGCTTTAATGGTAAAAGACCTAATGATCCTTCAAATTATATTTGCTGCAGAATGGAATTACCCAATTTATTTTGCTGTTACCGTTCCTCAATCTAATCGACTTAATTTAGATCAATATATTGAAATGGAAGGCTTAGTCTATCGCTTACGCCCATATAAGGTCGATCAACAAAGCGCGATTAATGAAGAGAGAATGTGGACTAATTTAATGTCTGGATATGGCTCTGAAGTTTGGAAAAGAGATATCGAAGCTAGAGAATGGAAAAACCTAGAAAATGAAATTTGGTTTAAAGATTATAAGCCAGGCTATCTCTATCGGAATTTAGGACGTGAAGATATTTTTTATTTTCCTTCTACAAATATACGCTTATTGCAGAATCTTAGAAGCGCTTACATGCAGTTAGCAGGATATCACTATATGAAATATAAAGACAATGAATCCATTGATAAAGCCAAAGCAAATATCCATAGAGAGAAAGGGTTGCAAGTATTAAATAGGATGCAAGATAATATCCCTGAGAGAACCATTCGGTATGATGCAAAAGAATTGCATTATCAGCTTGGTAGGCTTTATGGTGAATTAGGCAATAAAGATGAGCTTCAAAGAGTCATGGGAATCTTAATGGGTAGAAATGATTTAACCATTCAAGATAAGGTTGAATTCGGTCAGGTGTATCTTGCTCAGTTAGATTCTTTAGATAGGGGTAGGGTTATTTTTGAAGAGCTCTATAATGATTTCAAATCTATTGAATCTGGCGCTAGACTGACGTCTCAAAGAGAAATGGATCAATGGAGAGATTACTTTGTTCAAATTGTTTCATCTTTAATTTTTGCATATAAAAATTTGGACATGTACGATAAAGCTGAGTCTGTAGTAAACGATTGGCTCAAGAATAATCCAGATGACCCTGTAGCAAAAAAACTTCTTAATGACCTTAAAGAAAAGAAGGGATAAAAACTCTTTCAATCAAAGCTTAATCTATGCTTGAGCCTAGAGTATCTATAATCATTCCACATTGGAACGGTATCGAAGTTCTTTCAGAATGTTTAGAGTCCCTTGAAAAAACAACATACCCAAACTTAGAAATAATAGTAGTTGATAACGCTTCAAGTGATGGAAGTCAAGACTGGGTAAGCTTGCATTACCCAAGTATCAAACTGATAGAGAATAATACTAACCTTGGATATGCTGGAGGATGCAATAAAGGAGCGAAGGCATGCACCGGTGACTATCTAGTTTTCCTCAATAATGATACTATTCATGAAAATAATTGGATTGAAACACTGGCTGATTTTCTAAATTTAAATTCTGAAGTTTCTGCGGTTCAACCAAAGATATTAAACCATTATGAGCAAAATAAATTTGACTATGCTGGCGGATGTGGCGGTTGGATAGATATACTTGGATTTCCATTTGCAAGAGGAAGGTTATTTTTAGATCAAGAAATTGACAACGGGCAATATGAAAAAATAAGACCGGTTTTTTGGGCCAGCGGAACAGCTATTATGATCAGAAAGAAAGATTTTGATACGTTAGGGGGGTTTGATAAAACTTTTTTTGCCCATCAAGAAGAAATTGATCTTTGTTGGAAAATTCATCTTTTGGGTAAGCATGTCTGGTCAATACCTAGCGCAATAATTTATCATAAGAATGCCGTAACCTTGCCAATGTATTCAAGATTAAAACAATATCTGAACCATAGAAATTCACTGTTAATGTTATTATCTAACTATAGCTTACCAATGACCCTTTATTTGGCTCCCATTAGAATTTCGTTAGAGTTTGTTGCGCTTTTTTATTCTTTATTTTGCCTTGACCTAAATCATTTTTTTGGAATACTTCAGTCTTTTGTTTGGGTATTAACTCACCCACACGTCATTTACAAACGTAGGAAGCATATTCGACAATTACGAAAAGTAAAAGATAGTGAAGTGATAAATAAAATGTATTGGGGAAGTATTGTTTTTGATTATTATATCAGAAGAATAAAAAAATCTTCCGATATAATTAATGAATGATCAGTTTCCCAATCATTTCTTTTAATAACTTTGCTGCTGTTATGGCAGTTATATTGTTGACATCATTGATGGGATTATATTCTACAATATCGCCACCAATAACATCAGCCTGAAGCGAATGTAATATATTTATAATCTCTCTAGTGGTTAGTCCTCCAGGTTCAGGGTGAGAAACCCCAGGAGCATACGCTGGATCAAGTCCATCAATATCTAAAGAAATATAAACAGGGCCATCAAATTGAAAAGATAAATTAGAATTATAATCTTTCATTTCAATGACTTCAACATTAAACTTTTTTACTTGCTCTCTTTGGTGATCATTCAAAGTTCGAATTCCAACCTGAACCAATCTTTTCGCTAAATTGTTTTCCATTATTCTAGCAAATGGTGATGCATGGGAAAAGGGATTGTTTTCAAAATTATCATATAAATCAGGATGTGCATCAAAATGAAGAATATTTAATGAATCATATTTTTTTGCGTAAGCTTGAATAATTGGAAATGTTATTGAGTGGTCACCACCGATTGAAATAATATTATTGCCTTTTTCTAATTCATTATAAACTACATTATAAATTTTTTCTATTGCTGATTTACCTGATGGAAGCACCAATGGATCTATAACTTTAACTTTTGCAGAACTTCTAGAATTAATACCGTTTTCAGAATGATCATTTGTGGATTCTGAATAGAAAGCCTCAATTATTTTTTGCGGCGCCTTTGCGGCGCCTCTTTGAAAAGATGAATTTTCATCCAAAGGTATTCCTAATAGCGATATCATTAATCTACTTCTAGAATGATTACCTGATCGCTTTAAGATAAATATCTTTATGCGCTTGATCCATGTCAGCAAGTTGATTTAGGATTCTATTTTGACCCATTACACCCAAGGCTTTAACTAATTCTGATCGATGAGCATCCAAAAAGTAAAGAGTTCTACCGGTGGGAAATTGACGAAAAACTACTTGAAAACCCTCTACCATTAGTTTGAATTCTTCTAAAGCTTCATCAGGTTTGCCTTGTTTGAAATAATCCATAGCAACATAATATGCAAATCGCGCCTCTCTTAAACCTTTATTTTCTGTAACCTCTTTTAAGAGTTGCATGCGCGTACTCCATCCTTTTGAATAATCTGAAGCAATACCTCTTAAAACAATTTCTCGAGATTGATCGTAGGCTAGATTGCCTCCATAATAATCATACGTATCCATATGTCCAGCCAAAATAAAATAAGCATAGAATGCAAAAAAACTACCTAGCGGTTCAAAAATAACTGGATCAAAGTATATTGAACTTCCTGCATTATAATAGAATTGAAGAGATTTGTCAAAATATCTTAAATCCATTCCATCAGAAATAAGTACTTGCGCATGAAAGGTTTCCATCCCTCCTTTTTGAGCTGTGCCTTGAAAAGCAATAGAAATATGCAGAGGAATTTTTAAGCTTTGAAATTCTTCATTCCAATTATGTTTTGAAAAAAAACGCGAAACCTCTCCTTTGATAGAAGCTACTTTTTGTTTTTCACTATTCCTCAGAAGTCTATCATCTATCTTTACATCAATTTTTCCAAACTGGCCAAAAAGGATAGAAGAGTATAAAATCATTGTTAGTAATAATCGCATATAAGAAACTAATAGATAAAACCTATACCATGCTATTCATGAAGAATAATTGTCTTAATTTATAGAATGATAAATATTGAAAATTTAATCGAAAAGCAGCCAAATGTAAAATCACTTCTCTTGCAAATTGGTGAAATTGCCGAACAAAAAGAAAAAGAAGTTTATGCTGTTGGTGGGGTGGTTAGAGATTTGCTATTGGATAAGGAAATTCATGAGGTCGATTTAATGGTTATTGGAGATGGGATAGAGTTTGCAAAAATTATAGCAAATGAGCTTGGTATACAAAAAATTGTTCCATTTCATAGGTTTTCGACTGCACATATTCCGGCTAATCCGATTCCAATAGAGGTTGCAGCGGCACGCGAAGAAATCTATTCTTCTGAATCAAGAAAGCCAAAAAAAGTAAAATATACAGATTTAGCAGGGGATTTAATTCGAAGAGATTTTACAATTAATGCAATGGCTATAAATATTGTACCTGAAAAATTTGGCAATCTTCATGATCCATATAATGGCATTAAAGATTTAGAAGCGAAAAAACTAATTACACCTCTCGAACCTAATAAAACTTTCTCAGAAGACCCACTAAGGATGATTCGCGCTGCTTATTTCGCTTCTAAATTAAATTTAAACATAGAAAAAAATTGTCTTGATTCAATGAAACAACAATCCGAACGTATTGCAATAGTCTCTCAAGAGAGAATAACAAATGAGTTTTGTAAAATTTTATCTACAGATAAGCCATCTATTGGTTTGGGGATTCTTCAAGAATCTGGTTTGATGAAGAAAGTTTTTCCTGAGATTGATCTAATGTACGGAATGGATCAGTCAAGCGAATGGCATCATAAGGACATCTTTGATCATACTATGCAAGTTGTGGACAACGCTGCATTGCTATCCAAAAAGATGAAATTAAGATTTGCAGCGCTTGTCCATGATATAGCAAAACCAAATACTAGAAAAATTGATCCAAAAAAAGGTTACACCTTTCATGGGCATGATGCAATTGGTGAACGAATGTTAAATAAGGTAGCCGAAAGGATGAAAATATCAAATGCCCTGAAAGATTATTTAAAAAAACTAACACGCCTTCATTTGCGACCTATAGCTTTAGCAAAAAAAGGAATAAGCGACTCAGCTATACGAAGATTAATGGTAGCAGCCGGTGATGATGTTAATGATTTATTAACTCTTTGTAGAGCAGATATAACGACAAAAAATCAAAATAAAATAAAAAAATATTTAGCCAATTTTGAAAAAGTAGAAGCCAAAATGACGGATGTCAATGAAAAGGATAAAATGAAAGCATTTCAATCACCTGTGCGTGGCGCTGAAATAATGAAGATTTTCAACCTTAAGCCGGGTAAAAAAATTGGAAAAATTAAATCTGATATTGAAGAGGCAATTCTTGATGGAAAAATTGAAAATTCTTACGAGGAAGCTTATAATTATCTTATCTCTATAAAAAATAACTATATTAATAAGTGATTAATACAAAAAATGAAACATTTAATAATCATAATCATACTAAACCTTTCTTTTATTTTCTCACAAGAAATATCTGGGACTGTATCAGATAAGCTAACTGGCGCTCGTCTTTCTGGGGTAAATATTGTAATTATTGATACTGATAAAGGTGTATCAACTAATTCTAACGGAGAATACTCTTTAGATATTAATGGATTTACCGCAAGCCAAATTGTTCAGTTTAAACATATAGGCTATGATGAACGATTAGTAAGAATTGATAGCCTACGTATATCGTCAAATATTTTCCTTCAGCCTCGCGTTCTTCAATTTGAAGCGATTGAAACTGCTGGTATCAAAAGAAAACCAGCGATTGAAAAAGACCTACCGCAAACTGTTTCAATAATTCAATCTGATGCTTTCTCATTAAGAGCCTATGTTGATGCTGGGGATTTGCTGGCAACAGATCAAAGTGTTCAAATTGAAGAATCTCTCTCTGGAAGAAAAACTGTATCAATTCGCGGTGGAAACGCGGATGATGTATTAGTTTTATACAATGGATTTAGACTAAATCGTCCTTATGATAATGTATTTGATCTTTCACTAATTGATATGCAAAATATTGAACAAGTTGAGATTGTAAAAGGAGGTCATTCGGTATTATACGGATCAGATGCTTTTTCAGGCGTAGTAAATATTGTTCCAAAAAATACAAAGGATAAAAATTTAAAAGTATCGCAACAATTCGGATCGTATGATTCAGGGTTTTGGAATGCAAATGGTCAATTAAAAATCAATAATTCATTTTTATCAATTAACCAAAAAAGGGGCTCATATAAACGAATTTTTCAAGATTCACAAATTGAATCACCTAGGTTAATATCAAGCCTATCTCATTCTGCGTTTGATATGACCAACAGATTGAAAAATCGTTTAATGAATGGAAATCTTGAGTGGAATCTTACCCAGGATAAACAGGTATTTGATAATACTCGCGATTTCAATAAAATTAATTCAACAAATCGATTTAGTGGAATGCGCTATGATGGTATTCTTTGGTTTTTTGGAGAAGTAGAGTTTGCTATTGGCCATCA
>CETW01005346.1_pt1 | contig 18439 bp, 19 predicted proteins | sample 361381 | NCBI WGS metagenome assembly CETW01 (sample SAMEA2620570, study PRJEB7988) | marine metagenome | isolation source: saline water (ENVO:00002010), including
TTTCCCTTTCTTCCCAGCAGGACATACTTCACGAGCGGAGGCGCCCTGCGAAGGGTTGAAATAGCCTATTCCGGTGGTGATACATCTTGTTTGCCCTGAATTCTCTTGATATGTTCCAATACCACAAGGAATACAACTTGGTTGCCCTGGAATCCCTTGATACTGACCAGCACTACAAGGTGAACATGAATTAGCTTCAGTATCTCGGACCGAGAGGCTGGCTACACCATGTTTACCAGCAGGACATACTTCATGGGCGTCGGCGCCCTGCGAAGGGTTGAAATAGCCTCTTTGGGTGGTTCTACAACTTGGTTGATTTGTAGATCCTTGATACTTACCGACTTCACAAGAAATACAACTTAATTGACCTGTAGCCCCTTGATACTGACCGACAGGACATACAATACAATTTGATGCTTGATCACTCCCTGCTGTAGATGAATACTTACCAGCAACACAATCAATACAGTCTGATGCTTCATCACTCCCTGCAACATTAACATACTTACCAGCAACGCAATCGATACACCCTATTGAACATGTTGCTTGGTCAACTCTATTGTTGTCTTGAGGACTACAGAAGACTGAGTCACCTATTTTGACCATTGGTCTGAGCGGTACTCCGGCCCACCAGTCAGCAGGATCTCCGCCCGCGGCAATGACGTTGTCTCTCCAGTAACCGTAGTATGCCCTAGTACCAACGACGACAATATGTCTCGGGCAGTCAACCCCTGATCCTTGCCCACCGCTGCACATGTAACCCTGTGCCGCCGTGCCATCTGGTCTCTGCCCGAGGCTTCCTCTTATGTGCGTTAACTCACCCGTTCCGCACGTGCGCCCCCCCGAGCAGCCCCCCGCTCCGAGCATGTGGCCCCACCCATCGAATAGATCGCAAGTATCCGACACAATGTAGTTGTCGTTATCCGAAAACGAGCATCCCCAAGTAAGGGATTTCACGTTTGCGGAGCCAGGGGTTTTCCGGCCAGCGCTGGCGCACAGACGCTGCTGTAGATCCCACGTTAGCGGCGTCTCCGGCCCGTAGGACATCCCGTTGACGTAGCCAGTGTACTTCACCGAGTGCAAATACTTGTCATTATGTGGGGAGGGGGCGCGCATGACCATACACTCCCCGGAAGAGGATGTCCCCCCAGTTACATCTAAATACTTACCAGACGCACATTCAATACAGTCTGATTCAGAATCAATACCTTCTGTAGATGAATACTTACCAACCGAACAAAGTCCACATGAATTAGATTCACTGCTTCTAACGCCCCCCTCAGGCCATCCTAACCCATACTTACCAACAGGACATGATATACATTGGGGATCTGCGGAGCCTCGATATTTACCTATATCACAAGAGATACATTGCAATAAATTATCAGGATTTCTGTGTTTACCAGCAGGACAATCCGCACACCCCCTCCCTGGCCCGATCCCTCTTTGAGTCTCACTGCAATCAACGCAACTGTCCCTGGCATCCATCTCCTGCCGAGTCTTACCTAGGGGACAAGGGAAACACGTTCCGCGCTCATTGTCATGGTCATCGTTTTCGTTACCCTGGCCACCTCTTAACCAGGTGCCCCCCGTGCTGGTGGTTTCGCCATCCCTGTTATTCTGGTGATCCCAAGTGGCGTAACTTATGCGATTCCCCGATCTACTATGGGGCCATATGTCCTGTCCCATCGTCGTCGTCATCGGGTGTTCACATGACCACGGATTGGTCCATTGTTTTGGTTCATTATTGGGCATCATGCAGCCACGCGTCAATTCATTGACCGAAGAAGGATAATAATTATCTGGGCAATACTCGCAGGTGGCGGTGGTGTGTGTGTCTGTGTGGCTGTGACGTTTCGAGTCGAAGGTTTGGGGGACCGCCGTCCAGGCGTCGAAGTTCCAATCGAAGTCAGGATGGATTTCGCTCCAGTTGGAGGTGCCAACTTCGTGAGTCCTTATTGTTGGTCCTCGATACATCCCGGGCCCACAGACAATGCATTCAGTGCTGGCCGCATCTTCCTTATATTTCCCGGCACCGCAGTTTACCATATTATATTATATTATATTATATTATTATATTAGAAAAATAAATTACTTAAAATATTTAATATACATATATGTATAGTTTGATGAGAGTTGAAAAAAGGAATGGAAACTACGAAGATGTATCCTTTGATAAGATTCTTAAAAGAATTCAATTATTATGTATTGGAGAAGAATTTAAGAAAAAATTAAGTATTGATCCAACAGTTATTGCACAAAAGGTTTGTTCTGAAATTTATGATAATGTGAAAACAACTGAATTAGATGAATTATCTTCACAGATAGCGATTTCGATGTATTCAAAGAATCCCGAATATGCTACCCTTGCAAGTCGTATTGTTGTATCCAATCATCATAAAAGGACAAATGGATCATTTTCATCAGTCATCGAAGAATTGTATGAAAACAATATTATTCAAGAATATTTGTATACTTTAGTAAATGAAAATAGGGAGATGATTAATAATGAAATGAATCCTATGAAAGATTATGAATTAGATTTTTTTGGATTCAAAACTTTAGAAAAAAGTTATTTATTAAAGATTAATGGTTGTATCGTTGAAAGGCCTCAATATCTTTTTATGAGGGTTGCTCTATGTATCCATAGAGATAACCTTGAAAAAGCATTTGAAACATATCATCATATATCCAACAAAGACTTTATCCATGCAACACCCACGCTATTTAATGCAGGGACTAAAAGAGAACAATTAGCATCATGCTTCCTATTAGCCATGAAAGAAGATTCTGTGGATGGGATATACGATACATTGAAAGATTGTGCGAAGATTTCAAAATATTCTGGTGGCATTGGTCTACACATTCATAATATAAGAGCGAATCATTCCTTTATTAATGGAACAAATGGATACTCAAATGGTATCGTCCCTATGTTACGGGTCTTCAATGATACAGCCAGATATATTGATCAAGGGGGAGGAAAACGAAATGGTTCATTTGCGATATACTTGGAACCATGGCATTCTGATATCCTTGAATTCCTTGAACTTAAGAAAAATCATGGAAATGAATTAGAACGGGCAAGGGATTTATTCTATGGTCTATGGATTCCCGATCTATTCATGGAACGAGTAGAGGCTGGTGGACAATGGACTCTTATGTGTCCTGATGAATGCCCTGGTTTAAGTGATTGTTATGGTTCTGAATTTGTAGAGCTTTATGAAAGATATGAAAATGAAGGAAAAGGGAAAGATCAAATCGATGCGCAAAAACTATGGTTTGCGATACTTAATTCCCAGATTGAGACTGGAACACCTTATCTATTGTATAAGGATGCATGTAATTCGAAATCAAATCAAAATAATCTTGGAACAATTAAATCATCAAACCTTTGTACCGAAATCATTGAATATTCAAACAAAGAAGAAACTGCTGTATGTAATCTAGCATCTATATCTTTACCAAGTTGTTTGGAAGAAAAAGATACAAGTGATTTAGTTCTAACAATTTATTCAAAACCGGACTGTTGTTATTGTAGATATGCGAAAACTTTATGTGATTCTTTAGACCTAACTTATGAAATTAAAGATTATAAAGAAATAACGTTATCTCCTTCAGGAGTCCATGGTGTAACCTTCCCAAAGATTTATAGAGACGTAAATATATTGATCGGAGGATATACAGAATTAGTTGATTACTTAAAACCTGTTTATAACTATCAAAAATTAAAGGATCTTTCAAAAGTTCTAACTTATAATTTAAATAAAATTATTGATTATAATTATTATCCTATCCCTGAAACAAAACGATCAAATGAAAGACACAGACCGATTGGTATTGGTGTTCAAGGTCTCGCAAATGTTTTTTATGAGATGAAGATCCCTTTTGATTCTGATGAATCAAAAGAAGTGAATCAAAAAATATTTGAAAGTATTTATTATGGATCACTTGAAGCATCCATGGAAATTGCAAGGGATAGAGAAGAAGGAATGAGAAAATTAAAGATTGGAGCACATCAATTAGATAATGATCCAAATTATGTTTCGGATGAATTTATTACTTCAGAAGAACTCTACCAATTAAGGAGTGAATTAAAACCACTTGAAATTGAGTTGGAAAGAGATGAATATTTGGGAACATATTCCTCTTTCATTGGATCTCCTCTGTATCATGGAAAACTACAGTTTGATTTATGGAACGAGACTGTTGATAATTCATTATTTGATTGGGATACTCTAAGGGTGGAGATTAAAAAATATGGTGTTCGGAATAGTCTATTAGTTGCCCCCATGCCAACAGCATCAACTTCACAAATTTTAGGGAATTATGAGTGTATCGAACCCGTGATATCAAATATTTATTCCCGTAGGGTCCTTGCGGGAGAGTTTATGGTGATTAATGAATATTTGGTAAAAGATTTAATTTTATTGGAGAAATGGTCTCCTGAATTGAAAGATAAGATTATTATTAATGATGGCTCAATACAAGGTATTGAAGAGATCCCTCAATTTATTAAAGATAGATATAAAACTGCGTGGGAGATTAAACAGAAAGATATAATGATTATGGCTGCAGATAGAGGTAAATTTATTTGTCAATCACAAAGTTTAAATTTATTTGTCGAGTCCCCGAATTATAAGATTCTATCCTCAATGCATTTTTACGGATGGAAGAAAGGTTTGAAGACAGGGATGTATTATCTTCGGACAAGACCTAGTTCAAAGGCATTACAATTTACAGTTGAACCTGAACAAGTATGTGAATCATGTTCGGCCTAGTTCATGATCATTTTATCAATCTCATTAAAAATACCAATTTTATCTTGAATTATTTCAATATCAATTGTTTGTTTTTTAGGTGGTTTTTGAAAGACTACTTTTTTTTGTATATCTGTGATATTTCTGATTTCATCTTTTTTCTTTGATCCAAACATTTTATTGACATTACTTTGAACTTGGATAAATAATTTATAATCACTCCTTACGGGTAATTTAAATGATATTTGATGTGTTAAGTATCCTATTGCATTAAATAAAATTGATACCCTCCCCCCTCTTTTTCCAACTGTATAATTATATTTATATAGTTCATAAAGAGAATTTATTTGAATTTTAATCATTTTATTAGTCCTTGATTTCATCTCTTCAAGGATAACTTCCCATAGGACCCATACAATATTTCCTCTATATTTTTTAGGTATACCTTCTATTTCTCTCTCATCAATTATCCAAGGGGTCTTCTTTTTTTTATGAATCGTTTCATAGCGCATCAACCATAAGATCCAATAACAACACTTATCATAACCAAATTGTTTATTCTTGAGGAGTGTAAATATTTCATTCATAATTATCCTTAGTTCATCAGGATCATTGAAATGAATAATATGACTCGGAAGTATGTTCATTTGAGCACATAACCTTTTCTGAATATTTGTAAAGTTAAAGTCCTCTTTATCATTTATTTTTGGATATTTATCATATCTTTTCGTTTTTGAAGATGTAGCAAGTGTACTAACAACATCAAAAAATAAATTACGTATCATCTGGCTATTTCTTAAGAATATATAACGATCTTTTGATTTTGAATCAAGGCGTCTAACTTGATTCATAAATACTTTGTTCTTCTTGAATAAATAGGATGGTAGTTTTGGATTATTAATATGAATGATCTTAGTTGAAAAATTTATTAATTTTTCCCAAAGGGAATGTGAATAACCAGATAAAACACATTCAGTTGTCCAATGACATGCATTTTCCACTTTTTTAGATTCGATTGATTTTAGAACTGCATTAATAATATCGTTTTTTTTAAAACCTGAAAATGTTTTTTTCTTAAATGATTCAAACGTTCTATCATCATGGATAAAATATCTTTCATCCATTTAATGAACGTAAGAAAATAATATTGTTTGTTTAAACTTAATAATTTTTATCAATCTATAAAATAAAATGAGTGAAAGTGGTAAAAAAAGAAGAAGATCAAGGAAAACTAAAGAAGAAAAAATGATGGAAAAAATTGCGAAGGAACAAGAAGAACTAAGATTAAAAGAACAGGCTGAACAAGAAGAAAAAAAGAGATCACAACAAATGGATGGGTCAGATCAGAATATGTCAACAAATTTAAGTGAATATGAACGTATCAAAAATATTATATCTCAAGATAATGAACTATTTCAGAATATGGTAAATACTGATGTTAGAATTAAATATGGTTTCATTAAGACCCTACATAATAATTTAACAAGTATTAACTCACGTTTTAACTGGAAACCCGAAGAATTAATGGCGATTGGATCAATCTTTAGAGATTTTCAAAACATTGAAATGAATGTTTATAATACAGTCGTTCAACAAAATAATATAATTATGGAAGAAGAAGATGAAGAAGATGAAGAAGATGAAGAGCCTGAAGAAGAAGTTGAAGTTGAAGAATAATTAACCGGTACTTCCAAGACCACCACTACCTCGACTCGTTTCAGATAGGGAATTTACAATTTGGAAAGTAATTGGTTCTAGATTTGGAGAACATAATTGAAATAATCTGGTCCTTACAGGAATACTGTATTCTTCGTCCGATAGATTATCAACAATACCGATTAAATTACCTCGATAAGAGGCATCAATAATTCCAACAGAATTGGAAAGACGTAAGGGTGTTTTTGCCCCCATTGAAGAACGTGGATAAAGATAATAAGATATATTCCCTTGTTTACTCTTATCGACGAATGCTTCACATGCTAATTGAAGGTCAATCTTAAAAGATAAACACTTTGGAGGGATAACAATATCATTCGTTGTAAATAGATCGAGGCCACTATCACCTTCATGGTAAGAAGTATGGTTTTCGTATAGGGATTTCACGGATTCATTCTCTGGTTTAAGTTTAAGATGCATTTTATTAGTTTAATAATCTAATATTTTAAATAATTTCAAATTTAATATAAACTTAACCCGTTTCAAGTAAATTTTATTTTTTTGTAATATCCACTGTCATATGGTTAAGTATACTAAAAATTACATTATTTTAGTTTAGTTCATACCAATTACTTTATTCATTACTTTATTCATGATTCAATCACCCCCCGATTGAATTTTTTTAGATAAATCTTCTTTATCCAATCCATCATCTGAATGTATTCATCCTCCACCTTTTTTTTCTAATTCAATTTTTTTCGTAGTATTATTTTTATCTTCATCATAAAAATTAACATTTGTATAGATATCATATTCCTTCATTAAACTTTTTAATCTGTTAGTAACATCCTCTTCCTTAAACCCATTAAATTCATCTTCTTTTAACTCCTTCCATTGTTGGATATCATTTACCGAAGATAGAAAATATTCATTTTTATCCTCAAATACAAAATTACTCCTAATACGAATATTGGTTTTTTTCATTTATAAATTATTCAATATTATTTTTATCTATTCTATAGTAATACATATGGCGGATGAAATAACAGAGACTGCTGCAACTAGTGGAGGAGCAACAGAAGAAACACCCGAAGTTGTTAATCCAAATACACCAATCTCACAGAACAAGTTTGAATGGGGAACTGCGTCAAAAATGATTGAATGGACACTCTTACTCTTTATATTATTATTTATTACGAGTCGTATTATTAAGGGAATCCCCCCAAGTGATGAGATACCGGGTGTAAAGAGTGAGAAACCAAAGGCAATTTGGATATTTGCGTTATTATCCTATATTACTATGGTTATGGTAAAAGTGGTTGCAAACCGAAATGTTGAACTTAAAACACAAGAAGAAAAAGAAAAAGTCCAGGGATGGTGGCAAGTTATGAATATCCTTATATACTTTATAATCGTAATTCTCGGTTATACTTTCTGCACTGCATATTTATGTATGAAAGTAAGGAGAAAACCAGTCCAATTTGGTGGTATGTTTGATTGGATGAATAAAGGGTCAAATGAAACAAATATTGATCCATCAATCCAAATGATCATTATCACAGGTTTATTATTAGTTATCTTAAATTCATTTACAAACTTATTCCTTTATCTTAAATCAAAAGAAAGATCTGAAAGGGACCATGTAGCACGGTCCATCTATCAAGCTCAATTAACTGTCTTGTTATTAATGGTATTAACTATTATTTTCCTTATTGGTCTAAGTGTTGGGAAAAATTATACTCCATGGAACGAAGTCGATGGGTGGGAAGCACTAAATACAGCACGTGGAGAAATGTTTAAAACAAGTCTTTATGTAATCATATTAGCTGTCGGTGCTTCATTGGTAAATGTTGGCGCTGGTTCAGGGTTTTTTGGTTTATAAATTTGAAAAGGATTTAAATAATTAAATGCATTAAATAACAATATTAAATGAAAATAGCAATTTATGGTCCAATGTGTTCGGGAAAAACAACAGTTGCTAACATGATTCAAGAATATGATACAAGATATTCAATCTATTCATTTGGAAAGAAAATAAAAGATTTAGCAATCGAATTATTTCAAATGGAAGGGAAAAATCGTAGTTTATTAATCAATATTGCAGATAAGATGAGAGAGATTGATGAGGATGTATGGGCTAAATATATAGTCCAAAAAACAAAAGAGAAGGAATACTGTATTATTGATGATTTACGGTTTCAAAATGAATTAAATTACTTGGATGATTGGAAAATCATTTGTTTAACAACTCCCAAAGAAGTAAGGCTCTGTAGGATTAAAGAATTATATCCTCAAAATTATAAGGATCATATAAAAAATATGGATCATATATCAGAAAACGATACATTAAAACTACCAGAGAATACCATATATATTGATACAAATAAAACAATAGAAGAATTAAAAGAATCCGTGAAACTATGTTTAAAAATAGAATAAACTTTCTTTCTTAAAATAATGAATCCTTTATTTTCTAATTTTTTAAATAAACGAACATCAAAATCATGTAACCTTACAAATAGACATATGTTTAATGAACTTTTCTCATTATTTAATAATTGGTTATTGAATAAAGAAGATATAATTTTAATTAAAAATGATGTCGAAGCTTCATTTTATTCATTCCTATGTAAAGTGAATAAAATAGATTTATATGATGAGTATATAACATTAAAATACTCAGATGAAATTGTTGATTTATTTCTAGAGATGAAAAAAATAACTATGTCTTATGGGTCTTTAATTCTTCATGAAAAAGGGAGAACTTCAGACGATCTACTACAAGTTATTCTCAATAATACTGAAATTTTAGAGGATATTTATGCTGATGAAGATGTCAATGAAAAGGATTTCAATGATTATGAATGAATAAAAATATATGATATAATATATGACACGTCTTTCAAGGTTTCCTTTTCTTTCAATTGGTAAGTTTTTTTCTTTTTCTGGGGGCGCAAAAGAAAAAAACAAGAGAAAAAATACAAAAAAGAAAACAAAACGTAAGAAAACTAGAAATACGATTCATAAAACGAAAAGGAAAAATCTAAGTCGTAAGAAGGATACACGTAAGAGGATTATTGGTAAGAAACGATCCATTAATAAAAGAACAAGAGCTCGAACAGTGAAAAAAATTCCAAAAATTTATACTAAAAATAAAAAACAATGTAATTGTGATCAATCAAGAAGTTATCAAGGGAATGAACCAAGTCCAAAAGGACTAGGTTTTTGTGCTCATTGTACGCCTTTAAATGTCACCATGAAGGGTTCAGATGGAAATTTATGGGAGAATCAAAAGTATTCGAAAGGTAAAAAATGGGTGAAAGTAAGGGTTGATATGAATTAATGAATTTTCCTTACATAGAATAAACAGTATGGGTTTTCTCTTAATACTTCTTGAATTGATATGTTTGATACAGAAGTATCATTGTGTAGATTCCATTCATTTGTTTTATAGTTCTTACACATCGCATAATAGTGACCACCATTGAGTCCCCCACTATGAATACATATCCCAGATAATTGATAATGTAATATATCTTTATTAATATTCATACAATAGTCCCCCATGTTCAAGTTTTCTGGGAATGATATTTTTTGATTAATTTTTCTAATTTTCGTAAATTGTTTGATTGAAAAGATTAAAACATCTGCAAGATCCCAAAAAGTAGCTTTTTTATGGGGACATACTTTTTCATTACAATTGTCGCATTTCCAACTATTTTCTATATCTAATTTATCTTCCTTTGTAAACTCATTAAGGCAATCATAGAGTGATTTAAAATCTTGTTTTAAACTTAATGTTATTGTTGATATAGGTTCATGATTTTTTGTAAGGTATTTACAATTCGGACATGATGTAAATGATAATAATTTTGAATAGAATGCTTTCACAATATATGAATAATTATTCTCAAAAAAAGTCCTCCATGTTTTGATACATTCTACTTTTGTTTGATCATAACTAGTTTTCGGTTTCCCAGAAATCTCAATTCGAACCTTTCTCTTTATTGAATTGTGGAGGAAATCAATTAAAAATGTAATAAATTCTTGTGCGTCATTCTGTACGAATGATTCGAAAAAAACATTTTCTGAAGCACATCGTTTAACAAATTCTTGAAGAATACCTCTTGTATTAATAACTCCATTATTATTATCACTCCACATATTTTGATAAAGACGTAACCATTCAACCATCAGTTGATAATCATTTCTAGGAGATCTTTTTGTACAGTCAATGGATAATTTTTCATTTTCTGGACTTAATTGGGGTAAGTGGAGAAGACACTGTAGGGCTGAATTCATATAACAGGTATTCCCTAGATTGGTTAATCCTTTACTCATAGAGTTTTATGTTATTAATAATATTATTATAACAATTCCCTTAAATAAACTTATTGATTTCCTCTTCTTCTTTATCCATAATAAATCTTATGATTTGATTTTTAGTAACTTTATTGTTATCATTATAGTTATATAGATCATCATCCCATCTATTTTTATTACATAATTCATATAATCCTCTCAAGGTTTCAAGGACAATAAATGAAGGACCACAATACCCTCCTTGAGTTGTAGATACTGAAGGAATTAATTCAACTCCTGCAATATAATATTTTTGAGAATACTTCCTGCTTTTTAATGATTGCCACCTTTGATAATAGGAAGAAAGGTTCCATTGTGAAGGTGGAGTATAAGATAGTTTATCATAAATATTTAAAATATTTCTTCCTGGATGAAAGTGTTGTCCTGGACCTCCTCCTGCAAAACAAATAGATCCACAATCGCATTGATTACATGGCTTACTCAAACTACAAAAAGACCCATACAGTGACCATCGTTTTTTAAGAGATTTATGGATTTTTATATGTCTTACCTTTCTTATGACTATATCAAGAATATCTTGACATAGATCTAAAATGTTAGTTGGGTTAGCACAAGTATTCATATAAAATAATCTCATAAAAAAAAAATGATGCTAATTTATGATTTATTATTTATTTAGATCCAGACAAGCACGGAAACGACCAGTAGAAGAAATATCACACAGGGACAACACCCCTCCCCCATACCTTTTACTCAAGGATATTATTCAGATTTACGCACAAAGGAAGATACTGAGAAGGCAAAGGAAGAAGAATGCAACCGGTCCACAGCAACTCTCCATTCATATACTATTTTACTTATTCTAGTAAAAAAAACATTCAAATTTAAGGTTAAGATATAATAATCTACTTCGCAGATCTAGCATCTATGAACTTAAACATAGAAACTATTCCGATCCCAAAACACATACCGAGGTTAAAATACACACACATTTCATCATTGGGGTTAGTATCCTTCTCCTTCAGTTCAGGTTCATCAGGTAACTTACTTGTCACAGACATAACTCCCAAACCATAGTCGCCACTCAATTCAGGAAGTCCATAATGATCCCTTAGCTGATTTAGAACAGAACCTTGGGGAAGAATATCACCCTCTCCAGGTTTAAGTCCACGAACAACCCACCCAGTTGTAAGACGGGTCCCCAAGTAGTGTGTAGGAGACAAGGTTTGAAACAGTAGGAAAACATCCTTTTCTCTTTCAAATGCCTTTACCCACCATTCTCCACGAAGTTCTTCTGTTTTTGTTTCTTGAATATAGTCCATCGCAGGTGTGTAGCGCAATCCCGATTTCTCCCACTGAGACCAGGGATTGAATGCACTCTTTGATTTGTAGAAGAAGTTAAGGAAAGAATCGGCATTACGACACAGTTTGGGTGTAGGGGAAAAAGGATTACCTTTGTGATGACAGTTTGACTGAATGAAAAGGAGGTATGTAAGGAGGTCAAACCACGATACTTTGTGATCTCCGTCGAATTTTCTGTGAATTTTAATAAGACAATCTGTATAAAGGTTCCTTTTTTCTTCTATAGGGGTCCCTCGCTGGTGGTTCTGAGTGATGAGTGGATAGCTATATTTACCATCTATATGGAGTTGGACATACTTAGCGACTGGCGATGGACCAAAATCCCTCGCACCTGGGGAAAGAACACGGTTTGTTTCGCTGATCATCAGCTTAATAAAGTCAAAGATACTGTATTTCTCATTATCTTTAGTCATTTCAACGATTGAGAGAATGAGGGCGTTGTGGAAAAAAGATGTTACACTCATCGTAATCTAACCTTTCCCTGTTTACTTTTCTTAAGTAACGGGTTTTCAAATTTAAAAAAATAATTTTTCTTTTCTTTTTTCTTTTCTTTTTATTCTAGGATAAAACCGTAAGCCTCATTGTAGGGTATGGATGTTCATCATAACAACCCCAGTTTAAGTAGATGTCGGGATCTTCGACGAAACCAAACTTCTCATAGAATTCCATAAGTCTTTTTTGACTTTTCTTACCTTCCTTGTACCAATAACCTCCATATTCATAATCTTCTGGTTCTTCCGATAAGCAATACTCTTCTTCTTCCTCTTCTTCTTCCTCTTCTTCTTCTCCGTCAAAGTCCAGAATAACTTCTTTCTCTGAAAGGATATCCTCTCCTTCTTCTTCTTCAATTTCACATGTCAGATAACTGTTAACATTATCCCAAATATAATCCTTCCCTATATTGTAATATGGTGTATCTCCTTCAGGTTTTCTCATTGTCTTCCTCCACAACTCATGTGAAATGATTTCAAGGATCTCCTCTGTGGGTTCCCAGATATCTTCATCTTCATCCTCTTCTTCTTCTTCATCCTCATCCTCTTCTTCTTCATCCTCTTCTTCATCTTCTTCCTCTTCATCCCACCACCTTTCATCTCCTTCTTCAGAATCTTCCTCTTCTTCTGTCTGAGCAGCATAATCATTCGCAGCTTCAAGGATGATATCATCATAACCACATTCCTTTGCAATATGGATTACAATATCCATCATATCGGATCCAATACCTCTGTTCTCTGAGAAGATAGATGTTGCGATTGTAGATATTGACATGACCTTCTTCTCAGGATATTTTTCGATAGATTCCTTTGTTAGGACTACAAATCCATGGATACGATTCATAGGATTCTCATAACTGTATCTGTGTTTGATTCTCTTCCTCCTTTCACTACCAGCTCTTCTCAAAGATCTACGGACACTTTTCTTTGTGATAAAAGAATTGTCGTCACAAAAATCCACCATACAGAGGATCATCGTATCTGTTTTCATTTCTCCATCACTCAACCATTTTTCTTCTCCAGGGATGTAAAAATCTTCTCCATAATAATTCACAAGCCCTTCTCCATATTCATGAAGGAAATCCCTTAGAGTCACAATGTCCAAGGAAGAACGTCTTCCCTTATGAATCCCATCATCGTTCAAGAAGTTATAGATTTGTGTATTCATGATAGTTTTTTTTGATGAAGGATAAAAAAAATATCAAATTTATAAAAAAAAGATATATATTTTTTGTCTTTTTTTATTTATCTACGGATAATCAATCTCAATCCCATCAAGGTCTTCATCTTGAACATCAACGTATGTATCCGACTCAGCCTCATCCTCAAAATCCCACGCTTCCGCTCCTCCTGCTTTGGTGCAAATCACTTTCTGCTCGTATGCTATTCCCCCTGCCTCTTCATACTCTTCTCGGTAATCCGCAATTTCATCCGCATCTAAATCTTCCAATGTCTCATCATCATCCAAACTACCTTCTGCCCTCATCCACTCCTCAAATCCTAACTTCTTCTTTTGAGATTGAACCACCTCACCCTTCTCCTCTGCGTCATCAAACATCCCCTCGACGTTGTCCACCGGAGTGGGCCAGGGACAACTCGCGGTAGCTTGCGCCGAGACGAGGTCTTCAGTTGGTTTCCCTTTGGGATTAAACACAACCCCTCGAAATACGGGACCAATGTATGTTCCTCCAAAGTTGTATTGCTTTGTCCAATCTTGTTCAAGATTACTGTCTTCATCAGAGGATTTTCCTGCAAATCCAGTTATGTACATGACTCCACCGTCATCCCAACGAACTTCTTGTTCTTCTGTGAGAGGGTGGTCGTCCAGTGGTTCCCACTGAGTATAGATCGCCATGATTTAGTTTTGATTCAGAAAAGAATCAGAGTTTCAAATTTTAGGAAGAGGCCTCCTCAGAAGGACATCGTTCCCAAAATTTGAAACTTCGTTTGAAGAAGGACTACTAATTAAAAATCAACAGAAAGATCTCGTCAGAGCTCGGAACCACCGATCCTTTCAAAATTTGAAACTCTCTTTAAGAAAAGACTACCAAAAACAATCCTGTGAGATCTCAAGGATGTCTGCGATGAAAATTGCTCAGGAGACCCTCTCTGCTGCGAGCCAGCTCAACGACCCCAAGAGCTTCTTCGAGGCTCTGAAGGAGAAAAACGAGTTCCTCCCTCCAGTGGAGGAGATGCTCCAGGACCCTGATCTGATCTGTCATTTTACGAAGCCGACAAACAAGAAGTCTACACCGCCTCCCGAAGAGAGGAGGGGTGTGATCGAAGAACACAAGTGCGATGCTCGGGTCTGGAAGGAGAAGCCTCGGTCAGGGGGTCTTGGTTACGACAACATCCAGTGTTCTTCCAAGAAGGTTGAAGGGTTTGGTTGTTTCTGTAAGAAGCACTTCAAGCTCTTCGAAGAAGGTAAGCTGTGGCTCGGGAAGGTGACCGAGGAACGACCGAAGGATCCCGTTCATCCGACAGCCGGACCAAAGATGTGGTCGACTGATGAAGATGGGAACGAAGTCGTGAAGGAGAAGAAGAGGAAGTCGCCTACCAAGGAGAAGAAGGCGAGGAAGCCCCGAAAGAAGAAGAGTGAAGGAGGATCCCTTGCTGAGATGGCCGCAGGATACACTCATGAAGAACTCCTTCAGCTCCTTGAAATCAAGAATGCACAGAAGAAGAAAGAAGAAGAAGCGGAGGCGGAAGAGGAAAAGGAAGAAGACGAAGGCACTGAGGTCATCACTGTTGGAGACGTCGAATATCAACACGACAAGGAGACACATGTCCTAACACGGATGACTGACTTTGCCGAAGTCGGTAAATGGAACGTGGAGACTGGAGAGATTGATTTTAACGAAGAGGACGAGTAAGTATAATCACAAATAAAAAAAAAGTATAAGACTAATACTATCTATTCATACACACGCCGCCCGCTTTTTTTTTAAGAGCTCCTTCGGATCCTGATCCTAAAATTTGAAAATTCTTTTTGTTGGAGAATACAAAAGTAATACAGGATGACCGAACTTCTTAGCGCTCACGAATATGCGACGGCGATCCTTCAAAGACCTCTCAAATACCTCGCAGCAACGAAGATTCAGAAAACCTGGAGATCTATGAAGATTGAACAAATGGCGGAGGTTGAGAGGGCACGTGCGCAGATGCACAAGGTAGAGAACTTGGTCGGACCTTCATGGAAGAGCAAGGGATCCGACCAGATAGAAGATCTCTTGGAAGGGATGGATGTGATCAAGGAAAAGACATTACTCACCTTCAGTGAAACTTGTGAAGCTAGAACGAAAAATGGTTTCACTTATCGCGAAGCTATCAACAAAGAAGATGGAAAAGAAAAAGGAACAACGAAGTTCACCTTACTTGTTAATTCGTGGACTTCCTATCTTGGAAACAAGAAAGAGTTCTTCAATGGATCTGGGAAAGTCTTGGCTGATGACCCTTCCTCGAAGGATTGGATAGATCATCTTGAACGGGTCATCCTACTTCTTGAGAATAAAGTTCCAGTAATGCTTTGGGGTCAAGGAGGTGGACACAAGAAACTTTATCCTTCAGATAAAAGGAAAATCAGAGAACTGAAAGATTATTGGAGACTTCATCAACTTAAGAAAGAGATTGCGAAACTACAAGGAGAAGAAAAGGCTGCGAAGCAAGGAAAGAGGAAAAGGAAGAGGTATCAAATGAATCCTTTGGCGGAAGAGTTCTTTCCCGAGGTCCTGTATGCTTACGCTGTTTAAGAAAATAAAAAAAGACAAAAAAAAATAACTCCCACTTTTTTTTCTATGAATTCATATATCTTCCACCAAAATTTGAAACTTTGTTTGGAGGAACAATAGTGGGTATGTATCATATCCAAACTGTCATGGTGCCCGAGTGGTCTAAGGGGGAGGGCGAAACGCCCTCTGGTCTGATCATGTTTTCACAGGATACCTCTGAATCGTTGGTTGAGTATGACTGATCACCATGCGATATCATTTGTTGCAGGAGGAGCGTTGGTAATAGGACGTGCTCAGGTTTAAAAAAGGTCTCATAGGGAAGAGACTTACCGAGAGTCTGATTGTGGAGATGTGTGAAGTTAAACAAACATCGCGGGTTCGAACCCCGCCCATGGCATCCAAAGTCCTCATATGAGGCATTTTTTTTATGAATTCGTAGGGCCCTTTTAAAAATTTGAAAGAGTATTTGGAGGAAGGTTAGTGAGTAGAAATATCCGACAGTCTTAAGAGCTGTTTGGGGTTCCCGGGGATGTTCTACTCAAGGTGTGGGCAGTTAGCTTAGTCCTGAGTGAGAAGAAACGGCAATGAAGCGGTGGAAGCGTTCCAGAAATTTGTGCTCGCATATGTGCCCTGGCAGCTCGCCCTCATAGGGTGGCAGGGGTCCTTGCACATGCTCACACCTTCACATTAAACCAGGGAATGAACTCTGGGGCTAAGGTTCTCGGCGAGCTGAATAGCAGGCGTTTGTGAAGGACTACACCTTTTTTTTTATGAATTCGTAGGACCCTTTTAAAAATTTGAAAAGATTATTGCTTAAATAAGCAAAGCAAATGTAACTATGGGGAGCTCTCAATCAACCTGCGTGGATACAGATGGATGTGGTTGCGAGTGTCATAAGATCAACTGGATGAAAATCCTAGAGAAAGGGGATTATGAGATGGTAGATGGTTCTCCTGTTCAGATTGGTGTCAGTTGTGAAGACAAGGTTGAGAATAATCATATGTCTGAAGAAGAATATGAGTCCATTTGTAAATATGTCCCTGGAGAAGAATGTTCCATGTTCCCCCAGGAGGTGATTCAATATCTTCTTGAAACAAATAGTGAAACTGAGATAGTAGATAAAGACAAAAAGAATACTTCTGTCAAATCCCCGGATACGATCGCCTGGTGGCAAGAACCAGGAGATACTCCGGTAAGATGGGAACATCAAACCCTCGACCCTATCCTCTTGGCCTTGAACTCAAAAGCGATTTGTTCCGGAAAGAATCACAGAGTTAGATAAGTAGTCTTTTATGTAAAATTTGAAAGAGTATTTGGAGGAGAGTTAGTGTATTAGTTAGGTAGGTAGTTTAAGATATTTCTATCCGGGTCCCTAGCCACGACCTTCGAGAGATTCTTTTTCCTCAGATGAGCAGTATGTGCGCGCTCTGGATTGTTGTTCAGTTGAATCTGAACCATCAGAGTATAGTCTGGGACACAGAGGCCAACAATGATCCCATTTAGGGTGAATAACTGTGACTCTTGACATCTATGACGTAAACGTGAGGTAACCTCGCGAATGTACGATAAACATCGGTATCGTAACGGGCGTTGTTGTAGATGGGATTAAGTTAGGTAGCTTAATTTTTTTTTAAATTTGATTCTTTTTTTATGATAAGTAGTAACTTAAAAACTTATCATTGAAAGATGTTGTATCTTTACACTATTATGATGTTCGCGTGGGATATGGACCCAGACACTCATGCCTACTTTCGGGAGTATCTGGATGTCTTCATCAACAAACGAAAGATCTCAAAAGATTTAATAGAGTATCTGACTACGGGTCAGGGGGGTCAACGGCGGGATATCCGTCAAGTCCGCGATGTGAAAGAGAAAGATAAATTCATAGCATCACGGACTAGTTTACCTCGTCGGGTGTGCATAGCTCAGAGACCCTGGTCATATAAGTATATAGGAAGGCAGCCACCCAATCTTATTGAAAAAATTCATCCCCCTCAATACTATCACGATGCAAGGAAGATCAGTTCACCATCGCGACCTCACACAAATCCTTAAAGATATGTAATTGTTCCTCCAATGTAAATTTGATTCTTTTTTTGTAGGATAATAGTAACTTTAA
>CETW01159669.1_pt1 | contig 18216 bp, 13 predicted proteins | sample 361381 | NCBI WGS metagenome assembly CETW01 (sample SAMEA2620570, study PRJEB7988) | marine metagenome | isolation source: saline water (ENVO:00002010), including
CAAAGAGTAGAAGTAGAACAAAGAGTAGAAGTAGAACAAAGAGTAGAGGAGGAGCTCCACCATTAATCGCGGCTGGAATAGCACGAGCTGCAACATTAATCCCATTCCTTGGTTCAGGTGAAAAAACTAAGTAATATCTTTTATAAACTTTTTTTTAACGAATATTATAATATTATATTATAATATATTATGCCGAATAGAAAAAAACTCACGCATAAAAAGAGTAAACCTAGAGGGGGTAGAAAGGTAAATAAAAAGAAAACCGCATCAAAAAATAGGAAAAAATCATCGAAGCAGTTGAAACCTGAGAGTATTGGGAAAATATTATCAGATGTCCATATCCTATTGTCATTCCCTTCAATTGAGTTTCTACCATCTACAAATATCTTTAACAAAGGTAATGATGAAAAGGATAAGACAGGACATTACCTACAAATGATTGATTATCAAGATTTAGCTAATATGATTAATAAAAATCCCCATTATAAAAAATCACCTACAATTCAAAGTATCTTTAATTATAAATCCTATAAGTTAGAAGATGAAGGTGAGATAATATTCAATTATAAAAATATTAAATGTGATAATCTCATTTTAAAGGAACAAAAAGATTATAATGTGAAAGTCTTATTTTTACACTTGTTAGAATGTAATATTGAAGAAAGATTAAAAGAGATTATACAATTTGGGGGAGATACTAATTACAATCTTGAAGATATGTTAATTTATGATATGAATAAAGAGGGTGATGAAAACGATGATCAAGGAGCAAACGAGAATCAGAATGATAACAATAATGATGAAGAAAAAATGCAAAAAGAATTAGAACATGTTCGTGAAATTGAAAGAGAAAGAATTATGGAACGAAGAAGGTTAGAGAGGGAACTTATAGAAAAAGAAGAACAACAACAAAAAGAAAATAGATTAAATGAAGAACAGAAATTTGAAAAAGAAATCGAAGAACAAAGAAATAGAACTGACGAAGATAAATTAAATATTGAAAGAACACCTATTCATAAAGAATTATCAGAAGAAAAAGAGTTATTAAATGATATTAAACAATATAAGGATGAATTAAGTAAGCAGAAAGAAGACATCAATGAGAAGGTTGAGGAAGAGGTGAAAAGTGAAATGATACAAGAGAAACTTTTTGAAGAAAAAATGAATGAAGAAGAAAAGAAAGTCAAAGAGAAGGCAATGGAAGAGAGAATGAATATGGAAAAAATGATTGAAATGAAAGTAAAAGGTTTCGAGAGTTATCTTGAAAACAGAAAAATATCTAATCTATCAAAAAATTCATTTGCGATTTATAATGTAAATTGGTTTAATGTATGTTGTGGTATCGAGAAATATGATAATACATATGAAGAAACAATTCAACAACAAATCAGTGATATGGGTCTCATTATTAATGAAGAAGATATTGTAAATAACCTTTTAAAATTATTCGAAGATAAGGGTGAATTATCTAAATTTAAGAAGATGATAAAGAATCGATTAATCTCTTGTTCTGAGATTGACCCTCCTTCCTTCTTTGATAAACTATTTACAGATTCATTCGGGACAATGAAACAATGTGATGAAAGGTCCCCACAATCTATCCTATATTTATATGATGGATATAAGAGATTCATTGAAAGGGATATTCCTGAATTATCAAAATTAGATAAGGTATTAATCTTAATTTATTGTGAAACAAGACAACATAATTTATCAAAGTATATATCATTAGAGATCCTCCGAAAAGATAATGATAAGAAGAAAAAATTAAAATCTATTTTGGATAAGATTATGCAATCCGATAAGAAGATAATTCAAAAGAATGATAAGATCCTTGAAGAACAAGAAAAATTAAAATATGATAAGATAAAGGAGAAGAGAATTAAAGAAGAGACAAAAAAGAATAATATGAAAACTCTAATTAATAAGAATAATATTATCATTCAAAAGAATAAGATTAAAGATTTAGAAGAAGAACATGTTGTAGATCCTAAAGAAGAATACAAAAAACAAGGGAAAGGATTCTTTGATAAATTGCTCAATTTATTTGAAGATAATGCTGAAAGTCCAACATTTGACATAAGACTCACACCGAAAGAAAGAGAAACATATCAACGAGTGATTGATAAAATGAAAGGTGGTGGATCTATTTCATATGAATCAACTGAAAAAGAAAAAAATGAAACATGTAATAAAATAAAAAATGAAAATAACATTTATAAGAATCAATTAAGTATGGTCAATCATTGTTAAAAGCCTGACATTTCAAAGTTTTCATCATTACAATAGTAGTCTTCTTCTTCATAAGAATCATCGTCAAGTAATGTTTCTATATTCTTATCTGTAACATTAATAAAATCATCTTGCGTCAGGTCAATATTACTAATTTCTTCCATTAATTTTTGTTCATCAAGGAGGATATCACACATCCCTGTTCCAGCTTTAATTGTTTGTCCCATCATGATATTACTTGAAACACCGTTCAGTTTATCTTTATCTCCAAAAATACCCGCCTTAATTAATTGATCTGTTGTATCTTCGAAAGAACATTTGGCTAGTGGACCTGTATCGCCTCGGTTAATACCTTGACGATTAATAGCTGTTAAATATCCTTTATTTGTCATAATATCACATAGTAATTCTATGTGACGATTATTAATATATGAAGCATCACTCATAACACTTGTAATCTCTTCAATTAATAGATTTCTTGCAGCTTCAATACCTAGGACTTCATAAATTTCTAGGATATCATTTGAGTATGTATTTGCAAAATCTACGAAATCAGAATTAAATACATCTAAAATGTTTACACCATCTGTTTCAAGAACCCATATTTTTTTAGAAGTAATTTCATCCTCTTCTTTTAGATATGTATTTTTTTCCCCCATCACAATATTTGTAATATTCTTGATACCTTTAATCACAACATTATTAAGAATATCTTCTTGAATATTTTTAAAGATGGAAAGGACATCCGTTTGATCTGAGAGTCCGTTTAATAAATTATTCCCTTTACCTTTCAGCTCTGCCTTAATTGAAAGACGTCCAATTAACTCCTTTGAATTATCATCTGAATAGATAAACTGTAATTTTTCACTATCATAATTATTAATTGATAGATAAACATCCTCCATTACAATACCATTTTCCATCATTAATTCTTTATTGAATGTAAAACGGATAATCCATGGAGCAGTTTCTTCATATTCATAGTCTTCACCCTTATCCATATGAAGGAAATCTTTATAAATCTCAAGAATACCTTTATCTTCTTCAATATCTGTTTCATATCCAATATTTTTAGGATCATAATAGATTTGTGTTTTTGTAACTATATCCTTTACAACAGTATATTCAATCTTATTTTTAGCATACTGTGATTTATTTTGATTATCCCTTATACTATCCTTTAAGAATATGGTTGTTGATGGTGATTTGAGATTTTTAGTAACACCCAATAATTCTCTTAATCTTGGAATACCACGTGTTACATTTGATTTAGCACTTACACCCGCATAATGGAATGTATTTAGGGTCATTTGTGTTGCTGGTTCCCCAATACTTTGTGCTGCGACAGCACCCACCATTTCTCCCGGACTAATTCGCGATGTTTCAAATAGATATTCAATTCGTTGAATAATTTGATTGTACTCTCCTTTCTGAACTTTATAATTCTGAATAAGGTTCTTAGGATGTAAGTGAATATCAATTAGAATATGAATTAGATTATTATTATGAAAGATATCATTTACAATTAACTTTTCTTTCAGCAATTTGTTATTTGATAGTATCTCAATGGGAGAAATCGAGGATAGTTCCTCTCCATGAATACATATATTGGATGTTATTCTTTTTAAATGAATTGGATAATTGATTGAATTATTTACAGTTCCACCTTTAAAGATTTCATTAAAGATATATTCCTTATGATCTAGAATATCATAGAAAGATTTTTCTAATAATGATTCATAATCTTTATTTTGTTCCATATCTTTCATTGCTTCTTCAGTTAATAACTTTGTCCAATCGGTTGATTTGTTGAATAAGAACTTTTTAGCAATCTCTTCGGTCGATAAATTCATAATTACTAAGGGTTGGGATTCTACAAAGCATGCATCCATACCATCTTCACCATAGATGTATTGAACGATACATCCTGAACTATTCCTTACAGAGTAGTCGTATTCTACCCTTAAATCTTCCATTGATTTCATTAACTTCCTTTGAATATAACCTGTTTCTGATGTTTTAACAGCTGTATCGATTAATCCTTCCCTTCCACCCATAGCATGGAAGAAGTATTCTTGAGGAGTTTGTCCGGAAATAAATGAATTCTCAACAAACCCTCTAGCTTCCGAAGAATCATCATATTTACTATAATGAGGTAATGTTCGATCAATATAACCATAGGGGATCCGTTTACCATCTACATTTTGTTGTCCTAAACATGCAACAATTTGAGCTACATTTGTAGACTTACCTTTTGATCCACTATTAACCATATTTGTAACTCTATTCTTTTGATCAAGGTTCTCAAGACCAATATTGCCTGTTTGTTTGAGTGTATTATTAAGTAGAGAATTTACTTTTCCTTCAAAATATTCATTATTTGTTTGTCCTGAAAAGTTTTCAAAAATATTGAGATGTAACTCTTGTGTAATTTTATCAATTTTAACCTTATTTTCCTTAATCACAGATGAGATCTTACTGTATGTTTTATTATCTGCTACCATATCACCAATACCTACACTAAAACCTTCAATTAATAGGAAGTATGATGTTACCTTCTGAAGATCATCAATAAAATCCTTACATCTTTCTGGACCGAGATCATTATAGATGGTATGGATTAATCCTTTAGATGTCTTGGTAAATACTCCTTTATCAAGCCCTCCGGAGGTTACTTCTCCATTTTCAATAATGACCTTGTTCATTAGATCTTTAATATGTTCTTCTTCGTTCAGTGTATCATAAGAATCATTTGTCATTTCAAGATTAATATTATTTGGAATAATGTAAGAAAGGATTTTTTTCCCTGACCAATAATGAACATCTTTTCCATGGAGGTTAATCTTCATAGATGAATCTGGTAATGAACCATCAAATGTACTCAATGATGTTATTAAATTCATAACTTGATTCTTATTGAAATATGTCGTTTCAACAACTGATTTAGAAACTTCATCTGAACTTGATTTTGAAATTGGATAGATATTTGTATTGTTCGAGAAGTAATAAGAATCAGAAGATAAAGGTGTATATTGAATAATTTCCCCCTTTGTTAATTTATTAACTCCAAGTAGAGTATCTTGAACAATTGTAATGATCGGTTTATTTTCACGCGGAGAAATGATTTGATATTTTACTGATGCGATATTCATTAACTCCGAAACCGTAGCGATTGATTGAGGAGCATGCATATTCATTTCATCTCCATCAAAATCAGCATTATAAGGAGGTGTAACACTAACATTTAAACGAAATGTATTTCCTTTCATAACCCTTACACGATGACCCATCATACTCATTCTATGAAGCGAAGGTTGTCGGTTGAATAGAACATAATCTCCATCTAATAGATGTCTATGAGCGATATCTCCATTATTTAGTTCAATATCAAGGATATTTTTTTCTGTGATTGTTTTTTTAACACCATTTTGAATAATCATCTTAATCCCTGGGTAATTATTAACACCATTACTAAGTAATTCATTCATCTTATCGCGGTTATAATCGTTAATTATTTCGGGATAAGTTAAGTTCCTAGCAATTGTAAACGGGACACCTAGTTCATCCAATTCAATATTTGGATCCGGAGTAATTACACTCCTACCTGAAAAGTCTACACGTTTACCCATTAAATTATTACGGATACGTCCATCTTTACCCTTTAACCTCTGTCTGATTGCTTTGAGAGGCCTACCTGAACGATGGACAGATTGTGCTACACCTGGTAGTTCATTATCAACTAATGTAGCAATGTGATATTGAAGAACCTTAGTCCAATCATTAATAACTTCCATACGACTCTTATTTCCTATTTTTTGTTGAAGTGTATTATTACATTTAATAATATCACAAAGTTTATGTGTTAGATCATCATCCATCCTTTGTGAATCATCCTGCTTTACGGAAGGACGAACTGATGGAGGGGGGATAGGGAATACAGAACATATCATCCATTCTGGACGACACCATAATTCCGAAAATCCAAGAATATTAATATCTTCATCTGTTATCCTTTCAAGAATCATTTTAACATTCTCAATCGGTAGATGTTGTGTCTTCATACTTGAATCTTCAACATCTAATTTATTCCATACAGCATAAATACCATCCATACCTTCTACCTTTATTCTATCTGGTTGTTTTGCTCCACAACCATCTTCTGTTTCTTGACCACACCTTGTAATTTTTTGAGAAAGATTATAAATATCATTCCACCGATGTTTGTTAGGTTTCTTCATAAGATCTTTAATCTGAGGGGATTCTTTATTAATTAATAATTTAGAACACTGGATGCAAGTACATTTTAATACTTTTTGAATTATTTGAATAAATTGATAATGATAGACTGGTCTGGCTAAATTAACATGTCCAAAATGTCCTGGACAATTTATATTTGTTTGACCACAAGTCCCACATATTTTATCCATTTCAGTTGACCCCATTCGGATATCAAATAAACCTTTAATAATAGGATTATCTTTATCATATGTTTCATGTCTTGTTACTTCAACTACAGAACGTTTCTTGATTTCATCCGGTGACATAATACTAAACTGAAGTCCAATAACATTATTTGTTTCTGGTTCAATATAATCTTTATTCATATTATATATACTTATTAATTTTTTTTTAAATATTCTTTATCAAATTTTAAAAAAATAAATTTGAATACTTTTTTTTATTTAAACAATTATAACCATTTAAATAAAATGTCAGAATCCGAACATTCAATGATTACACGTTCGAAGAAGAAAGAATTAGATCTAATACCTCCAGGGAATACTGATGGTAATGATGAAATGGATGAACAAGGGAACTTAAAAGGTTTTATCGATTATGAATGTGATGAACCTTTTGATAATGATATGTTCCAGAAAGAATTAAAACGGTTAAGGGGAGGGAACCGTTCTCCTATAGTCCATTCAAGTCCAACAAAAAGGGCACGTAAGAAAATAAAACAAAAAGGTAAAAACAAGTTACCAGAAATACTTGCATCTTATATGTTAATGAACTTTTTCAATTCATTGGGTGATAAGAAAGTTAAGAAAAAAAATAAGAAGAAAGATAATATTCTAATGACAATCATCGATGAAGAAGATATTGAATTGAGCGAAGAAGAGATAGATATAGATGAAGAAGAAGATATCGAATTTAGCGATGAAGAAGATATAAATATAGATGAAGATGATGAAGAAGAAGAAGAAGAAGAAGAAGAAGAATATGATGAAGAATATAGTGGCGAAGATGAAATTAGTATCACAAGTGAATCAAGTGAAGAAGAAGTCGAAATGGATGAATACGATGAAAAATATATGGAAATGGAAGATGATATACTTGAAGATGAAGATAATGATTTTAATTATTTTCAAACATTAGTCCCTGAAGATAAGGAAAAACATTTGACCGAACTTAAAGAGATCAAAAATATCCGTAATACGGATGTTCCTTTGAAGTTTAAAATCCTTGAGTCTGACATGGATCTCAAAACAAAATCGATTGCAATTGGAAATATTGAAAAGTTAAGTGAAATGGATGTCTCAACGGGTGAGTATTGTAAGATGGATAAATGGATCAATGGGTTAATTAATATTCCATTTGGGAAAATTAACGAACTACCAATTAACAATGAGAATACATTCGAAGAAAAAAGAGAATATTTAGTTCAAACCCAGAAAGAATTAGACAAAGCAATCTATGGACATCAAGATGCAAAGATGCATATTCTACAGGTCATTGGAAAATGGATTAAAAACCCTCAATCGCAAGGAAATGTTCTAGCGATCCAAGGCCCAATGGGAAATGGTAAAACAACATTAGTAAAGGAAGGGATTGCGAAAGCAATTAATCGCCCCTTTGCATTTATTGCACTCGGTGGAGCTTCTGATTCAGCTTTCTTTGACGGTCATTCTTATACCTATGAAGGATCACACTGGGGTAGAATAGTCGATATTTTAATTGAATCAAAATGTATGAATCCAATTATTTACTTTGATGAGTTGGATAAGATTAGTGAATCAGCGAAAGGAGATGAAATCGTCCATCTTCTTACCCATCTAACGGATCCATCACAAAATGCATTGTTTCAAGACAACTATTTTCCTGGAATTCATTTGAATTTATCCAAAGCATTGTTTATCTTTTCATTCAATGATGAATCTAAGATTGATCGTATTTTGAAGGATCGAATGTATGTCATCAATACAAAAGGATTCAAACCAACCGATAAGATTTCAATTTGTCGTAATTATGTTCTCCCTGAACTATTGGATACATTCATATTCTCAAAGGAGGAAATCGTATTCCCAGATGATACAATCCTTCATATTATTGAAAGATTTACAGGGAAAGAAGAAGGGGTGAGAAATTTAAAGAGATGTTTAGAAACGATTATTTCAAAGATAAATATTTACTATTTATCTCAAAAGAAAGAAGAAAAAGAAGAAGAAGAGAAAGATGATCTGCCAATGACATTTAAGATTAAGGATTTTAAGTTACCACTTACTGTAACACCTGAAATTGTGAAAGAACTTCTACCTGTTAAAAATGGAGATCAACCTCCAGAACATATGTATATGTAAATAATATTGTTTAAGATAAAATAATTTTTTTATGAATTACCGGCTCCCCCCTGTTATGGAAACGTCTGAACCTGAGCACACGCCGAACAGCCATCTGCAATTAGTATACGCGTTGCATGCTGAGCTGTTGTTGAAACTACTACAGCTCGGCGGCGACGCTGGTGCTGGTGCTGTTGTTGTTGTTGTTGTTTATGGTGGTGCTGTTGTTGTTGTGGCGTCCATTTCTACGTAATACCCACCGTTCGGTAGGGTTGATTGGAATGTCCCATCACCATTAGAACTTTTAAGACAACATCTTCCACGGGCCTCGTCCCCCTTCCCGGAGTAAATCCAAAAACTTTTACAGGCACTTAGTTTCTTACATTCATGCGCACAGTAGTATATTTGGTTTTGAATGTCTCCGGTCAGATTTGTGATGCAACCGGGCATACCAGAACTTGCGAGGTTATTTGGATGTTGATCATACGATATTATTTTATATTCTCTCCTAGTGTTAGAATTTTCTTCACTTTCACAACGATATTGATTGTCACTTCCGTGGTATCTATATAATCCATCGCAAAAACATTTATCACAATTATCACATTTTCCTATCCCACCAGCCATCATCTCTTCTCTCGTCCCCGTTGCTTCATACCATTTATTGTCTTCACAATCATTTTTCCCCAAATGTAGTTCGTTTACATATTTTCCTGGTGGGACTTCACAACATCTATCTGGATCAGTTAAACCAGTAAAATTGCAAGATGGCCCTATACAATGGATATCTGGATTGTTATTTGATATCTTTCCAGTTGGACAGCTTGAAGAAAGCTCTTCAAGAATTATAAAAGTTATATTTGTTCTTCCAGATGGAATTCCACTATCATCATCATCATCATCACCATAGGTCACTGATATCTTGTGGACTCCGGATAAATGATCATAATTACTTATTGTTCCAGTATAATTAGTTTTGATGGGGGTAGCAAGGACCCGCGGCTTACAACCGCTATCACCAGAATTTGTTAAATTTCTCCCACCATAGATTGAAGAACCGCTATCTTTACAATCGCCACTTAAACAATCATTGGAGTTTGAACACGAACAGCCATGCCCGAGGCGCAGCGGGGTCCTCATCCGCTGTGCCGTGCTAATGGCAGCCATACAAGATGACCGTGTCCATCCTTCACCAGCATCCGGCGGAGGAGGAACAGTAAATATTATTTTTTTACCAATAATTTCATCTGATAGACTACTAGTCTCATCCGGAAAATTTATTGTGATTACCCCTCCGGTAGTAACATCTCCCACAGTTCCCTCATAAAGTTTTCTACCAGCACATGTTTCATTTGGGACACAGCATTTTTTATGGTCACCCGAGCGGACAGGGTCCCTCGTCAAATCGCATGAGGTGCCACCACAAACTGTTTCAAGTCCGGCACCCGTCACTGGCGAATAACCATCACCACATCCTCCAGCATCTATTGTTCCCCCTAATCCATTAATGTTTCCACAAGTAGCAACAATTGCATTCGGGTCTCTACAAACAGTTACATCTTTATATTCGGCGTCACTTATAGATATTTGATGATTACCATTATTTCCATAGGGTAATCCGCTAGTGAGAAGTCCTTCATCACATAGACTACATTCCATCACAGGATTTGAAGTATTTTCATTACAATCACTAGAACTACAAAATATTTTTTGATCCGGTTTACATGGTGCCTCCTTGCAAATAGTTGACGTTGTTGTAACGCTCCTTGGTCGAGGATGTTGATGGTTTGGATCAAAATTCTCAACCCTTCCCTCTGGATATGATCCAATTTTTCCATTTGTTCCATCGCACCTTACACACTTATCTTCGAGATCCCCAGATAATTCCGAATTAAAACTATAATTAACAGGGCAAGGAGAACTTAAACGAATTGATTTAAGTCTCCCTTTTAATCCCTGAACCCTATTATTTAATGGTGAGTTAGAGCATTTTTCTAATCCTGAAGGTTTATTTTGATGTGACAACCAAGACTCCGTAGTAGTATCCAGGTAATCATCAATCAATGATGTGAGTTCTTTAATTTTCTTTTCTGAACATGGATCCGCATCGCGCAGATCGTTTCCATCCTCATCCAGTTCACAGTTAGCCTCCTTACATAGACCTTTTTCTTCGCATTGTTCAACTGATTTTTCCCAATTATCAATAATTAGAGTATGTCTAGCACTACCACAAAAATTAACACATTCTGAAGTATAATTGTCAGTTACTTCAATCGGTATATTAGGGGGGTAATCATCTGGGTGTATTGTATGGGGGAGAATCGAAAATTTACCTACTTCGCACTCTGTGCAACTACAACTCCAAATATCATCTTGATCCTTAACACACGAAATTCTTTCATTAGATGCACAGAGTGGTTTTTTACAATTATCTAATCCAACCATTGTAAGGTCTGTCTTAAAATATGATTCACCACCAGGCTCCGTCACGTGCGAGCCAGTGAGCCTTCCGTTAACCACCATATTATCTGGGCACAAAGTACATTCATTATTTTCATTTAGATAACTTGTATTTTTACACTTAAGACACTCACCTTTTGTAATATCAGTTGGACTGAATCCACCATCATTTGTTTCTTGTCCTATACAATCACCACAAGCTCCACCAGGGACAGTATGAATAGCATATTGATTATCCGTACAATTTGGTTTATCACAATAAGTTTCACCAAGAGTTGGATCATGTCTACTATTGTTCGTTGTTTCCCCTTCAACACAATCCTCACATAAACCTTCTGAATTGACCCTTTGATTTATATTACATAGACTATGTCTACTTAATGTTGGGGTAGCACTTGCAGATGGACTCTGGAGTTGAGCAGATACCCCCTGTCCTATTTCAACACATTGAGGATCTGAAACAGAAATATCATCCGGTGATTTTGCATGTATTTTACTTGATTCTTTACCAGAAGGACAATCGACGCAACAACATGCTCCTTCACTACAAGAACCACTACATTCAATTCTTTGATTATTCTTGCATTTATCCCGTTTACATTCTGTATCTGATAGATTTGGATCATCTCCAGCTTCACGAATAAGATCACTTCCACACGCAACACAAGAACCACTTGATACATGATAATTTTCAGGACATGGTTGTTTTACTGAACAAGTTGTGTCATCTGCGTCTTTAAGGACAACCTCTCCTGGACTCTTCATTGAAAAAGAACCATTTGGAAATTTAGGACATGGTTTACATTCTCCACTTAAAACGTGTTCTTCAACCGAACATTTTGTAACACCACCTCCACCACCCATTTTACTACATAAAAATGTATCTGTATTCCATGAACAGGAAGTATCAGCTGAACAAGATACTGATTCTGTATGTTGAATACATGCGTCTTCTTCTTCTTCTGCATTTTCTTGTTGAATATAGAAGTAAATAAAAGCGCAAAAGATAGAACAACAAAACATGATAACTATTATAAAAATCATTGTTGAATCGTCCCCCCCTTGAATCGGGGGATGCAACGCTTGTGACATCATTGGATTCAGAGGCATTGGCATCATTTAGTATATATATATTAATATTATATATATAAAATAATAATTATTCGGATAATTAATACTTCAATTTTAATAAAAGTGAATTATTTTTTTGGAAAAAATAATCCTTAATTTCAAAAATATTGAAAGATTATAAAATGGGCCATAAAAATTATAAATGGAATCTTTCAAAAGAGAGAGGGAGAAAGATAATATTTACTATGATACTATCTATCCTCAAAGAAAAGAAAGACCATTCCATACATATAGATGAACTTCATTTTTTACTTAATAATCGGTCCAAAACTACAAATATTATGAATAATAATAAAAAAAAAACAATTCAGAATTTTATTCGTGTTGTTTATGGTGGATTAACACAATTCATCGATGATTATGAAGAATTCTTGTTAAAAAAAGTAAATGATGGATATATAGTCCAATTAAATAGTTTGGAATTGAATGAATGGATTTTTGTAGAAGATGTATAAATAAAATATATGAGTTATAATAATAATATGTTTGATATTGATAGTAATTTACAGATGGTAATTATTATATTTATCTTAATCTTGTTTTTCCTTTATAAAAAAAAGCCACGAATGATATTCCACCCAAATGGAACTGCAAAAGAGTTTGGTTCTGGTCCCAATAAAACAATTACACCTGTTTGGTTGGTTGCCCTTTCAGTCACTCTAATCATCTATTTATTATTTACTGTTAAGGGATATGATTTTGTTTAAAAACTTAAAATATTATACCTAAAGATAATTAGTTATGAAACCTCGATTGGTAGATTATGGAAATACATTTCAAAAAGATAAATTATTAGGGATAAAAAAAGTTGTTAAAATAGAAAACAAATCAAATATAAAACAAATAGGGAACTTTAATTTCTTCTTTAATTTGATTGGAATAATTACACTTGTCGTAGGAGGGGTAATTTTATACTACAGAAAAATAAATAAAGAAACAAATCAAAAAATCTATAATCAAAAGGTCATACAATTTTATCACGATATAAATTAAATTTTTTTATAATCTATATGTAATAAATGGACAAGTATTTAGAGAACCTTGAGGTATTTTACGATGAAAAAATGAAATACCTTACTAAAAAGGATAAATTTATAAAATGTGAAGGATGTAAAGATGAAAAAGTTTTTAAAGAAGGAAAAGATAAATTAATATTATCATGTGGTGAGGATAAAAAGAATGAATGTGGTCCTCAGATTATTATCGAATTACCAAAATATATTTATTATGAAAAGAGAATTGATGAGTTAAGAGAAGAATTAAAGAATAAATACAATTGGAAAACCCTTCAAAATTTTTTGGATGTTACTGACGAAGTGAATGATTCTGAAGAAAAGAAAGAAAGAATCAATGGAGAAATAAAAAAAATAGAGAAGATGTTCTTTGATACAAATATTGCTTTTAAAGAAGAAGAAATCCAGAGGTTTTATAATGAAAGAATAAAAAAGTCACAGAGGTGTAAATTAATTCAAAAGGAACTCAAAAGTGAAGATCAAGGCAATAGAGGAGAATTAAAGAATGAATACATCACACTTGTTCAAGAAATGAATAAAGAATATGAAGAAATACAAGAATTAGTAAAAATAATGAATCCATTCTTATTAGAAAAAGAACCAGAAGTCACTATCCTACATGAGGAAAAAGAATACAAAAAAGAGAAGGAAGAAGAAAAGACATTCAAAGTAGGGATGAAAGTATCATGGGAAAGAAAAAGGAAGAAGAGGTATGGAATAATTAAGGAAATAAAGGGGGAGGGAGCTTTAATAAAAGATGAAAAAGGAAAAGAGCAAATAAGACAAATCAAGAATTTATTAATAGAAGATTAAATAAGGTTTGATAGTTTCATAGCACGAATCATGCGAGTTACACCAATACCACCACCAGAGCGTTCAAAAAAGTCATTTTTTAAGAATTCTTCCAGTTCATTTTTTACACGCTCTTCACCAAATTTATCATAAAGAATACCTGCATATCCCCCTTCTGAGATTGTTTCAAAATTTTCTTTCATTTCTTCTTTTGATGTACTTCTTTCCGCAGAACCGATTGTTTCAATACCATGGAGAATGACATCGATTTTATTTGAATGGACTTTATCTTCTTGAAGTTTCATATTCCAGAATGGAGAAGTTCTTTCCGGAAAGTTTTCCAAAAAGAATACACTTCCATAATCCTTCTCTAATTGTTCTTCATGTTCATTTTCTAATTCATCAACACCATATTTATCGCAGATATTATCATAATCATCTGCAGGATACTCACCGTTTTCCCCTTTTCTAAACCCTAGGTATTCGAGTAGTTCTTTTTCCACTTTACGAAGTTCATCCATACCACCCTTTAACTCAAACTCGAACATCGGAAATATTCTATCGTGCCTTCCAGGGACGGGGTTAGGTTCATTACGATAAGAAGTTGAGACACAAAAGAATCCATTTTCTTCGGGATGTTCCAATAAATAATGTTCTAACCACATTTGACCTGTTTGAGGTAAAGGCCAAATATCACCTTCATAATCGTAAGTAGCAATAGTTCTAGGGTCTTCACAAGCAGCTAGAATACTTTTTTTATTTTGTGTATGAACTTCTTTAAACCCTTTAACTTCGCGAAAAAACGTCCTTAATTTGCTAACAACAGCATCAAAGTTCCGATAGTCCTCTCCTTCCATTTTTCTAATACTATTATATTTTTTTTTTAAATATTTTACATTTTATTTTTTTATTTTTTTAAACTTGAATTTTCCTTTAATCTTATTTTTTTTTATTTCATCTAAAATATCTTCATATGGAGTATCTATCTTTCGAATATTAATCTTTCTCCTTTTGTTTAAATAATCTAAGAGAATATACATTGAATATAAAAATACAACAATAAATATTATGAAAACTATTAAGAATAATGTATTAATTAAATATTTTTTAGTTTTCTCACTATCTAAATTAATAATTCTTGAATAAACTTTACTTTCTTCTTCTTCCTCTTCTTCTTCTTCTTCTTCTTCTTCTTCTTCTTCCTCTTCTTTTAATTTCAAAGTAATTATTTTTAAATTTTCATTAATATTAGTTAATATTTGATATAATTTATTTTCCTTTTCTTTCTCCTTATCATCGATTTGAATATTTCCTTCAATTTGTTCTTGAATAACCTCTTCTTTAAGGTTTTCTTTGTGTGTATCATATTTTTCACCTCTTCCAAATATAAAAGTATTTATTTTATCATTCATATTACATGTATCCACTTCAAATCCTTCGATAGATTTATTACTTAATATTATTATGAATATAAATAGTATTAAAAACAGAATAATATTATCCATTTGAATATATTATAGTGTATAAAAAAAAATATTAGTAATAATAAAGATGAAAACATTAATATTAACTTTATTCATTGCAAATGCATTATTCTGGGGATTATTCCCACATAACGCACACTGTTTGTTCTTGGAAAATGTGAATAAATCATTAAAAACAAATATTCAATGTCCTCCCCACCATGTCCATCTATTAATGGGTATCTTCTTTTATTTAGCTTCTGTTTATATTTCTCAGAGGAATACAAAAGAGTTTAATACACTAATGTCCCGTATGAGAATATGAATGACAGAGTGTATCTCCATAAACTAAACATGAATTACTTGAACATAAACCTAATCTACCTTCTGTAACTTGACATAAATTACATCCATCATACCATAGAACACAATCTAATGGTATTGGATTTTGTATTATTTCTGATGGATCGAGGTTAAAATGGACATTATATTCTTTCCATGAGTCCTCATTTATTTTTTTACCCTGAACATTTACAATTAATGAATCTGTAATCTCATTTGGTAGGGTAATTTGCCCTATAATATATTCATTTTTAAAATCATTATAATTTGGATCGATTTGAAATATTGCACCATTACTCGTAGAGATACTATGGGTTTCACTCCAAGAATCAAAGTCAATACCAATTGTTGATAATAAGTTATCTGGATCACCATCTGTAATATCAATTGTTATCCATGAATCAAATCTTGAATTAGGGAATATTTGAATGATACTGGGTGACACTCCACCAATATCAGAATTAAATGGACCATCAATTTGATAAGCTGGGGGAAAATACATTTCATGATAACTATATTCTCCAAATAACGCATAAATATTCTTAACTTGAGTGTGATCTTTCACAAATAATGATAATTGATATGTTGTAAATCCTTCAATTCCATCCTCTGAACAATGTGTTATCTCTGTAACAATAGGACATACATAATCATAATTACTACATGTATCTTGCGTTATAGGGCATGGATCATTTATAACCTGTGGTGGTGATGGAGGTTGACATGTAACTTCACCACATGATACAATACAACCACAACTATCTTCTTCAAGTGATAAGTAAAAACAATCTGGACCTGGAGATGAACATACTGGGGAGGGATGACACATAGAACATGGATGTGATAGTATTCCTTCATTACTTTCAGAACACTCTTCTGGACATGCTATATTCTCAAGTGATTGTCTAAATAAACAATCTTCACAACTTATGAAGTTATCTCTACAAGGTGTTTCCCATATTCTGATACATTCTTGAATATCTTCACACCAAGAAAAACCCTTTTGAATTAAACAATTATGTTCATCCCTTGTATCATGTAAAGGGCCACTTACCACTGTTGTTATGATAGTATATAACCTTATGAAAGATTCAATTAACTTCATTTTATTAATATTTATTATTATTTTTTTTTAAATATTAGTTTGTTGATTTTAATTAAAATATAATCAATTTATATATCTATGGCTGGAAATCAAGGTGCCGATGCGAACCCTATGGGAACAGTCTTACAAGGCTCGGATTTATTAAAAGCATTTGAAGACATTCAGTTTGAGGGGGAAAAGTTAGTTATTCATGGAGACCTTGAAATTGAAGGACATTTAGAAGCTGATACTAAATTCAAACTTGATACTTCAATAATAACTTCTAGTGAAATGAGTGTTTTAGATGAAGCAACTGCAGGGACAGCAACTGCTAATAAAGTATTAATTCTAGATAGTAGTAAAGATATTTCTGGACTACGTTTCCTTAGTCTATCGGGTATTTCTGGTGATTTAAATATAAATGCGGGTGGAGCACTCAATTTAATAGATAATACTGATGGTGATTTTGTATCATTAAAGTCAAGCACAAATTCTGTTACACATACACTTACACTACCACCTAGTGCTGGTAATTCCGGTCAATTATTACAAACAGATGGATTTGGTAATTTAAATTGGGTATCCTATTCACAAGGTAGTGGGACATTTACTGGTATTTCAGGTGTAACTGCTGGGACTGGACTCAATGGTGGTGGTACTTCAGGAAGTGTTACATTAAATCTAAAATTATCTGATTATGAAGAATTAAATCTTGGAGATGTAACACCTGTTGATGGAGATAAAATATTAATGTTACACAGTGTAAGTGGTGGAAATAAATACGAACAGTTAACATCAATTGATAAGGTAGCAACGCGGTTTTCGGGGACAGGTTTATCAGCATCCGGTTCAATTATAAATATAGAATCAGATCAAACTGTAATAACATCAATACTGAATGAAAACATTACAAAAATAGGGACTGCAGCTGATGGAGAATATGTATCTTTTGAAACAACCGATGAAATAAATATGATGATTAATAATAATTCATTATTAAAGTTAAATACAACTGGTGTTAACATAACTGGTAGTTTTACTACAGGGAATACATCTATCGCAGGAACATTAGATGTTACCGGAGCAACGGGTGTCGATGGTGACTTTGACATCGCAACAGATAAATTCACAGTTGCTTCAGC
>CETW01061578.1_pt1 | contig 18063 bp, 21 predicted proteins | sample 361381 | NCBI WGS metagenome assembly CETW01 (sample SAMEA2620570, study PRJEB7988) | marine metagenome | isolation source: saline water (ENVO:00002010), including
CCCATAATTCCTAGTCCAATGAAGCCAATGTTCATGATTTTCTCCTGGTAAGGCCCTTAAAAGAAAGGGTAGTAAAACTAAGCAGTTAATCACTTAAAATTAGAGAGTTAGTATATTATAGTATTCTATTTCTCCATCAAAAATAATAAAACGCAGTTATCTAAGATAATTTTGCTATTTTATGCAGATTAGATAGGTGATGAAGAACGATTTATTGAATTTAATTTGAAATACAAAATTTTAGATAATTATCGTTTTAGGGGTTTGTCTGGTTAAATGTGTCATAGATGTTTATTATTTGTCTTAAAAATAACGGGAGCTCGTCATGTCAACTTCTTTCCGTGGTATCTTTCCCATTGTGCCAACACCTTTCAATGAAGATGGGTCGTTAGATTTAGATAGCCAGAAACGAGTGCTAGACTGCATGATTGATCAGGAGGTAGACGGGCTTTGTATATTGGCAAATTACTCTGAGCAATTTCTTTTGTCAGATGAAGAAAGAGCAATACTTCAGGAGCTATGCATAAGTCATGTAAATGGAAGGGTGCCAGTTATTGCAACCTGTAGTCATTTTAGCACCCGGATAGCTGTTGCTAGATGCCAGCTTGCAGAAGAGCAAGGTGCTGCTATGGTTATGATGATGCCTCCTTATCATGGTTCTCTTTTGAAAGCAAATGACCAGGGGATTTACGAGCATTTCGAGGCGCTCTCAAATGCCCTGAATATTCCAATCATGATCCAGGATGCGCCTTTGAGCGGTGTTACGCTTTCTGTGCCTCTATTAGCCCGACTGGCAAAGGACTTTCCTCTGGTTTCATATTTTAAAATAGAGACGCCTGGAACTGCGGAGAAACTCAAGGCGTTGATAGGAGCTGCTGGCACGCATATTGACGGTCCGTTCGATGGCGAAGAGGGTATAACCTTGTTCGCAGATCTTGAGGCTGGGGCGACGGGCACGATGACAAGTGCATTAGCGTCTGAGCAAATTAGGCCAATTGTAATTGACTACCTCGAAGGAAAGATAAAAGTTGCTGAACAACAATACAAAAAAATGCTTCCCTTAATTAATTTAGAAAATCGGCAATGTGGCTTGCGCGCCTGTAAAACTGTCTTCAAAGAGGGGGGCGTTATAAAATCTGATAAGGTTCGGCACCCACTTGAACCCCTGCCAATGGCAACTCGGGCAACCCTGCTAAAAATGGCTAGAGAAATGGAGTTGTTAGCCATAAGGTGGGGTATTTGATCAAGTTGATTAATGGAAATGAAGTTATCCAAGATTAACAGCAAAAGAATACTTACTACCCACGCGGGTAGCCTACCAAGATCAAGATCATTGGTGGAACTCTATTCGGAAAAAACATTAGGTAAAGAAATAGACACCTCAATATTAAGCGCCGAGATTACCGCAGCCACTTCATCGGTAGTCAACAAACAAGCTGAAGTTGGAATAGATATACCGAGTAATGGAGAGCAATCGAGAGAAGCGTTTTTTCTGTATGTGCAGAACCGCATGACTGGATTTGGTAAGACATGGTCTAGACCAGCGGGTAGTGAATTATTAAATTATCCAGAGTTCAAATTGGCTCGTGAAAAGGTTTTGAATAAAAAGATAGCTGTCAGTAATTTTAAACCTCCTATGGCTATTGGGGAAGTAAATTATGGCGATACAAAAGCCAACGAGGATGAAATAAATTTATTTCTTAAAACCTTAAAATTTCACGGCACCAAATTTACGGATGCTTTTATAACGGCGCCGTCACCTGGCATAATTGTCCGTGCTATGAAAAACAGGTTTTATCCAAATCAAGATGAGTATTTGAGTGCTGTAGCAGAAGCATTAACTTATGAATACAAGTCAGCTGTTGCAGCTGGACTAATACTTCAAATTGACGCCCCAGATTTAGCGTTGGAACGGCATATATCTTTCCATGATAGACCATTGTCAGAATTTCTGAAGTTTGTTGATAGCGTTATCAATTTAATCAACAAAAGTATAGCGGGACTCCCAAAAGAGCGTATCCGTCTTCATGTATGCTATGGAAACTACGAATCCCCACATGATCAAGATGTTCCTCTCGAAATAATATTGCCTCATCTATTTGAGGCTAATGTCGGCGGTTTTTTGTTTCCGTTCGCAAATCCTCGGCATCAACACGAGTTAAAGTTGTTCAAAAAATATAAGTTGAAACCAGAACAATATTTAATTGTTGGGGCAATAGAAACGTTATCTGCCTTTGTAGAACACCCAGAAGTAATTGCAGATCGCTTGGAGCTAGCAGCCAATTTTGTTGGCGACCCTAGGCGTATCATGGCAGGCACAGATTGTGGATTTGATACGTCAGCGGGGATGGGCAGGCTCACATCGGATATTGTATGGGCCAAGTTGAGATCACTTGCAGACGGTGCCAAACTTGCCAGCGCTAGGCTTCTTTAATACGTTAAATAAAGTAACAGCAGAAAAAATTTTTGAAAAAAAGGAGTAGTTTGAATGGCAAAACAAACGGTTTATGAATTGGTTCCTCAGCTAGGAAAATTAAGAGATGAGGTGTTGTTTGGTGATGTGTGGGAACAGCCAGAATTATCCAAACGTGACAGAAGTCTGGTAACTTGCTCTGTTCTAGCAGCTTTATACAGGACACCAGAACTTGAGGGTCACCTGGAAAGAGCCCTAGATAATGGAGTTTCAATAGACGAGTTGAAGGGGATGATTACCCATGTAGCGTTTTATTCTGGTTGGCCGACAGCGGTTAATGCAGGGCGGGTTTTGCAAAAAATTCTTGAGAAAATGGAGAATTAGCGAACTTTAATAGCTGCTTTGTCTGTTCTTATTTAACTCATTTTCAATCATACGTCTTATCCTAAGTCTATATACATTTGGCGCCTTTTCTATAGCCAAACTAATTGTTTGTTGGTTAAAGGGCCTGGACTCGTCGTTCTGTATAGCTTCTAGTACCACCTTGTCCTCATCAAATGCTAACCGAAACATCTCGTCCATTTTCCGGCTTACTTCTTCGTTGTCTATTTCGGTATTACGAAGGTGCATCCAACGGTCAATGCATCCCATTTCCGGCACAGGCGTCAGAAAATGCACGGTGAATACACGAATTCCTTTATGCGTTTCGTCCTCTTTTAAATTACAGCTTGTGTTCGCACTTCAGAAATCAATTACCGCAATGCTTGGCATGTAAAGATAGTAGTAATTCCACCTGTCAACGTTGGCCGAGAAAATTCCAAATGATTTAAAAAAGACGATGGGGGTACATTTCTTATCCATCTCCAGGCTACTAGCGCTTCGCCGGACACATCGGTCTTAACCATGATGTCTTCGCTTTCAGGATTTCTTAATCGCGTCGGATGAACAAAACTTACGTGTGCAGAATCTACTAAATTTTCAGCGTCGTTTAAATAATTGGATTGAAAATATAAAGCATCTCCTAGATGTGCTTTTCACCCGGTATTATCAAATTCTTCCAAGCGGAAAATTGCCTCTTCATTGGCCTCATCAGGAGGTCCCATCCAAATCCAGACAATCACGTTTTTTTTGTACCGGAAGGGTTCTAACAGCCGCCGACCTTTGAATGCTCTCTTGACCAGGTATTCTTACATATTGACCTTCCAGATTAAAAGTCATGCCATGGTAGCCATACTGAATATTGTCATCTTCTAACCGCCCCCGTAGAAAGTGGGAGTGATTCATGTGGACAACGATCGTGGAGAGCCACTATCTTTCCTGCTCCAGTTCGTTATAAGCAATGTTTTCATTTAAGACTGTGAAGCGCGTTATACTGAGACTAAATTCACTGGACCACCCAGCTACATAACAGGCGTGGCGAAAGGATTTCATGGTTTGACTCTCCCTAAGCTCAAGCATAGCCTATTTTTTACTTTGATTCATAGTTTCTTAAATTTAAGTTATGGTTCCTCGTGATATTTTATAAAACAAACGGATAGGTGGTGTGCTAAATGGAAGAGTTAGCGACTGATTTCGGATTAGTAGAAGGTCCAACTTGGATAAAAGACAAGGGTTTGCTCTTCAGCGATGTCATCAAGGGGGGAGTGTACCTGCTCGACGATTCAAATAATATTTCGACAATTGTAGAGCATCGGCGGGGGATAGGTGGCATCGCAGTACATGAGAAAAATGGTTTGGTTGTCGGAGGTAGAAATATCTCTTACAAGAGTTTTACAGGCGATAAGACAACCACACTTCTATCCAATGACGTAACAGAAGTTGCGTTAGGGTTTAATGATTTAACAACCGACTCAAAGGGAAGGGTCTATGTGGGGTCTGTAGCTTTTAAAGTATTTAGTGACGAGGAAATGATCCCAGGCCATCTCCATGTTATAGATGTCGATGGCAGCGTCCGAACAATCTCGGACGGGGTTATGTTAAGTAACGGTTTAGGGTTTTCTCCCGACGGTAAAACACTTTACCACTCCGATGCAAGAGATGCAGTAGTGCGTCAGTATGCAGTGAGTCCGGATGGAGACGTGTCAGATTGGAAACCTTTTGTGAAAACTAATAATGGTCATCCGGATGGCCTGGCCGTTGCCGAAGATGGCTCTGTTTGGATAGCTATGGCATATGGGGCTAGAGTAGATGTCTTTGAAAGTAACGGTGCTTTGCGGGCGAGCTTGCCAGTGCCGCTACCTATGGTTACATCTGTATGCTTTGGTGGACCTGATCTAAAGGATCTTTACGTGGTAACTGGCAGTCGCGGCGGTCCGTCCGATAGTTGTGGTACCATTTTCAGAACACGTTTAGATGTCCCGGGTCTACCCATAAGCGACGCTAAGGTATCGCTAGAGAACTAGGCTAGTTGATTTTGTGTTAAACGAACTTATAAAACTAAATGGCGCTTAAACAATAGAAAGCCGCTGAATGAAGGTAGCGGTTCACTTTATTTTTCATATCGTTAGTGTACCAGTTTAGTATTTTTTCATATTGTAATGTTTTCCTATATATACCAGGTTAGCGGTATGCTAACTGCAGCCGCTTGTGCTGCCGCAGGTGTCACACTTCATGCACGTTCCATTACGAACAAGCGTAAAGTTTCCGCATTCTTGGCATGCTTCTCCCTCATAACCTTTTATTCGGGCCTCTCGTATTTGAGCAAGTTTTTGATCAACCTCATCCATGACAGTTTCGTTTATGGGCACGCTTGCAGCACTATCGCTATTCGATGTCGCTAAGCTACCATTATGTGACTGTGATCCATTGCCATTTGTAACTGCTGTGGCGGTTGGCGGTGTTTGCTGTGTATTCTCTGATAATGAAACTGCTGGGGCGGCCCCGTCGGTTCCAGTTGCAGCATTCATTCCACCATTAAGTACAACTAAGTTGTTTCGGACATAGCCTCTGCTAGCTATTTTGTTAAATTGCTCGACATCGAGTGATTCGCTTGACCCTTCTCCAATTGTATCCGGCAGGAGGTCGTCTTTTTCAGCATGACTTAAGTCATCGCGATCCAGATATGAAATAGCTACTTCCCTAAATAAATAATCGAGTATTGAGGTGGCCATTTTTATGGCGTCATTGCCAGTGACCATGCCAGAGGGCTCAAAACGTGTGAAAGTAAAGGAGTCTACATATTCCTCCAGGGGCACACCATATTGCAATCCTATTGATACAGCGATTGCAAAACTATTCATTAGCGATCTGAAGGCAGCACCCTCTTTGTGCATATCTATGAAAATTTCACCGAGGCTGCCATCTTCATATTCGCCAGTTCTTAAGTAAACCTTGTGGCCGCCTACAACCGCTTTTTGCGTGTAACCCTTTCTGCGATGTGGTAATCTAGCGCGCTTAGCTCTCTGTCGATCTTCTGCTATTTTTTCCACGACCCTTTCAACAATATTTTCTGCAACTGCGGGTGCTTTGGCCGCTACAGGTGCCTCCATAAATTCGTCCAAATCTTCTTCATCTACGAGGCTGGAGGCAAGTGGCTGGCTGAGTTTAGATCCATCACGGTAGAGTGCATTGGCTTTTATACCAAGTTTCCAAGACAACATGTATGCATCGGCACAGTCTTTGACGGTTGCGACATTGGGCATATTGATAGTTTTAGATATCGCCCCTGATATGAAAGGTTGAGCTGCAGCCATCATGTGGATATGGCTTTCCGCCGAGAGATATCGAGTGCCCAGTCGTCCGCATACATTGGCACAGTCAAAAACAGGCAGATGATTTTCTTTGAGGTGTGGTGCGCCTTCCAGCGTCATTGCTCCACAAACAAAAATATTTGTTTTCTCTATCTGTCCTTTTGAAAATCCAAGGGCGGATAGCATGTCGAAGGAGACGTCATTTAATTGACTATCAGTAAACCCTAATTTGTTTATGCAAAAGTCTTCGCCTAGTGTCCATTTATTGAAGGCAAACTTTATGTCGAAGGCATTTGCTATTGCATTTTCAACCAAATCGATTTGTTCTTTGCTGAAGCCTTTTTTCTCAAGATCTTCCTGCGACAACCCGTTAGAGCCAACGAGTGTTCCATGGCCTACAGCATAACTTACGATATCCTGAATTTGATGCTCGTTATAGCCCAAGTTTGTAAGAGCCTCTGGAACGACTTGATTTATAATTTTAAAATAACCACCCCCGGCTAGTTTCTTAAACTTAACTATCGCAAAGTCTGGCTCTATTCCTGTTGTATCGCAGTCCATAACAAGTCCTATTGTTCCTGTCGGTGCTATAACTGTGGCTTGTGCGTTCCTGTAACCATGTTTTTTTCCAAGATCGAGTGCTTTATCCCAAGCCCTCTTGGCAGCTTCAGTTAAGCCGGCGTCTGGGCAATTTTCTGGGTTGAGAGCAACAGGAAGGACCGTTAAACCTTCATAACCATCTTTTAAACCGTGTGCCGCTCTTCTGTGATTTGCCATAACCCGGAGCATATTTTTAGAATTCTCTTCGTATTTACGAAAGGGCCCTAGCTCGCCCGCCATTTCTGCCGATGTTGCGTAAGAAACGCCTGTCATAATTGCGGTGATTGCCCCGCAAATCTCCCGACCTTCGTTGCTATCGTATGAATACCCAGCTGCCATGAGGAGACCGCCAATATTTGCATATCCAAGACCTAGGGTTCTGTAGTCATAAGATCTAACCGCTATTTCTTTGGACGGGAATTGGGCCATCATAACCGCTATTTCCAGTGTAACTGTCCACAGTCGAGTTGCGTGTTCGAAGTTTTCTATATCAAATTCACTTTGTTCATCCCTGAACTTCATAAGATTCATAGAAGCCAGATTGCAAGCAGTATCATCCAAAAACATATACTCGGAACAGGGATTTGACGCATCTATACGTCCACCTTTTGGGCAAGTGTGCCATTCGTTAATGGTTGTGTCATACTGTAATCCAGGATCGGCACACGCCCAAGCGGCGTGCGAGATCTTATCCCAAAGTTCTCGTGCATCTAGTGTTTCGCATACTTCGCCATCTGTCCTCTGAACTAAATTCCATTTCCCTCCTCGTTCTACGGCATCTAAAAATTCGTTGCTCACTCGAACCGAGTTGTTTGAATTCTGTCCCGAAACTGTAAGGTATGCCTCTGAGTCCCAGTCGGTGTCGTATGTTTTAAATTCTATCTCGTTGTAACCTTGCTCGGCGAACTGGATTACTCTTTGAATATAATTTTCGGGTATCATTGCTTTTCGAGCTGCTATGATTGCTTTTTTAAGCGTTCGATTCTCTTTAGGCTTGAACCTTGCTGAGTTATCTGCTCCATCCCATTCTGTGCAGGCTTTCATCACTGCTGTCATATGGGTACTGGCTAGTTTAGACCCGGCCACGAGTGCAGCTACTTTTTGTTCTTCAACGACCTTCCAATCTATGTATTCGGAAATGTCTGGGTGATCTATGTCCACGGTCACCATCTTTGCAGCCCGTCTGGTTGTTCCTCCTGATTTGATTGCTCCAGCGGCTCTATCTCCTATTTTCAGGAAACTCATAAGCCCCGACGACTTCCCGCCACCAGATAGCGACTCTCCGGACCCTCTGAGCTTAGAAAAGTTAGATCCAGTACCTGAGCCGTATTTAAATAACCTCGCTTCACGGACCCAAAGGTCCATAATGCCTCCTTCATTTACCAAATCGTCGTCCACACCTTGGATGAAGCATGCATGCGGCTGTGGATGCTCGTAGGCTGATTTTGAGCGTGTTAGTTTACCTGTTTGATAATCTACATAAGAATGACCTTGAGCTGGTCCATCGATCCCGTATGCCCAGTGAAGTCCGGTATTGAACCATTGCGGTGAGTTTGGCGCAGCCATCTGCTGGCATAGCATATAAGTCATCTCGTCATAGTAGGCCTTTGCGTCATCTTCACTATCGAAATATCCACCTTTCCAGCCCCAATAAGTCCAGGTTCCGGCGAGCCTATGGAAAACTTGTTTTGCGCTAGTTTCGCCTGTGGCTCTTTCATCTTTTGGTAGTTGGTTGATACTTTCTAAGTCTGCCTCTTGGCGCCATAGCCAGTCAGGAACGTTAGCTTCTTCCACGGGTTTACTTTTTGCAGGAAGACCTGCTTTTCGGAAGTATTTTTGCGCGATGATATCTGATGCAACTTGGGACCATGATGTAGGTACTTCCACGCTATCATTTTTAAAAACCGTCGATCCATCAGGATTTCGAATTTCGCTTGTTACAGTATGGAATTCGATTTGTGCATAAGGTCCACCTTCTATTGTTGTGAACCGTCTTTCTATTTTCATCTAAATTTTCTCCATTCCAACTGTCTAATTCAATTCCATTTTCGACCTAGTCAAATTTTTTTCAGGCCCTAATTTATTGTTATTTTTACTAATATTTATTTGTTATTTATTTTGTTTTTTTTATCAATTATTTGACTTTTGCGATGTCTGCTTAAGTTTTTCGGATATTTACTTGATTTTGTCCTAACCTATGTCTTTGAATGCCGTAGTATTACGTTGTGTCACGGTTTAAAGCTTTTTGATAATACCGTAGACTATTCGCAATAGTTCGAACGCCCAGAATCCCCATTGTGCCAATGAATTCATAATAAGGCAATACATTTTGTGGGTAATAATATTTCTTTTACTATATGTGGTGCTGCAAAAAAGAAAACTCGTGGCTTAATCTCGTCTTGTGTAACTCATTAGAACTATACCCGATACCACCCCAATAATTCCTAAGGACTGAAAAATTGTTATTGTCTGTCCTAAAACTAAGTATGCGGCTAGAACACTGATAAGAGGTTCCACATTCATCATTACCGCGGTTCGTGTTGGACCAAGTCGTGCGATGGCTGCATAGCAGCATGTAAGACCAATTGCATGGCATATGGAGTTTGCAAATAAACCAGCACCACCTAAAAGGTTTTGGGGATGCGTGAGGTCGTCACTGACTATGCTTGATGTGGCATAAGCGAAACAAGGTAACCCGGTTGCGAAAACCGCCATAGTTAGGGGAGATAAGTCTTCCGTGAGTGGTTTTGAGACAATAAACGAGGTGGCAACAAACAAACCGGCAGCAAATGCCATAGAAATACCAATCCATTGCAGCTTATATGTGGTTCCAAGCAGTAAGCAAAGACCGCAGAAAGCAATCATCATGGCTAACACTTTAATCTGGGTAAGTTTATCAATCTTCATTAAGTGGGAAATAGGTGCAACAACGAGTGGAAATGTGAAGAAGGTTAGGCTGGCTACCGCTACAGGAATATACTTTACGGAAGTCATATAGCAAAGCGAGGAAAGTCCAGTGGAAATGGCTAAAGTTAACAGCCGTGGTAAGTGGGAGGCGTTAGGTCTTGTAACTTGCTTTGCTACGATTGTTACAAAAAGAATCACAACAAACGTGATTAAAAAGCGATAACTTTGGAGTGAGCTCGGTGTTATAGCGTTGTCAAATGCGAGTTTTGCGAAAGTCGGCGCAGAACCGAAGGCTGTCGCGGATATAGTCATGAATATAAATCCAGAAACAAGATTTGAATTGCTTAAATACTGTTTCAAGGGCTTTTCGCCTTATGTTGTTTCCCGTGACTGGACGTATTATACTCCCAGTGCCATATTGTAACTGATTATAAAATTTAAAAGGGTTCGTAGATGGACGTCGGTACACATTTTTACACGTGGTTATGTGGTCGCCAAGTTGGAACCTATCGATTTGGTAACAGATATTACGAACACAAGTCAAAAAGATTAGCCAATGGGAAACTAAGACGTGGGATCCTCTTTAAAGAGTTGACCGAAGAATCAAAAGTTTCTCCTAGATGTTATGCTTGGTTGCGGTACAATTTAGAAGAGCTTCCCAGCGGCAGCCACGTTATGGGATATGAATGGCAAAAGCCGCACCTTCCTAATTTGACCGGGACCAAATACTCATACAGATCACCAGGTCATTTGGCGAGAGATCTGGGGGCGAGGGTGACTATTAGTCCTGGGAGCAATCCTAATTCAAAAAGGAGCTTGTTCCTCCGGGAAATCTGATTGCAGTAAAAAAATATTGAAAAAACTTAAAGTATTGGGGCCAGTATACTATGCGACGTGGATCTCTTGAGACAACTGTCGGCGCTCTCGTGATTGTGATAGCTGTAATATTTGCAATATTTGCGTACAACGTGACTGATTACGGAAGAAAAACGGGATATTTGCTCTTTGCTGAATTTAATCATATAGGTTCCATAAAAACGGGCAGTGATGTTAAGGTCGGTGGTATTCCTGTGGGGAAAGTGAAGGAACTTTCTTTGAACCCTGAGACTTTCAAAGCCCGGATTTCTCTAGACATTGATAATAAATACAACTTTCCATTGGACACAGCGGTAACAATTGGAAGCGAAGGTCTTTTGGGTGGGAGTTTCGTTGAAATTGTTCCCGGAGGAACGGATGGGAACCTTCAGCCGAATGATGAAATCGAGTTTACTCAAGATGCTGTAGACATGCTTCAGTTACTAGGGAAATTCATGTTTTCGGGGGCAGCCGACAAAGATGAAGTTAAAGCTAAATGATCCAATCCCCTACAAAACATTTAAGAGAACGGCAATCAAGGATTTGACCCTTAAACTTGCTACCTTGGTTTTGAGCAAAGTTCTATGGATAAATTGTGTCTATGGCCAAAGTGGCTCTAAATATACAGGTTTATTCATAGACACAGATAAAGCAGTGCTGCAAGGTTTAGATAAAACAACAGCTCGCGTTTCCACATTTGAACTGAATATCAATGAGCGTGGCACATTTGGGACCTTAATTATCAAAGTGCGAGCCTGCAGAAAAAGACCCCCGACGGAACCGCCGGAAAGTGCAGCCTATGTCGAAGTGCTTGATAAAAAAATTGGTGAAGAGCCCACAAATCTTTTTGCCGGTTGGATGTTTGCGTCTAGCCCAACACTAAATAGTTTGCAACACCCAGTTTATGATGTCTGGGTTCTAAAATGTTCTGGTCCTAAAACGTAATTTAGGTCGGGAGATCGTCTAGGAAATGTCGCCTCCAGATTAATTGCGAATTTAAGGCGTTTTTTATAATCTTCCCGCGATATATCAATCGCTCCAAATTGAACGAGATGTTTATTAGTGAATTGACTGTCCAATAATACAAATCCCTCCTGTTTAAGAGAAGCGACGAGATGCACTAGAGCAACTTTGCTTGCATTTGGTTTTATGGAGAACATGCTTTCGCCAAAAAATGCCGCGCCAATTGATACACCATATAACCCACCGACAATGTTTTTATCGCACCAGATTTCAATACTGTGGCAGTACCCCTTTTCGAATAGCTGATGATATAAAGTTTTTATTTCGTGGTTAATCCATGTGGTTGGCCGATTGCTTGAAACCTGCGAACAACCGTGGAGTACGCTGGAAAAGTCAGCGTTATAGGTAACTTTAAAAATACCTTTTCTAATGAGTTTACGAAGACTTCTAGGTATATGAAAAGTTTCAAGGGGAATTATTCCTCTTGGGTCTGGGTCAAAAAATTCGATTTTGGCGACACCTTTGCTGTTTGCCATAGGAAAGATGCCAATTTTATAAGCTTCAATTAATAGATCTGGAGTTATTTTTGTCATCAAGTGATGTTATTAATTTGTGCACTTTTACGGTTGTAAAAAATGGTCTTCAAGCCAATGGATATCATAGTCACCCTCAACAAAATTCTTGCTATCGAGCAGCTTTTGATGCAAAGAAATCGTAGTTTTGACGTTGCCAATTACAAATTCGTCCAAAGCTCTCCGTAGCCTTGCGAGACATTGCTTCCTGCTTTGGCCATGTACTATCAACTTCGAGACTAGGCTGTCATAATAGGGAGGGATTTCGTAGCCAGAATAGATCCCTGAATCTATCCTAACTCCTAAACCGCCTGGCGGGTGGTAGTCAGTTATCTTTCCGGGAGACGGCATAAAGTTATCTGGATCCTCCGCATTAATGCGGCATTCAATAGAATGCCCACTTATGGTCACCTCATTTTGTTGAATATTGAGGGGTTTTCCAGCACTAATTTCAATTTGCATCTGTACAAGGTCAAAGCCAGTAACCATCTCTGTTATGGGATGCTCTACTTGTAAACGTGTATTCATTTCTATGAAGTAAAACTCTCCGTTTTCATACAAAAACTCTATTGTTCCCAAACTTTCATAACCAAATTTTTTCATTGCAGATGCAGCTAAATTTCCAATATTCTCTCGAGTCTTTTTGGTGAGTGCAGGAGAAGGTGTTTCCTCCAATATTTTTTGATGTCGGCGTTGAAGCGAACAATCACGTTCCCCTAGATGCAATACATTACCAAATTTATCACCAACAATTTGGATCTCGATATGACGCGGGTTCGCTAGAAAACGTTCAATATATACCTCCCCTGATCCAAATGCGGCCTTAGCTTCTGATTGAGCCAACTGGATAGCATTTGATAGCTCGGTCTCCGAAAAAGCGATCTGCATCCCCTTTCCTCCGCCTCCAGCGGCCGCTTTGACAATAACTGGGAAACCGATATCATTAGCTACCAAAACAGCTTCTTCTTTGGTGGTTATTGCGCCATCTGATCCAGGAACGCAGGGTATGCCAAGCTGAAGAGCCATTTTTTTTGCTTCGATCTTATCTCCCATTACGCTAATATGCTCGGGTTTGGGGCCAATAAACGTGTCAGGCCATGTTCTTGAACAATTTGAGCAAACGAAGGGTTCTCAGAGAGAAAGCCGACGCCGGGATGAATTGCATCTGCGCCTGATATGGCTGCGGCCGATAAGATCGCTGGGATATTTAAATAACTCTCTTTCGAAGTTGGCGGACCGATGCATACACTTTCGTCGGCTAATCTGACATGCATTGCTGACGAATCGGCGGTGGAGTGGACGGCTACCGTTTTTATCCCCATTTCACGGCAAGCGCGTTGAACTCTGATGGCAACGTCACCTCTATTAGCAATAACTATCTTTTTAAACATTTTTAGTCACAATTGTCGTGCCGTTCAAACTGTTTACAATTGTCATTCTATTATCAACAGCCACTGGTCAAATTCAACGGGTTCGCTGGCTGCAACCAGAACTTCTTTCACCACACCTGATCTATGAGCTGAGATAGGGTTCATGACTTTCATGGCCTCAATAATCATTACTGTATCACCTTGTTCAACCCTATCTCCTACCTTTACGAAAGGAGGTGAAGAGGGGTCTGGCGTCAAATATGCTGTTCCAACCATTGGTGACTTTAAAATTTGATCATCTTGGTGCTCAGGATTTAATCCTTCTTTACTAGGCGTGGGAGCATGCGTGGTTGTTGCGGCTGTATTCAGGTTAGTTGCCAGCAAAGATGATGTTACTGGGCGAGCTACTCGTATTTTCCAATCATTTGTGGCGTACTCTAATTCACCAAGACCTGTTTCCTCTAAGAGTGCAGCGAGTCGGCGCACAAGATCGCTATCAACCTCATGTGACACTTGTTCCTCCTAAAATAAATACCATCACTCGGCACATTCAATGAGTCGTGCCATTGCGTCAATCGCTAGAACATATCCGTGAGAACCAAAACCGCAAATTATGCCGGTTGCCGCTTGCGCAACATACGAATGATGCCGAAACGCTTCTCTTGCATGGATATTTGATATGTGGAGTTCGATCACTGGCAATTCAGATATATTAAGGGCATCTAATATGGCGACAGATGTATGCGTATATCCGGCTGCATTAATTATAATTCCAGCTGCTGTGCCTCTTGCGTTTTGGATGTCGGCTACGATTTCACCTTCGAGATTAGATTGTTTGAAATTCACTGTCAGGCCAAGTGAAGTAGCACGTTGGTTGCACAATTCTTCTATATCAGCGAGCGTTTCGCAACCATATATATCCGGTTCACGAACACCAAGCATGTTTAAATTGGGACCATTTAGTATCAGAATTTCAGATGACTCAGACACGGTGGATACCTCTTTTAGAAAATTGACGTAGCAATGTTATTTAAGTTTATTTACAATAGCCTTTTAAATTGGGAACGCGCAACGCCCGTTTAATTTCTATCGTAATTTCCAATGGGGCAGGACTTTTTTCTAGGTAGTTTATCGGATCGTCCAACCAGGTTTTGGTTTACCTTCCTATGGAACGTTAATGATGTTGTTAGCCTATAGCGTTAGTGGGAGTACCACGACGAGTATAAACTTCGTATAGGGCCTGCAGAGGTTTAAACGCATTTATTTTGTAAAATCGTGTACGCTATAAATAAGGAGACATTTCCAACAAAAAAGATTTTTGCATAGCATAAAGGTGCCTGAATTCGAAATTTATTGATTCCTAAAGTGCTATTGTAAAAGTAAAAATGTAAATATTGTTATGCCTTGGAGTTCGCATACCGCAATTAAACGCTTAAGAATAATAAATGGAATCAAACAAGGCCACGTCCGAAAGGTGATTTCCAATCCTGTCCAATCCGCTCTAATTCATCCATTGTGCAATAAGCCCTTCGTCCTCTTCGCCAGGGATATTAACGACCGTGTAACGGAGCGGTTCACTTTCAAGTGGTTTTGTTGCATCTATACCCATTTTGTCAACCAATCCATCATTTCCGGATGGATCAAGTTTTGATCCTAGTGCTCCTTTGACAACAATAGTATCAGACGAAGCCTGAAAACGAGTTGCAACTGCCCACTCGACCGCAGTTGGATCGTGTACATCTACATCCTCATCAACTATTGTAGCCATTTTTATGTCAGCGTGACTAGCGAATGCACCAAAGATAATATTTTTTTGTTCTCCTTCTAATCGTTTTTTTACCTTTACGGCGAGGTGGTATCTGCATACTCCACCCCTCGAAAGGTGAACATCCATAACATTAGAAAATTGGCGCTGAAGGGCTGTCAAGATTGAGGCCTCCCGAGGTATAGCACCTAATAGCAGGTGCTCCATAGCAGCAGGAACTATCGTGTGGTATATTGGGTTCTCTCGGTGTGTGATAGCGTCGATTTTGATTACCTGCCGTTTGCCGGCAGGTCCGTAATACTGGGGAAACTCCCCAAATGGACCCTCAGACTCCCTTACATTTGGCAAAAGCCTACCTTCGATAATAATTTCACTGGCTGCTGGAACACGAACATCATTGGTAACGCATTTAACAACGTCCAAAGGCTTTTTTAATAAGCCTCCAGCCACACCCAATTCGTCGGTATTGAGGGGTAAGATGGCTTGGCTTGCCAAAAGGCTCATAGGATCACTTCCAATAGAAATTGATACAGGTAGAGACTGGTCTTTATTTTCTGCCATCTCAAAAAACTTATTGAGGTCACGCGGTAGAATGAGAATCCCCAGTGTGTCGGGCCCATTTATCTGTAATCGATTAATAGAGACGTTTTGTTCTCCGGATTGTGGGTTTCGTGCAATAACCAGACCAGCGGTTATATACGCCCCGCTATCATGTTCATTATGAGTTGGAATTGGCAAAATACTTTTAATATCAATATTCTTTCTTATTACAACTTCCTGGGCTTGCGCTTTTTTAATCTCCTTCCATGGAATTGGGTTTAGAACGGCTTCGCGAAAGTGTTCCAAAAGCATATTATTTGAGACACCCATCGCCTCCGCTATCCAATCTCTTTTAGAGACGATTCCTGAAACGACTGCAATGGGATGATGATCTGGATTGGGAAACAAAACCGCCTTTTCTCCGTCAAGTTGCTTGGTTATTGCCGCAAGGGTATATTTAAGTGGCACACCTTTTTTTGTTCTAACGAGCCGTTTAGTTTTTTCGAGGTGGGTAATCCAGTCCCGCATACTATCGAATGCCTTTGCGTTGAGAGATGGTTTCTTAACGGCCATGAGGATTCTCCCGGTTACTAGGTTTCTCTGTTGCCCATTGAGATATTCACATTACAAGATATTATTAATAATAAATAAAATAATGCTTAGCGTATTATAGGTAGTCTAGTCCGATGAAGAGCTAAATTTCGGTTTCTTGAATTTTTTTGAATATACAATAAATAATCCATTTTCATTTTGTCAAGTTGTCACGCAGTGTGCAGAAGATTAGAGAGGTAGAAAATTGACTGATTTTGAACTTCTGCGTATTGACGAGGCAATCTTGCCATTTATGAATGGTGACAGTTTGTCGGATACTCCAAAACAGTTTTCCTTGGCTAGAGTAGTACAAGTCACTATCGGTGGAGTTGTTTATCAGCAACGGCTGGAAAACCCTTGTACGTGGTTAGAAATTTTTAGGGCTTTCGATCTTGTTCTAATAAGATCTAATGCAAACAGGAGATTTGATCTCGCGGGTGTCACCCAACACAAGAGTGTCCTCAATGGAATTTGGCTATGAACGGATACGGAATAATCTTTGATACTGACTAGCTTAGTGTAGCCGCGCTCTGACAATAAAGGCCGTTATGGTTTTTTCTCCAAGAGAGCGGCAAGCTTCTAAACGGTGTAATCCTTCTATCAAAACAAAGCGACTTCCATCCTTTCGAACTTGTATGGGTACTTTCTGACCTTCTTCCAGAATTTCTAGCGCTAAATTCTTAACAGTTTCCTCATTAAGTGTGGCCCGTCGTTTTACTGGTACGTAAATTTGTTCTATTGGTAAAAGTTGATCTTCCATATAAGAATTATACTAAGACATAGCTCTGCAGTACACCCCTCAGTATTGGTTTGTTTTTCTTACTTGATATAGATATTTCTAATATCCGGATACTACTTGAAAAATGACAATGTATTATCCATCAATCTTATATATTGCTAAAAAAGACTCGCCTTTTCTGCTTGGGATAATATATACGGTAATAACGAAGGGAACGTACATTTCGCATGCTAATAAGATTGTTTACAGTGAGTCTTTTATGCTTAGCGCTCGGCGCAAAGGTCAATGCTGAGGCACTGTCTGGTGACCAAATTGTTGAAAAAAACGGCATATCATACAGCACTCTCACCAACGAGCCATATGATGGGTCCGTAATAAATTTCTTCTCTAACGGTCAGCTGGACTACAAAGGTAGCTTTAAAAATGGCAAGAAAGAGGGAATTTGGGTTGGCTATTATCTAGATGGCCAACTACGTTTTAAGGGCCGATATAAAAACGGCAAACGACATGGGCGCTGGGAAACTAAGACTAAATACGGTCAAAAGAAGCGCTGGCAATCAGGGATGTTTAAAGACGACATACGGGTTTCTGATTAATCGAATACGGTTTTTAACAAGACGTCACTGGGCTTGAACACGTCCATACCCTCTAGAAAAAGGAATTGTGATGTCTACCGACGCCTTTTTTTCCCGTTACGTTTAATAAAGCAAAACGCAAACAGGGTGTTTGTGTTTAGTATTAATGTATATATATTAATACTTTCCACCCCATTTTCGGAGCTATGGAAATTGTGCAACTTACATTATGTCTGGATGAAACCACAGGTTATTTAATTGTCGTTTACTAATCTTGGGCCTTGTCCAAATGATTTTCCGCTTTGTTTTAAAAAATTTGTTTCATCAAAACTACTATCGCGTTTGAGAACGTGATTTCTATGCGGGAACCTCCCGAAACGGGAAATTATATCACGATGTCGTGCCCAACCCAGTATACTTTTTTCGATATAGTCGTGCCAAGCTTTCGGCGACCGCGCTTTTAAACTATTAAGTAGCCCCAAGC
>CETW01014856.1_pt1 | contig 17705 bp, 12 predicted proteins | sample 361381 | NCBI WGS metagenome assembly CETW01 (sample SAMEA2620570, study PRJEB7988) | marine metagenome | isolation source: saline water (ENVO:00002010), including
TTAAAGGACTCTTTATCCTTTTGAGTTGTTGACCAATAAGTATCGTACCTTACGTTTTTGTTATCGGTATCAATTACCTCAGCACCTATAAGAAGTGTGTGAGTAGCACCGCCAATCTGCAGTTCATTAACTAGGTTGGCTGAGAAGATAAGATTTTCACGCTCAGTCGGATCATAGTACCCATCTAGAGTTACGACATTCGTAGCGAGATCATATCCAGAAGCATATAAATTTTGGTAAAGCTTTTCGAATTCACTTGAAGTCAATGAAAAAATAGCTTTGGAAGTGTCAGATAGTTCAGTTGTAACGATACCCCTGAAGATATCAGCTTCTAGAGTTGTTAAGTTTAGATCTTCAGTTCCAAACACAACATCTTTGAGTGCATCTACAGGTTTTCCGTTTGCAGTAGGTATCCCTCTATCGATAAATCTTTCATGATCAGCATATTCATAAGAAAGATCTAGGGTAGTTGCATCACTAACTTGAATTTTAACTGTTGGGTTGAATCCAGTTCTATCACCATCATACATATCACGATGGTTTTCTAGACTATCGCTGTGAAGATTTAAACGAAATGCACTGTTTTCGCCTGTTCTGTTGAAGTCAGCTGCGAAATCAAACGCACCAAAATCATCAGCTCCAATATCGAATGAGCCAAATTGTTCGCCGATTTGAGCTTTTTTAGTTACACGATTTATTATTCCACCTGTTCCTCCTCTACCGAAGAGAAGTGCATTTGGTCCTCTAAGCACCTCAACTTGATCTACATTGTAAAGAGAACGATAGTATTGAACATCGTCTCTGGCACCGTCTTGATAAAAATCAGCAGTAGATCTGACACCTCTGAAAACGACGGCATCTCTATGGCCTTCACCTTGAGATGTATTAACACCGGGTGTATATCTAACGATATCACCTATTTCTCTGATACCTTGTTTACGAATATCTTCATCAGTGACGATAGATAAACTCTGAGGTACATCAATAATAGCTGTTGGTGTCTTAAGTGCTTTGACTTGGTCAGAATATAGCACTTTACCTTTAACAACTATCTCTTCTACGTCTTCGTCTGCATATAAGTTAACAGCGAAAGCGAGAGAAGAAACAATTATCACTTTAAAAGCTTTTGTTAATTGAAACATTTTTTACTCCCGTAAAGTTTTTTAAACATGCTATAACAACCAAATTTATAAATGAGAATGATTATTAGTAGCGATAGCGTGGCGCATTATAGATGAGAATGATTCTCAAATGCAATACCTAAAATAGACAAAATGAATGTTTTTTGGTGTTTTAAGGTGTCTTTATATGCTTTGTGATTATGTTTTAAAGTCTGTTTCTGAATCCTTCGGACTAACGTAGGTATTTTCGAAAGAGCTATGAGAGATATATTTTTCAAATATGGGTATCATCAATAGAGGTGTAAGACCGCCAACTACTATGCCAAAAGCAGCAGACCTCATTGTGGGATCAAGGAAAGATGCTATTAAATCTGCCAAAATGTGAGCAATAACCGCCCCCAATATACCTGCGATCCTTCCATTAGAAGTTTTTTTTAAAATTCTGCTTAGACTCCATCCAGAGTAATAACCAACTATTAATATTCCAACGTGAACGAATCCAAAAATGAAACCTCTCATAGGACCCTGTTCTATAGATAAAATTTCCAAGATTGATTCCATTATGTATCCAATTCTTTATCAAGATCAAAGGTATCATGCAGAGACTTTACTGCTCTTGCCATCTCCGATTTCTTTATAACTACAGAAATTTTTATTTCTGAGGTAGTTATCATCAATATATTTATCTCGCTCTGAGCCAAGGCTTGGAACATTTTACTTGCGACGCCTGCATGAGCTCTCATTCCTCTTCCCACAACGCTAATTTTTGCAATATCTTCATCAACTTCCACAGAGCCTCCACCGAGAGATTTAGAAGTTTCAGTCAATATTTCTTGTGCCTGTTTGGCATCATTTATATCTACTGTAAAAGTAAAGTCTGTATTGTTCTCAGCACTTATATTTTGAACTATCACATCAACTTCAATTTCAGCATCACTTATAGGACTCAAAATCTTTGCGGCTATTCCAGGTAAATCTGGAACGCCCCTTATAGTCAACTTTGCTTCAGTATCTATACTGCTGATTCCTGACACGACTGGTCTCTCCATAATATTTTTCTCCTCTTGAACTAAAGTCCCCTCTCCATTATTAAAACTTGATAAAACACGAAGAGGTAAACTATATTTGCTTGCATATTCAACTGCACGAAGTTGAAGTACTTTTGCTCCTGAGCTTGATAATTCTAACATTTCCTCAAAACTAACATTTTTCAGTAGTCGCGCTTTTTCGTAAACTCGGGGATCTGTTGTAAAAACACCATCAACATCTGTATATATCTGACACTCATCAGCTTTGAGTGCTACTGCGAGAGCAACTCCAGTTGTATCGGAACCTCCTCTTCCTAGAGTTGTTATGTCTCCCTGATCATTCATACCTTGAAATCCGGTAATTACAGGGACAAATCCCGCATTCAATTCAGAAGTAATTTTGCTTACCTCAACTTCAAGAATTCTTGCCCTTCCATGGCTTGCATTAGTTCTTATACCTAATTGATATGCAGTATATGACTTCCCTTTTATTCCCCTCTTTAGCAAAGCCATCGCTAAAAGAGCAACGGATATTTGTTCACCAGTTGAAACCAACGCATCATATTCTCGTAAGTCTGGTTCGGTATTTATGCTTTTTGCAAGTTGTATAAGTTCATCAGTACTTTTGCCCATAGCAGACAAGACAACAGTTACTTTATTGCCTCTTTTTATCTCTGCTTCTACATTATCAGCTACAGCCTCAATGCGTGCCACATCAGCTACCGAAGTTCCGCCAAATTTTTTAACAATCAGCTTACCCATAAAAAAGGCGGGTATTCTATCTTATTGTTTGTTTAAAGAAACAATTAAGTCGGCTACTGAGCTGAGAGCAATATCTAGATTTTCTGTATTTTCGATACCTCCCTGAGCAAAATCTTGTCTACCTCCCCCACTGCCTCCTAATTGATTTATTAGGTGTTTCATTACTTCTCTTGCGTCAATTTCTACTTCTTTCGAACAAGCAACAATGACAGGTGCTTTTTCAGAAGATACTGAGATTAACGCGACTACAGAATCTGAAATTCTTGTTCTGATGCTGTCTGCAATTTCTCTTAAACTTTTGGAATCTACTTCATCAAAAGTGTCTAAAACCAGATTGAGGCCTTCAACTGTTATAGATTTTTTTATTGATTCCTCGATTAGAACTCCGATATCTTTAGATTGAATACTTTTTATTTGTTTCTTAAGTTCAGTATTGATTTCTAACAAACTCTCAACCGATTCTTGAAGAGAACTGTACTCTTTAAAATCTTGAGTGTTTTTATCAATTTGTGTTTTTAAATCTTGGTTTTCTTCTTTAATTTGAATGATCTTTTTTAAGATTTGGTCATTATTGCAATTCAAAATTTTAGAGATAAGACTAATTTCCATTTCTAAAAATTCAATCATCTCAAAGGCCTTCACTCCTTCCTTTCTGATTAGGTCTTCAACCATAAGCTCTGCACATATTGCTGCGTATTGAGTTTCAAGTTCTTCTAAAAGCAATAAAGCGCCATCTCCTGTAACTGCTTCCACCCTTCTAACTCCTGCTGACACACCTGTCTCCGAAGTTACTTTCATCAAACCGATTGCAGAAGTGCTTTTTACATGAGTGCCTCCACAGAGCTCAACTGAAAATCCATTTCCGATATTTACAACCCTAACTTCATCCCCATATTTTTCTCCAAAGAAAGCCAGGGCGCCTGTTTTTTTTGCTTCTTCAAAAGACATAAGCTTTGTATCTGGTGAGGTATCCTTAAAAATCTCTTCCTGAACAACTTTCTCTATTTTTGACATTTCTTTTTCAATAATTGGTCCCTTATGAGAAAAATCGAATCTTAATTTATATTGATCTACAAGAGAGCCTTTTTGTTCAACATGTGTTCCTAAAGTTTCTCTCAAAGCAGAGTGGAGAAGATGTGTTGCGCTATGATTATTTGAAACCCTTTCTCTATGAGTTGAATCAATTTCAGCAAAAACTGAATCGCCTTCCTTGAAAACTCCAGATTTCACTACTCCTAGATGCAAAAAATGATCGCCTTTTTTTTGGGTATCGTATACCTCGAAGAGATTAGTATCAGAAGTTATCATTCCTTTGTCGCCAACTTGACCACCTGATTCAGCATAAAAAGGAGTTTCTTTAATAATAAAAATTCCCTCTTGCTCCTCCTCAAGAAAATTTTCTTTAGTTTGAGAAATTATTTTAACTATCGATGAGCTAGAGGAAAAATTTTCATATCCAACAAAATTTGTTTGGCTATCTAAATTCAATGACTCTGGAATTAATGAAACAAAATTGCTAGCCATTCTAGCTCTTTCTTTTTGCTCCTCCATTAGGGACTGGTACAAATCCATATCAATTGTGAGTCCCCTCTCTCTTGCAAAGTCTGCAGTCATATCTACCGGAAAACCGAATGTATCGTAAAGTTTAAAGACGGTATGTCCGGAGATTTCCGTTCCAGATAACTTTTGTACTTCAGATTCTAATAATTGCATTCCCTGCGATAAGGTTGAAGAAAATTGATTTTCTTCCTGTAAAAGATTAGCTGCAATAATCTCCGAATTTTTTTCAAGCACAGGATGTTCCTTACCCATTACTTTTTGTAGTAAAGGTGAAAGCTGAGATAAAGGTGAATCATCCATGCCTAATTTAAATGCATGTCTCAGAGCTCTTCTAATGATTCGCCTTAGAACATAACCTCTTCCTTCATTGCTTGGGACGACCCCATCAGCAATTAAGAAAGAGCTTGCTCTGAGATGATCCGCAATTACTCTTAAAGAGGGATTTGAGAGGTCATTTTCATGAGCTAGGTCTGCAGCACCAGCAACTAAGGCCTTCAAAAGATCAGTATCGTAATTATTGTGTTGATTTTGCAAAACTGCAGCCATCCTTTCTAAACCCATTCCAGTATCTACGCAAGGGTTCGGCAAAGGAAGAAGATTGCCCTCTACATCCCGATCAAACTGCGTGAAAACTAAATTCCAAATCTCTATATATCTATCACCAGGATCACTACCTAGCCTTGGAGGATCGCCCTCTAAATGATCACCATGATCATAGTAAATTTCACTGCACGGTCCACAGGGACCTGTTTCACCCATAGTCCAGAAATTTTCTTCATCATCGAGCTTAGAGACTCTTGATGGATCAATGCCTATTTTTTTTATCCAAATCTCTTCAGATTCATCGTCATCTTCATGAACTGTAATCCATAGTTTTTCTGCCGGAATTTTGTACCTCTCTGTTAAAAGTTCCCAAGCAAAGGCTATGGCTTCCTCTTTAAAATAGTCACCGAAGCTGAAATTTCCCAACATTTCGAAAAAAGTATGATGCCTCGCGGTGTAGCCCACATTGTCTAGATCATTGTGTTTCCCACCCGCTCTTATACATCTCTGAGAACTTACTGCTCTTGTGTATTTCCTCTTTTCTACTCCCAAAAGTAAATCTTTGAATGGGACCATCCCTGCATTTGTAAAAAGCAATGTATTGTCGTTATTTGGAACCAATGAGGCGCTATCAACTAATGTATGGCCTTTTTCTTGAAAAAAATCCAAATAAGTTTTTCTTATTTCATCAGTTGTAAGCATTTTGGGGATATTTATACAAATATTTCTTGGAAGAAATTCATCATAGACTGCCAAGATCTTCTATCGGCATCTTGATTATATTCGGTCCCGAGATCAGGATCATTCGCTTCCTTGTTGGTAAATGCATGATAAGCATTACCATAACTATGTAACTGCCAATCAGCGCCAGCTTGGGTCATCTCTTGCTGAAATCCATCAACCATTTCCAATGGCACCATTGGATCTCTTTCTCCATGTAAGACAAGAATCTTGCTTTTTATGCCGTCCTCAGAGATTTTTGAATCCATCAATAATCCATGAAAACTAACAACGCCATTTACATCAGATCCTGATCTCGCAAGATCTAACACAACGAGGCCCCCGAAACAGTAACCAATGGCTGCAACATTTGATGCTTCTACGGCTTCTAATTGCCTTCCTGCCTCAAGAGCTGAGTTAATTATTCCCTTGAGTTTATCTCTATCTTCAACCAGTGGAGTCATCAATGATTGATTCTCTTCAGTTGATGAACCAACTTTTGCATCTCCGTACATATCCACGGCCATAGCAACGTAACCCTCTCGGGCTAAATTTTCTGCTTTATCCTTAACAAATTCATCTCTACCCGCCCACGAAGGAGCAATTAGAATTAATGGAGCTTTATCCCTTTCAGGATAAGCTACATAACCTATAAAGTTTTTTTGATCATGGGAATAATTTATTTCTTCTGTTTTCATTTTGTTACCTTATTTGTTTGAGTTCATCTTTAAATCTTTTAGAATTCTGAACATAGTGATGCGCCGAGAGAATCAATCCTTTTTTCTGGTCTTCGTTTAACTCTCCTCTTATTTTTCCAGGAGACCCTAAGACTAATGAGCCATCTGGGACTTCCATGCCCTCCGTGATTAGCGCATTAGCACCAACTAAGCATCCTTTACCGATTTTCGCTCCGTTTAATACAACTGAATTTATCCCTATGAGACTACCATCTCCAATAGTACAACCGTGCAACATTACCTTGTGCCCGATTGTCACATCTTTTCCAATATTCAAGGGAAATCCTATATCGGTATGCAAAACTGAGCACTCTTGAACATTAGATCCTTCACCCACAGTTATAAGCTCTGTATCTCCTCTAAGAACCGCTCCAAACCAAATGCTCGAGTTATTACATAACCTTACCTTGCCAAGGACAGTTGCGGAATCCGAAACATAGTACTCTCCATCCATCTCCGGTTCGTGTTCTCCTAATCTGTAAAGCATAATCCCCTAGTTAATTACCTTTAGTTTTCAAATCTATTTTCGCCTCTAATGCAATATTTAAAAAATCCACTGTCATCATGGCCGTTAAACCCCATATTATATAAGAGTCATATTGATAAGCAGGCATAAAAAAGATGTCACCGTCTCTTTTTATTTCATCATTTCTATGACGTTCATCCTTTAGCAAAAAAGATAGTGGTACTTTAAAGCAAGATTCTATTTCTTCAGATTTGTTATTCAGAGATACATTTTCAGGAACTATCCCGACATAAGGAGTGACACTTATATTGTATCTTGATACTACCGTATCTAAAGGCCCGAGTATATTAACCTTGGAACTATCCATACCTGTCTCTTCTTCAGACTCTCTGAGTGCAGTATGTTCCAAATTTTTATCAACATCCTCATACATTCCTCCAGGAAATGAAACTTCACCGCCATGCGAACCAACCTTGTTTGATCTAAGCGTATATATAAGTTCAGGTTCATTAGAATCGGTTAAAGCAATGAGAACCGCAGCCTTCCTTAATTCTTCGACAGGAGGTCTTCCGGAATAACCTTTAATTTTTTCCGTGATTTTTTCTATCATTAATTAATATTATAAGTCTCCTCTAATAGTTTATACTTCCGCCGCTCTAAACCGAAATAAAAAATGAAATACTGTAGCGAGTGTGGTTCTGAAACTCAAAAACAAATACCCGAGGGGGATAATAGACTCAGGGACTGCTGCACTAGTTGCAATCTCATACATTACTCAAATCCAAAAATCATTTGCGGAACAATACCTATAAAAGACGAATCTGTTCTCTTGTGCAAGAGAGCTATTGAGCCAAGATATGGAAAGTGGACTCTACCGGGTGGATTTATGGAAAATGGCGAGACTGTTTCTGATGGTGCATTTAGAGAAACAGTTGAGGAAACCAATACAGAGGTAGAAATGGGAGATCTTTATGCAATTTTTAATGTTCCTCAAATAAATCAAGTTTATATGCTTTATCTCGCAAGGGTAGTTGATGATAAGTATTCATCTACTTCTGAAAGTCTTGAAGTCAAATTCTTCAAAGAACATGAAATACCTTGGGATGATCTGGCATTTCCATTCGTACCAAAAGTATTGAAAAATTTCTTTTTTGATCAAAAAAAAGGTGAATTCCCGTTGAGTACTCACACCATAGAAAGAAAAAGATAATCTAATTAATAAAATTTCGAGCGTTTAGAAAAAATTTAATCCAAGGGCTGTATTGAGACCATTCTTCCGGACTCCAAGATAATTGATCTTTGAGAAAAGCTCTTTCCGGATGTGGCATCATGATTGTTACTGTTCCACTTTCATTAGTTAGACCTGCAATCCCCTTGAAAGATCCATTAGGATTAGAAGGATAACTCTCTGTTTCGTGGTCGTTATTATCTGAGTATGAAATACTGGCACAGTTACTTTCAATAAGTTCCTTTCCTTCGTCTAATCTACCCTCTCCATGAGCAACAGGTACTGGAATTACTGACCCCTCCATACCTTTAAAAAAGATTGAGGGAGATTCATTGACTCTCACTTGAATAAGCCTAGCTTCAAATTTCTCTGACAGATTTCTTTTAAAATTAGGCCACTTATTGGCTCCTGGAATTAAAGAAGACAGCAAGGCTAGCATTTGACAACCATTGCACACTCCTAAAGAAAAAACTTCATCATTATGAAAAAAATCTCCAAACTGATTTCTTAGTTCCCTGTTATATAAGATGCTATTTGCCCATCCGCCACCAGCTCCAAGAACATCTCCATAAGAAAATCCTCCACATGCAACCAATCCCTCGAAGTCAGAAAGAGAATATCTCTTGGAAATTAGATCTGTCATGTGAACATCAATGCAATCAAATCCTACTTCGTTAAAAGCTGCTGCCATTTCATTTTGACCATTTACACCCTGCTCCCTAAGAATAGCTATCCTTGGTTTATTAGAGCCAATGTTTATATTTTTTGGTACGAGAAAATTTATCTCTGGTTTTAATCCACCTGAAAAAAAATCAGTGTCATGAACAAATTCGGAATTAGCTGTATCTGGATTATCTCGGAGTAATTGTATTTCGTGTCCCACTCTATGCCAATTCTCGAGCAAATCATTAATTTCCAATGAAATTAAATTTTGGTTTCCGAAGATGATATCAATTTGAGGTTTTTTAGAGATCGTACCAATGTCATATATATAATCTTTCAAACCTGATTCATTCAAAGTATCTATTACGGATGCTTTTTCATCTGATAAAACTTGTATCACTACTCCAAGTTCTTCATTAAGGAGAAGCTCCGTAAGTTTATTTTGATCTATCAATATATGATCAAGCTTTATTGATAATCCTAACCTGCTTGCAAATGACATCTCGGCTAAAGTGGTTATCAATCCTCCATCAGAGCGATCATGGTAAGCAAGTATTTTTTTTAGAGACATGAGTTTAGACATTGCTTTAACAAATAACGGCATCTCGTCTTTACATTCTACGTCCGGACAAGCCTCTCCATTTTCATTAGAAGTTTGCGAGAAAATACTTCCTCCCATTCTTTGTTTTCCTTTACCCAAGTCTATAAATATCAGGGAAGACTCTTTATCTTTTAGCTCTGGAGTAACTGCTATTGAGATATCTTTGATTGGGGAAAATCCGGTAACGACCAAGGACAAAGGAGAGATTGTCGATTTATTTTTTTTATCCTTTATCCATTCAGTGGACATGGATAATGAATCCTTGCCCACAGGAATAGTCATATTCCAATGAGGACATAATTCCATCCCTATAGACTCAACTGCATCGTAAAGATCTCTGCTTCCATCTAATTTTCCCGGAGAACCCATCCAGTTTGCTGATAACTTAATATCTGAAATATCTGAAATACCGGCGGGAATAATGTTAGTTACAACTTCTGCAACTGAAATTCTGGCAGCTGCTTTTGAACTAATTAGAGATAAAGGCGATCTTTCACCCAATGACATTGCTTCTCCTGTGGTACTCGAAAAACTCGTCAAGCAGAGTCCATAATCTGATACTGGAACTTGCCAAGGGCCTACCATTTGATCCCTTTTAATTAAACCTGTGATGGTTCTGTCGCCTATAGTTATCAAAAAGCCTTTGCTTGCAACAGATGGATGTCTTAAAACTTCGAGAATTTTATCTGCTTTCAAATTGCCACGAACTTTAGTTTTATTATCCTCCTGGATTGATCTTTTAAAGGAAAGATGAGTTTTGGGAGGTTTACCAAAAAGCATATCCAAGGATAGACTGATTGGATAATTATCAAAATGAGAGTCGTACACTTCAAGATTTCTTCCACTCACTATTTCTCCTACAACGGAGTATGGACATCTTTCTCTTTCGCAAAAACTAGCAAATCTTTCTAGGTCATTTTCGGATATAGCCAAAACATACCTCTCCTGGGCTTCGTTACACCAAATTTCCATGGGGCTCATTCCCGGCTCGGAGTTTGGAACATCTCTAAGATTTATGTGACCTCCATGTCCGCTATCCTTAACTAACTCAGGTATGGCATTAGACAAACCACCAGCTCCGACATCATGTATAAATAAAATAGGATTTTTCTCATCCTGCCAACATCTATCGAGAACCTCTTGACATCTCCTTTCCATTTCAGGATTTTCTCTTTGAACAGATGCAAAATCTAAATCTTCATCTCCTTCACCTGAAAATAATGAAGACGCTGACCCACCACCCAGTCCTATTAGCATTGAAGGCCCGCCCAACACTATGAGTTTAGATCCTATTGGAACTTCTTTCTTGTATGCATGCTCAGTCTTAATATTACCCAGGCCTCCTGCTAACATAATTGGCTTGTGGTAACCAAAATGCTCTCCTGAATTCTTTGACTCAAAAGTTCTAAAATAACCAAGAATGTTTGGTCGTCCGAACTCATTATTAAAAGCTGCCGCGCCGATAGGAGCGTCTATCATTATCTCAAGTGGTGATGCTATTCTGTCGGGCTTATCCTCATCAAACTCCCACGTTTCAGGTAAACCCGGAATTCGCAGATTTGAAACAGTGAAGCCAGTCAAACCAGCTTTAGGTTTTGCACCTACGCCTGTAGCTCCCTCGTCTCTAATTTCGCCGCCAGACCCAGTTGATGCACCTGAAAAAGGTGATATAGCGGTTGGATGATTATGTGTTTCAACTTTAATTACAAGGTTTACATCCTCTTTGTGGAGCCCATATAAACCATCTTGAGGATAAAATCTTTCAGCAGTATTTCCTTTAAGTATTGCCGCATTGTCCTCATAAGCAGAAATAATTCCTTCAGAATAGTTTTTATATGTATTCCTAATCATGTCGAAGAGGCTATTTTTTTGCAGAATTTCGTCTACTGTCCAATTAGCATTAAATATTTTGTGTCTGCAGTGTTCTGAATTTGCTTGGGCAAACATCATCAGCTCTGCGTCAGTAGGATTTTTGTTACTTTTCAGATAACTAATGGCAAGATAATCTATCTCATCATCATTCAATGCCAAACCGAGATCCATATTCGCGTTAATAAGACTTTCAAGGTTATCGGAGGATATGTTTATATCTGTCAATCTTGCAGGATCATGTTTTGAAAATAACTTTGTCACATTTTTTAAATCATGAATTACATCCTGGGTCATCTTATCCATAAGATTTTTACTGGCTAGCTCTAAATCTTTTGAATCAATTTTCGTTTGAAAAAAATAGCATTTTGCTTGCTCTATTCTCTCTATCATCTCAAAACCACAATTGTTCATTATTTCTGTTGCTTTTGAAGACCATGGAGAAATAGTTCCAATTCTTGGAGTTATGAAAAAGAAATCCTTATTCAAAAAGGTTTTGTCATCGTTGCCATTTAAAAGAGTTATCAGCGACTTGAGTTCCTTTTTACTTATTGTATTAATCGAGACATTTAACTTACAAAAATAAATCTCAAAACAATCCATTTTACTTGGATCTTCAAGCATACTTTTTTTTCTCAGCTTTTCTAATCTGAACTCAGATGGACGTGCTGAGCTAATAATAGCTATAGTGTCTTGCGAAACTTCAATTAACGAATTCATAGGTGATTTCTATACATTTTAATTGAAGCCAATTCTAAGTAAATAACTTATATTGTGGTATTTGCTATTTCAAGGCACAATATGTTGTGGTTTTGCATTAAATTTGCATGAAAACTAGTATTTTAGATTTTACCAAATAAAATGCCGAAAATTTTGGGGAGTTATGATTAATAATCTTAAGTTTAGATACTCTTTTATTGCCTTCCTCTGTATTTCAACTGTACTGACTTTAGAGGCGCCAGCGCTCAAATCAAATACAGGTGATAAGAATACTTTTTTCAATGAGGAGTTAGAGTTCTTCTGGAAAGATGATAAGCCTGGTATGTCTGTCTTCTTAAAAAGAATAGATAGTAGACTTCCTAAGTATAAAACCCTTTTCGTAGAGGCAGCCTCCAATATTGATGTTGATTGGACCCTCTTAGCCGCCATAAGCTATCAAGAGTCTCATTGGGACCCAAAGGCTATATCAAATACTGGTGTTAGAGGAATGATGATGTTAACTCAAAAAACTGCCAAAGAAATGGGCATAAAAAAAAGAACTAACCCTGAAGAAAGTATTTTGGGTGGCGCCAAGTACTTTCAAAAAACAATGAATAGACTACCAAACGAAATAGGGAAATTAGATCGAATATGGCTCTCCTTGGCTGCTTATAATTTGGGTTTTAAAAACATTGAATTGGCGAGGCTAAAAGCAGAATCAGAAGGATTTAATCCAAATCTCTGGAATGATGTTTCTTTAAGCTTGGAGAAAATACTTAAAGATCGTTATGGAAAAGAATCTCATGAATTCGTAAAGCATAAGCAAGTAGTTGAATACGTCGATAGAGTTAATCTCTTCTATACTACTCTATCAATTATTAAAAAAAGTGAAGAGCTGTTTCTTCTAGCTGAGAAGTAACTTTTCTTTTAGTTCTTCAACACGATCACGATAACTGGCCGCCTCTTCAAATTCTAGGTCCTTTGCATATTTATACATTTGATCTTCTAACCTCATGATTTCTTTCTTAACCTTTTCTGGATCATCAAAAACTTCTAAAGGTTCGAATTCAATATCTCTTAACTTATCAAGTTTCCTGCGAGATTTAGACTTACCCTTTACAGATCTTGCGCCTTCCATAATGTCGCCAATATTTTTCTTTATCCCAGTCGGTGTTATTGAATTCTCAATATTAAAAGCCTCTTGGATATCTCTTCTTCGGTTAGTCTCTCCAATTGCCCTTTCCATTGAACCAGTTACTTTATCGGCATAAAGAATGGCTTTACCCTCGATGTGTCTTGCAGCTCGTCCTATGGTTTGAATCAATGAACTCTCAGATCTCAAAAAACCCTCTTTGTCGGCATCTAAAATTGCGACTAAAGCCACCTCAGGAATATCTAAACCCTCTCTTAATAAATTTATACCAACCAATACATCAAAAGCTCCGAGTCTTAAGTCTCTAATTATTTCAACTCTCTCTACAGTATCAATATCAGAATGAAGATACCGGACTTTGGTTCCGTTTTCATCTAAATACTCTGTCAAATCTTCTGCCATTCGTTTTGTTAATACTGTAACCAGAACTCTATCTCCTTTTGCAACTATCTGATTAATCTCTTCTTGCAAATCGTCAACTTGATGGGTTGCAGGTCTTATTTCAACTTCAGGGTCAGTAAGGCCAGTTGGTCTAACAACAAGTTCGGTAACACTTCCAGATTTATCTAATTCGTATTTTGATGGAGTTGCAGACAAGAATATCCTTTGGCCTGACAACTTTTCCCACTCATCAAACCTGAGAGGTCGATTATCTAGTGCAACTGGTAACCTAAAACCATAATCCACTAAGGTTTGCTTTCTAGAACGATCACCTCTATACATGCCTCCAAGCTGCGGCAGAGAGACATGAGATTCGTCTATGAAAACCAATGCGTCTTCAGGTAAATATTCGTAAAGGGTAGGTGGAGGTTCTCCAGGCTGTCTATCAGATAAAAACCTAGAATAGTTTTCTATTCCTGAACAAAAACCAAGCTCTCTTAGCATTTCAATATCGTATTTTGTTCTTTCTTCAAGCCGTTGAGCTTCCACAAGCTTATTTTCTTTTCTCAAATAATCTAATCTTTGTGCAAGCTCCTCTTTTATAAATTCTATTGCTTGTAATACTTTCTCTCTCGAAGTGACATAATGGGACTTAGGATAGATAGTTATCCTAGGAACCTCACGGTATATCTCACCGGTCAAAGGATCGAAAAGTTTAAGTGCATCAATCTCGTTTCCAAATAACTCTATTCTGAGTGCTTCTTTCTCAGAATCGGCAGGAAAAACATCAATTACATCTCCTCTAACTCTGTACATAGAGCGTTTGAATTCGACCTCATTTCTTTCATATTGTAATTCTGCTAATCGTCTTAAAAGTATTCTTTGATCAACTTCATCTCCTTTATCTAAATGTAAGACCATCTGAAGATAGGATTGAGGATCACCGAGGCCATAGATTGCTGACACAGAAGCTACAATTACAACATCCCTTCTTTCCATAATTGCTTTTGTAGCTGAGAGCCTCATTTGTTCAATATGCTCATTTATTGAGGCATCTTTCTCTATATAAATATCGGTGGTAGGCACATAGGCTTCGGGTTGATAATAGTCATAATAAGATACGAAATATTCAACAGAATTATTAGGGAAATACTCTTTAAATTCTCCATATAGTTGTGCGGCCAAAGTTTTGTTATGAGCCATAACTATAGCTGGCCTTTGAACTTCCTGAATTACATTTGCCATCGTGAAAGTTTTGCCAGAGCCTGTAACACCTAATAGGGTTTGATTTAGTAAACCGTCATTTAGCCCCTTAACAATCTCTCCAATAGCCTTAGGTTGATCACCTGCAGGCTTATAATTAGAAACTAGATCGAACTTCTTAGGCATAATTTTATAAAAAATATTATACGCTGAGTTTGTTAGCGTTATAATTATATTATTCCCCGATAGCTCAGTTGGTAGAGCAAATGACTGTTAATCATTGGGTCGCTGGTTCGAGCCCAGCTCGGGGAGCCAAATTTTGGCCCACTTCAGTTGTGGGCCATTTCAATTTAAAAAGTATAACTAGTAAATGGCTGCAAAATTATTTAATCCAAACTCTGAAGAACCGTTTGTTTTAAGTAGATCAAGAGTCGATAATTTTCTTGAGTGTTCGAGATGTTTTTACTTAACCAATAAAGTAGGTATCGCAAGGCCTCCTTCATTTCCATTTAATCTGAATAATGCTGTGGATGAGCTACTTAAAAATGAATTTGATAATTATCGAGAAAAACAGGAACCTCATCCAATAATGATAGAAAACAATATAAAAGCCGTTCCTTATAAACATCCCGATCTAGAAGAATGGAGAGAATCATTGAGACATGGAGTAAAGAGAAAACATGATGAAACTAATCTCATACTAAGAGGAGGATTGGATGATTTATGGATTCATACTGAAACTAAGCAACTTATAGTTGTGGACTACAAAGCAACTTCAAAAAAAGGAGAAGTCAGTATCGATGCTGATTGGCAAATAGGCTACAAAAGGCAGATCGAATTTTATCAATGGCTCCTGAGAGGTAATTCATTTGATGTATCAGACATTGGTTATTTTGTTTACTGCAATGGTATTTCAGAGAAAGACGAGTTCAATAATATTTTAGAATTTAAAACAAAATTAATACCCTATAAAGGAAATGATTCTTGGGTTGAACCCACTTTAAGAGATTTAAAAGAAACTCTTTTGAGAGATAAGGTACCGGAATCAGATAATAAGTGTAGTTATTGCTCTTACGTTAAGAAAACTCAATTAGTTTGAATTAAACTTTTCTCCAGACTGTTTCATTGTTTCTGTCCTCTAGAGCAATCCCCATTTCAAGCAGATCGTCTCTTATCTTGTCAGAAAGTGTGAAATCCTTCTCAGCTCTAGCCTTGTTTCTCTTGTCAATTAAACTTTGTATTTGGGTTTCTGAGATATTTATACCATCTCTAAAGTAATCGTTAGGATCTTGCTGAAGCAATCCTAATATGCTCGATAGATCATAAAGTTCACTTGCTAATTTAGTGGCTTCCTCTATTTCATTATCTTTCTTGAGAGAATTTACTTGTCTTGCCATTTCAAACAGCACAGAGATTGCAGAAGGCGTATTGAAATCGTCTTGCATGGCATTGTGGAACTTATCTGAGTATTCACTCTTAACTGACTCCTTACTCAAGTATTCAAGATCTTCAATTGAATTATAGAGACGATCCAATGAACTCTTTGCTTCTTCAATACTTTCATCAGAATAGTTAAGAGGGCTCCTGTAGTGGCTGGAGATAAGAAATAGGCGCAAAACTTCGGGGGAGTGATTTTCTAAAGACTCTTTTACAGTCACGAAGTTCCCAAGCGACTTAGACATTTTTTCTTTATCAATTCTCAGAGAACCGGTATGCATCCAAATTTTTGCAAAATCTTTACCGGTAACACATTCTGATTGAGCAATTTCATTTTCATGATGGGGAAATTTGAGATCAGATCCACCTCCATGTATATCAAAAGTCTCACCGAGTGCATCTATACTCATGGCAGAACACTCGATATGCCAACCTGGTCTTCCTAATCCCCAAGGTGAATCCCATTTGATGCCTTCAGTATCTTTTTTCCACAGAACAAAATCGGAAGGGTTCTTTTTATCTAGGTCTATATCTACTCTTGCTCCAGCAAGCATATCCTCTAAATTTCTTCCGGAAAGTTTTCCGTAAGATTTAAAAGACTCGACCGAAAAATAAACATCAGAATCGCCTTCATAGGCATGCCCCTTGTCAATTAGGGTCTCTATGAGAGAAATTATCGAATTAATATTTTCGGTTGCTCTTGGCTCCAAATCTGGGTTTATCATGCCAAGTGACTCGAAATCTTCTTGCATTGAATTAATATATTTTTGCACTAGGTCAGTTGGATCTAAATTTAATTCTTTGGCTCTAGATATTATTTTGTCGTCAACATCAGTAATATTTCTTACATAGGTCACTTTAAAACCTATATTTCTCAAATATCTTACTATGAGATCGAATGATAGGAATGTTCTTGCATGACCTATATGGGTATCGTCATAAACCGTCATCCCGCATATATACATGCGAACAGAGTTTTCATCTATGGGCTTAAATGCCTCCTTCTTTCCAGAAAGTGTATTAAAAATCCTCAAAGCTTGGAGGCCTCCTCTAACCTTTCTATAACTTTTTCTTTTCCTATTAATTCAAAGACTTTATCTAATTCAGGACCGAATGTCTGGCCAGTAATGGCCGCTCTCAGGGGCATGAATAATGCTTTACCCTTCAATGAAGTTTTATCTCCTATAGCTTTAGTAATCTCACTCCACGTTGCAACATCAGAATTCAGAACTTCGATGGCATCATAATAAAAATTTTTTCCTGCTGACTGAATTATTTCATTATTTCTTAGCGGCTTCAGAAATAGATTATCGATATAGCTTGAAGCATCTTTAGGGAAATTTATATTTTCAATAATAAGACTAATGAATTGTTTCCTGTTGACTGTCGAAGGCAATTTACTCATGGCCTCTTCTAGCCATATTTCAGATTCATTAAAATTTAGGCTCTCAACAGCTTTTTTTTGCCAAAAGAGCAGCTGATCCATGTCTAATTTACTTGGAGAACTGGAGATATTTGACGTGTCGAAAGACTC
>CETW01062803.1_pt1 | contig 17671 bp, 11 predicted proteins | sample 361381 | NCBI WGS metagenome assembly CETW01 (sample SAMEA2620570, study PRJEB7988) | marine metagenome | isolation source: saline water (ENVO:00002010), including
GATAAAGTTATGTCTGATCTACTTAAGATAGTTAAGAAGCATAACATATGGTTAGGTATCGTAAGTCATTTGCGTAAAGCAGGAGATGGTAAAGCATTTGAGGAAGGTAACATGGCTTCGATTGACGACATCAAAGGCAGTGGTAGTATCAAACAAATATCATTTGATATTATAGCTTTCTCAAGAAACCTAGTTGCTGAAACCTTAGAAGAACGTAATCAAATTAAGTTTACTGTACTTAAATCTAGATTTACAGGTCTTACTGGACCTGCAGGTGTTAGCATTTATAATACAGAAACCGGTAGATTACTGAAAGGAGATCTAGGTTTTGACATTATCTAAAGATGACTTAATGTATCTCGAGATTGCTTACATAATTAGTAAAAGATCTCGAGATAAACTCTATAAAGTTGGAGCGGTGATAGCTAAAGGTAATACAATACTTAGTTATGGTTGGAATGGCACTCCGCATGGTATGAACAATGATACTCGTGATGCTAATGGCAAAACAAAATGGGAATTAGTTCATGCTGAAGCAAACGCAATAGCTAAATTATCTGCTTCAACTTCCTCTTCTTTTGGTGCAACATTATATTTAACTCATTCACCTTGTAAAGATTGTACTAAACTTATACTGCAATCTGGAATAAAGAGATTAGTATACAAAAAGCTATATGAATCTTGGAATGAAGGTAAAAGAATTCCTCAAACTGTAGCATTAGATTTACTACAAAACTATGGAGTAGAAGTTGCGCAATATAGAGATTAGAGAAAACACTAACGAAGTTGTAAAATATCCTGAAGATATGTATTGTGTTTACTTTCATAAAGATCCTGAAAGTGATAGCGTAATATACGTTGGTAAGGGTACTTTACATAGAGCGTATCAAATAACTAACCGCAGTTACGACCATCATGTGTGGTTAATAGATAAACTAGTTACTCATAGAATTCAAGATATTGTAGTGATTAAAGGAGGTCAAATGACTGATAAAGAAGCTACAGTAGTAGAATCTCATGAGATAAAATGTTGCTTAAGGCGTGGGTCTAACTTATTTAATGTTACACATAACCCATTCCGCAAAACTAGGAGAGAAAATGCAGAATGTAATAGAGTATTTAGAGCAGAAAATTATGAATACACCTCAGAGGTGGGCAGTAAGGCTGGTGAACGAGCACAAGCTGGAACCAAAGAGAATAGTGTATGATGCCTTAACAATATTGCAATACCATTTTACAAAAACCTCAACATCTGAATCAGCAACATGTAAACTTACAGCAGCTTCGGTTGCTATTGGTAAGAACGTGTTGCTTCAGAAAGGAGTTGAATTAGGATTTAGAGCCGACGTAACAGTCGGCGACCTAATTCTTGAAGCTTTCTATGAGTGTGGGTATATTAAAATATTCCGTGCACCAACAGAAGCTCAGATAAAATGGGAAGCAAACCCAGTGGGTAAGAAACCATACAGTAGAGCTCCATATATGATAGAGACTTCTGAGAAATGGTTACAAATTGGATCTTTACCTGATGATGTAGTGAACGATTTAATTCAAAACACTTCATTTAAGAAGATAAAGAAAATCCATAATCTATTTCAGGATAATGGGTATCCAGTAATTAAACATTGGGGTTACGATAAATCTGAAACGTTTAAGCAGCTATTAGATCAACCATTTATAGATGCAATAAACAAACTACAACGTACAGCTTGGACTGTTGATAACGATATACTCGAAGCTGTAGTAAAGAACAAACGAAAGTTTGTAACAGAAACTCTTAAAGTATCAGATGAAACCGGTAAGAACTATCGTTACTGTATCTTTGGTAATAATAAAGAGTTGGAAGGTAAAGACTTATATTGGAATGGAGTTGTCTTCAAGCCTGAGTTAGGTAATAAGTCTTTAGAGAAACGATATTACGGAGAGCTTAGAAGGTTAACTAATAAGTTGCGTAATAAACCTAACAAGAAACCATTGGTTAGAGCACAAGCTAAATACGATCAAGCTGCTACTCATTGGAATGCTAAACTTGTTTTATTAAAGAACCGTAGTAAGTTTGATGCTTACAATATGACGGTTCAAAAGGCTGAAGCTTTGAAAGATAAAATATTCTTTCAGTATATAGACACCGACTACCGTGGTAGACTATATTATAGAGAGTCTTACCTTAACTATCAAGGTAAAGACATGGAGCGAGGCTTGCTTAAGTTTGCAAACCCAAAACCAATAACTGAAGAAGGCTTATATTACTTTGCAGTACATACTGCTTGTACGTATAACCAATCTTATACGATTGATAACATACCTGATTGGTGTGAAGCTAATTATAAGTCCCACTTAGAGGAAGAAGGTTTAACAGATATCTCTGTAGATAAAATGACCATTGATGACCGAGTTAAATGGGTTGTTAACAATGAGGATTTTATTAGAAATACCTGGGTTAACCGAACTATCCATGAAAAAGCAGAAAAACCTGTAAGTTTTCTTGCTTGCTGCAAAGCGTGGTGTGCTCTCTGGGATCATTCTTCAGAAAATGGTGTGCACTATATCAATCTTCCTGTCCCTATCGACGGATCTAATAATGGATGGCAGCACTTAGCAGCTATCTCTAAGGATAAGGAAGCAGGTAAGTTAGTAGGTCTGGTTCAAACCGATATACCTAAAGACTTCTATGTTCAGACTGCAAAAGCTTTAATAGCTCGAATGCCTGAATGGTTTGAAGGTAGAGATATGCCAATGAAGCATATCCGTAAAGGCATATCTAAACGAGGATCTATGACACGAGCTTATAGCGCAGGCCACTTAGCCATTGCTTTAAATATGTATGCTGATTGTTATGCAGAAGGATTCCATAGTAAATATAATATATCCATGTCAGACTGTAATGATTTATCTTATAACCTTATTAAGGCTATAGATGAAGTCTGTCCTGGTCCATTAGAAACTATGAGTTATCTGCAAGCACTAGCAAATCATATCATAGCAGACTTAAACGAACCTGTTGTAGAATGGACTACACCATCTGGATTTCCAGTGCGTTATGAAAACTACGTAATGGAAGATATCAAATGGAAAAGCTGGATATCTGATATGAGGATCCAGCATGTAGGCAAGGAACCTCGTCTTGTTTACGGTAAAAAGATTGCTAGTCCCGGAGGATTTGCATCAGGTATAAGTCCAAACTTTATTCATAGTATGGATGCAGCTCACATGGCGTTAATTATCCACCATTGGGACGGAGACTTTGCTGCAATTCATGACTCATTTTCTACTCACGCTTGTGATGTAGCTAGCTTATTAGGTTTAACTAAAGAAGTGTTCATTAAAATGTACGATCATGATGACTACTATAAGGATATCGCTAGTATGTTATTGTTTGAACCCGATAACTTTAAATATAACTATAAGTTAGGAGATCTAAATATAAAAGAGATAAACGATAGTGATTATTTCTTTTCTTAGATAATTATTATGAGTGTAATAAAGATTAAAACTAATAACGTGATTGGTATAGATGAGGAAGATATTGCTTTTATTTATAAGTATGGAGTTGTATTTTTAGATGGAACTGAAATGCATTTCCCTCAGTATTGGATTAAAAAGTATATAGATAAAAACGATCTTCACCATTTATACCTTCATGATATATGTGGTTAAATAAAAAAAGGGTACCTTAGCTTTCGCTTGGGTACCCTTATTTTTTTTATCCTTGATCGATTTGAAAAGTCTTTGAATGTCTATATGTAGTTTTCTTTTCTGCTATAAACTCTGCTTTACCTTGGTTATATTTCTTTTTAGCTTTAGAGTTTCTATCTTCTAAGTTTAAACCTTGTGGACCTATAACCGCATTAAAGAAAGACTTTAACTTATCTGCACGGATCTCTCCAATGCCTGTCTTATTGCCTTTCTCTATTTGTTTTACTAATTCAGGAAAAAGATTTTTTGCTTTAGTAATTGCAGCATTTCGTTTTCCTTTTTCGTATTCAGCAACAGGAGTTCCTGGTTCTTTTCCAGGTTTTCTAATAACAATTTCTCCTGCTTTGTTTCTATACTCAGTAGTATCCCCAAAAATAGACATTAGGTTTTGTAAACTTAAATCTCCATATCCTAAGTTATGTTGTTGTGCATACCAATGATCTGGATTATCACAATGTAGTAGATGCCAGATCCCTTTGTAATCATTAGTTGGAGAGATCTCTACTGGTTCACTTCCTAATTTATCCAATTTATTTCTAAACTCTTTAATAGTAGGAGCAGTCCAACCATCAAATAAACTAGACATAAAGTCATAGTTTTCAACAGCATCCCACCAAGATTTATTAGCAAGTTCTCTTATTTTTTTAGCACCTCTAACATCAGTTTTAATAGCATCAAATATAGGTAACGCATATTCATTACGGATAGCACCATAGTTATTTGTAAACATCATGTTCATCCAAGCTCCATCAATAGCTTGAATAATCGCTGGGATTATTCTTCCTCTTCCCCAGCCTCCAGGTCTACCATCTCTTTCAGCACTACCTGCTTCTTGTGATTTATAAAGAGTAACTTCACCTGTAGTTTTCCCTGTTCCTGAAGGAAAAACCAATTTCAATTCTCCCCTCTCATCCTTTTCTATAGATTCTCTAGCTCCAATATAGCTATCAATACCAAGAGCATTTTTAATTGTCATGACTTTGTTAGTCATCATAGCAACTACATTATTTGCTCTTAATAACTGACCAACTTCTTGAATTCCAGGATGTAATTCAGTATCAATAGCATCAGCAAGAGTGTCGTGAAGAAAATTAACAACAACATCGTTAACACTTAATTTCAGATCTTTTATCTGGTCTCCTTTACCTTCTTTAATAGCTTCTGCTCGGATCTTTTTTTCTACTGCATCTATAAATTCTGGGTCTTGTACAATTTTTTGTATAGGCTTTTCAACATCGCCTACTAAGACCACATCTTTAACAGCATCTTTAAGGTTCATAAGTAACTGACCATAAGATAAAGTCATTGGAGGTTTCTTTAAGAAGTTTTCTCTATCTTGAATTGCAAGCTTAAGTATAGTTACAAATTTAGCTTTTAATTCAGGATCTGCACCTGTACCAAGAAAATTTGAGGCATAAACTTCTCCATTTTGATGGACAAAATTAGCCATTGCATCTCTTAAATCTCCACCCTCTTCTATAAGTTCTCCAATTGTAAAGTCATCTAGTTTTTTCTTAGCTCCTGGCATTCTAAATACACCAGTTCTAAAGCCAGCTTTAATAGCTCCAAGCAAAGCAAGAAATGAGGCGGGTCCATGAGTTTTACCGTCTAGCTCAACTGCAATATTGGTTGCAAAGCTAGTGCCAGCCTTGCGAGCTTCAACATATCTATAAAATTCATGAGCTGCTTCTATCATATGCAAGCCTTCAATGTCTTTACTCTTACCTGTCTTACTTATTGTCATAGCAAGTAACTCATCAGATATATCTAATGGTGGAACATCTTGTAACTCAGGTGGAACATTGATTCTTTGTTGAGTTTTCTCTGTATTATAAGTTAACCCAATATTTTTTAAAGCTTTAGTATATTGAGCATCTTGCTCAGGTGTCATTAAGCTATCTGCAATTCTCTTACCTGACTCATAAAGTTTACTAAACAAAGTACCAGAAGGATTAGTTGAAAACTGTTTGTATTCATCGTCAAATGCTAGAATTCTTCTTTCAGGTAATAAGTCTCCACCATCTTTAATAAAGTGAGTAGCTATAACTTCTTTAAACATAAACTCTTCATTCGAATTTGAGTTAGGTTTTATTACGGGAGGACGTGCACCGCCTGTAATCCACCTCATCCAAGGCATAATCTGCGGATTAAATCTTGTTTGAGTAGCGTGCATTCTACTAGTTAATTCTTGTATAGCAAAAGTTAAATAGTTAACTTTATTACTATATCTTCCAGTAGTATTAAGAAACTCTAAGAATTTAGTTATTTGTTTTTCCATTTCATAACCAGGATTATAACCAATCTCTTTATCTAAACTAGTATCATTAGGATCTAATCCTCTATCTACTCTTTTCTTTCTTAACTCTCCTTTATAACCATCAAATTTATCCATACCGATTCTAAAAAGATCAGCTCTTTTATCTATTCTTTCTCCTCTTTTCATACTGCTTAAGATAGGCAGAGAAACTTGTACTGACAGCTTTCTTCTTAAAGTATCAACAACATGACCTGTTCTACTTGCGTTAAGTCTAGCTTGTTCCCATTGATCTTCAGTTCTATGTCTTACAAAAGTTGATTTTCTTTTTCTTATTTTATCAAGCTCTGTCTGTGGCATATGCTCTTCAGGAGCCGGCAAAGGAGGAATCTCTGTAGTCATGAATGCATCAGGCGCAGATTCTTGTGCTGCTTCAAGTAACTTTAATCCTAAATCAGTAAGCCTATATTCAATAGGCGCCATCAAATTTACGGTAGGATTATTAAAATCAAAACCACCAACACCATTATCTATTCTCTTATACATATGAGGGTTAGCCTGATGAAACATATCTTTAGCTAACGCACCTATTATTTCAAATTGATCTTGGGTTATATTGTGTTCTGTGTATTCATCTTGTGGTCTACCAGCTCTAAGATTTTCATCTCTCTTCCAAGCTCTATAAATTTCTCTACCAAGTAAACCGTTACCAGTAGTTCTTTTTAATCCTGCTTGCTCAGTTAAAGTTACTTCTGGACCTTCTTTAAGAACTCTTTCATCAGGTGTTTCATCAACTGATGGATCACCCTCTTTAGCAAATGCAGCTTTTCCTTCTTGTAATTCTTTAGTCATAGCATGTTGCGACTGATAAAGAAATTTCTCAGTAATCAAACTCATAAGAGCTGCAAACCTAGGATTAACTTGAACAGCCATCTTAGCATCACCTACTTGCTTACCAGCAGGAAGAGTATCATTAACACCCCATATACCAACTTGGCTTTTAACAGCCGCAGCAAATCCTCGAGGATCAAACAAAATTCCGGCTAATGTAAAGTCACTTATTCTTTTCTTCTTAAAATGCTCATTCATATAGTCTGTAAAAGACTTTCTTGTAGGTATAAATCCTTCTGCAATCTGAGGTTTTGTAGCAAACCGACCTTCTAATTGCTCGCCAGTTTTAGGATCTAAAGCAGGTTCAGTTAAAGCTTTACCTGTTTTAGGATCAACTTGAACTGTTTGAATTGCACCATCAGATTCTGGAGTCATTCCTAATAAATAATCTACAGTCTCTTGCAAACCCTCATCTCTAGCTACTGAAGCCATTGCCATATCATAAGTTGGCTCTGAACCCGCAGGTATAAAAGATCCTTTAACTTGAGCTCCTCCATAAAACTCAGCTTCTCTGTCAGTCATAGGCTTAAACTTAAAAGCTAAACTAGGATTTCCTTCTCCATGAATGGTAAGTAAATCTTCTTTAGTTAATTCAGATTGATTAAAAAGTTTAGAATATAACGTTGATCTTTCAATTGCTAAACCATAACCGTCCTTATTAATTGCATCGAAATCAACAGCGCTACCATTGAAAGCTCTATTAAAATCAGGTCTTATCATAGACAAGGCAGGAATTGCAAAGTCATCACGAGCTGTTTGAACGCCTGCTTTTTGAGCAAACAACTGTCGCTCAATTTCTTTAGAACGTTCTTCATCAAAGTCTCTAGCTAAATCTGATGGTGTACCTTTAGAATAATCAGGCTCTTTAGGAGTATATTGATCAGCCATATATCCTGCTAATGCTTCATTATCTACCCCTATATTTTGTAGTTGCTCTTGTTCAGGGGTAAGAGGTATAACTTCAGGATCAGATGATTCGTAGTCTTGCTTAAGCAAATCATCATAAGTTAAGTCCTCTTGTAATTGCTCAGAAGGTAAAGTAAGTTTATCTCTATTAGCAGCTTTCATACTATCTTTAAAAGATATAACTTTATCAGAAGGAAACTTAGTAAGAAACTTTCTCTTTTGTTTAAGCGAACCTTCCATTCCTTCAGCTAATTTACGTTCTGCTTCTTTTGCAGCATCTATTGATGTGGTAGTACTACCTACTCTTATTGCCATTTATTTTCTCCGAAATCCCATACAGGTACATTTTTCATTTGTTGGGCTATTGCTTGAGTTAAAGGTGAAGCCTTTTCAACAGCTTCTGTAAAAGGTCTATCTCCTTCATAAACGTCTGCTCCTAATTCTCCAAATCTAAAAGCTTTAGTTAACGCAGCTGACTCTCCGGCTATTGTTCCAAAGGCCCATCCAATGTTAGTCTTATATCTTTCTTCATACATTGGAAATGCAAAGTCAAGTACTCTTTCCCCGGTACCCATTAATCCACTAGCCGCTACACCTCTTCTAAAGTAATCCATACCTTCAAAGTAAGGTGTAGTCTTACCATACTTTAATAGATCTTTAAGATGTTGAGATACAAAACCTAACGCAATCATTGTAGCCATAGTAGCAAAGACATTATACTTCATAGCAGGAGTTCCCCGCTTAATCATTTCTTCATACATTTTAGGTAGATGATTAGCAGTAAACGTAGCTATAAATCCTTGAAACTGAGTGAACAATGCAAACCTTGGGTCTTGATATATTAAAGGTCTGTTAGATGACTGTGGCATTGCTACTGCTTCGTTAATAAAATTAAACGTAGCATCATTCATATAGCGTTCATACTTAGCTTTCTCTTCATCAGTAGGAAACCTTGTTTGACCATTAGCATCAGGAAATCCCATGTGGTATTGCATCATAAACCTAGTATCTAATCCTAGATTACGTAAAGATTCTTCTGCTTCTGCAACTTCATTAGTATAAGTAGCTTGTCTATTATACTCTGTACCTAATTCAATAACTCCGTGTTGTTGAGCTGCAGCCATGATTGCGAGTTTGTCTGTAATATAATCACCAGCTATAGCCGCTCTTGAAGCACGAGCTGCGTTAGTCCATTGTTGTAATAAGATACCTTTAAAATACATATCAAGTATTCTTTGATGCCATCTACCTGTTTCACTAACACCTGTTGTATGAGCAGCACCAACTTCCCAATCAAACAAGCCTAGCTCTTGAGCTTTCATATGTCCAGGTCCAGTTCTTTCATGAGGCATTGGAGTATTAGTAACCCATCCATACATTCTATTTATTGTATTAGAAAGTTCATCTACAAAAGATCTACTAATTCCATTAATACTACCATCAGTATTTCCTGGTGTTCCAAATATTTGTTTCCAAGTTAAACCTTTATTAAACAAAGCTAGCTCAACAAAATTAGAAATTGTAGCAAGAGGTAATCCAGTAATAGTTGTTACAAATAATAAATTCTTTTGGGCCCATTGAAGAACGGGGCTCTTAAGTCTTTTATAGTTACCTGACTCTGCATCAAAATAATTTTTAAGATCATATGCTAGTTTATCTACTCTTGCTTTAGCTTGATCTTCTGTCCATTTTCCTGATCTAATTAATTCAGCTTGTATTTTATTTAAATCATAATTAAGTTTTTTATTATCACTACCAACAAACTCTTCTAAAACAGAATATCTTACAGCTGATTTTGCTGCATTAGAGATGTTAGTAAATAAATCTTTCTCTAAGAATTTATCAAACTCTTTTCGATCTGATAAATTAGATTCTCTTCTTCTATGAGATTGTGGTTTAAATGTTGCTCGTGAAGTTATAGAGAATCCATCTCCAGTTAAATCGTTTATATCTGTTACACCATCTTGGTTTAGTATAGCTTCAATTAATTGATCCGCTTTTTCAGGAGTCATACCATTAATTTTATAGTCACCTACTCTAGCACCACGAGGTCGTCTATCTCCTTCTTGCCATCGACTTAACAAAGCAGTTTTGAATCCAGACTTATCATTCTCAATAGCAATCTTATCCATCGATCTATGTCTTGAAAGATAATATTTAATTTTACCTAATTGACTATTATGAGGGCTTTGCATATCATGCATTGAGTTAGCCATTTCATCAAGCTTACTTATCAAATGCATAAATGAAGCAAATTGTTCGGGATCATCTCTAAATTTTCCTTCTAAATCTGTTTCCCAATTTATTTCAGGATTAGCTGCATTTCTAGCTTGAGCTTTACTATAAGCATTTTGAAAAGCTTCATAAAAATCTTTACTAAAAGCTTGTCGTGATTTTCTTTTATCTGTTCTACCAAATCCTGCAAGTAGTTTAGTAACATCTCCAAACTTCCACTTTAATTTAGAAACCTGATGATGCTTTCTGTTTTCATAGTTTTCACCAGATAAAATTCTTTGTAAGTTAGCATTGTATTTATCTGCTACTGCTCGAGCATGTAAGGAATCTGCTTGTATATCACCATCAACTGTTTTCCAAAATGCAGATCTTGTAAGACCTCTATATAATCTAGGTATACCTCTCCATAGTTCTCTACCTATTTGAGCAGAATCTCTTGAACGTATCCTTGCAAGTTCTCGTTCAGCTTTATCGTTCACATCTTCTAAATTACCCATTCTATCTGGATATCTTTCTGCAAGACGTTTAACTTTTAAGTTTTCTGCTTGAATGTTTCTTTGAGATCCAAACTTTTCAATATCTTCTAAAGCCCATTGCCCTGCTTTAGAAACTTGCTGGTTATTATTAGGACCAGATCGATAAGCTACATCAACCCAAGCTCCGTAATCATAGATACTTCCAGGCGTAGCAAATGCCATACCTAAAGAAGTACCTGCAATACTAGCATCTATTAATCTATCATTAAACTCATTAGCATCCCAGTCTCTATAGTTATTAGCGGCATGAGCTGCAGTATATCCTATAGTTTCTTGTAAAGCTTCTGTTAAACCTTCACCACCCATACCTGTAGCTAATCTCTTTAAATTAGATCGAGCTACGTTTCTCATTTTAAGTTGGTCTTTAGCAAACTTTGCTGCATCTTCTACTAACTTAGCTGTCTCTAATCTACTATACTTTAGTAGTAAAGCTTTTGCTTCTTCTGGTTCTATATTATTTTTTCGTGCTAATGCTGCAATAGCTTTATCACGACCTTCTTTACTTAATAAAGAATTACCAGTTAGAAATTTTAAACCTGCTCTATCTAAAGCTGCTTGAGCTACGCCAGTAGCAACAGCAAGCCAAGCATTTTTATTATCGCCTTCCATGTCGTTCCATACTATACCAGCATACATAGTTGCAGGTGCGGCGGCTAGTCCTGTAGCAGCTATTCCAACAACTGAAGGTCCAGCAAAAGGCCATGCTGCAGCACCAGCAATAGTAGCTGCCATGTAAGGAAGAGAGATTGCAGCGTTATTAGCTACATATTGTAGGAATCCTTCTCTTCCAAAGAACCCATCAATATCTTTATAGCTAGCTACGATCTCAGGTTTTCTTTGAAGTTCTTTTCTAGCTCTATAAATACCAGCTTCACCTACGTTTTTAGCCCAGTCCCATCCCCAAGATTCGCCAGTCATTTCCATAGCTCCGTACAATCCTTCAATTGCACCTGTCAAACCAATGTCAAGACCTGTTGAGAAAGGACCAAGAGCTTTATTATATAGAGTTCTGTCTTTGCTTCTAAATTGTACTGAACCAGGAGCAAAGAGTTCACCTCCATAAGCTAATTGAACTTCATCAATAGCTTGCCGTTTAAACTGATCTTCATATAAAGTTTCTTCGTGTATAGCTGTAGCAACGGCATTACGTGCTTTATCCCAATCTTCTCCTAACCCATCAGTACCTAAAGCTTTAGCAATTTGGTAAGCACGATTAGCTTCTTTAGAAGAATATCTTGTTGGATCTAGTACACCAGTTCTTAACAGTTCTGTTTCCCAACTTCTTCCTTCATTATCACGTAAGTCTATTAGCTCACGATCATAATAATCATACTCACCAGTACGAACAACATTAGTAAATCCCTTCTTCTTAGCTAAAGACTGAAGTATAGAATTAACTCTATTAGAACCTGCAGTACCTTCTTCAATTTCGTCTATACCAAAATACTTAGCAACTTCAGGAGAGTTAATTCCTTTTAGCCTAAACTTAATAGGATTTCCATCTTTATCAACTTCAGTTTTATGTGCGAGAGTATCTGAATCTAGGAATTGATACTCTTCATTAAGATCATATTTTCCTACATCATCTTTTAACCCTTGTATTATACTCATTATATTTCCTATAAAGAATTTGCTAGTAAGTAATTTAGAAACTCATAGAATCCAGTTGTTGGTCTACCAGTTTTTAATCGAGCTGCCTTTGCGTTCCATTGTTCTCGCTCTTCTGGTTTAAGATTTAAAGGATCAGGATTTCCATCTATTGTTGCGGTTCCTCTCCAAAGTTCTGCAGCTCTATTGATAAACATTGAGATAACTTGAGTATCACTCATGTTTGCAAATTCAGGATTATTAACAGGATCTTTCATTACAGCTGTAATATTTTCAAGAGTCTTATTAAATAACGCGGTATCCATAGCAGGTCCGTAACCAACAGCTTTTTCTCCATCTGTTTTAGGAGGTAACCTAAATAGTCTCTCTTCATTTGTTCGCTGTCTTATTACTAAGCTGTTAAGGTAACCTTCAAGACTTGAATCTTCAGTAACAGATGCGCTTCTAGTCATATCTAAATAAGCGAGCTTAACAAGGTTTTCCATTTGAGCCATGTCTACTTGATTTTCTAAAGCCCACTTAACAACATTCATTCCTTCAGTTGCTGGATCTAGTTTATCTGCGTATATCCATGCTTGAGTTTTCTTGTCTTTTCCACGTCTTCCATACTGATTTCTAAGAGACTTGATTTGTTTTGTATAAGTTTCAGCATTTTCCTTTACAAACTTATCGTACTCTGGAGTATTTTTTACGTATCTTGGATCCTTATTAAATCGGTGTTTATCAAGAAACCCGTAAGTATTATCTGGTTTCTTATATCTATAATGGGTATCAGCCGCATCTCCTACTCCGATCTTAACTTCTTCTGCCCAGACTTTAATAGTTCCACCTTTTCCATCACTAGTATAATGCCAAGCAAAATTACCAGTTCTTTTCATTGGTGCGCCTTTGTCAATTAAGTCACCGAATCTATAAGACTTCATGAACTTTGCTAAAGAATCTTTTGTATATCTTTTTTGTGCAACTTCACTTAATCCAAACTGTCTGTATACCTTTTCTTTTTCGTCAACTCTACCAATGTACTGGTATGTAGCAAACTTTAATGCTGTACCGTGTTTTTCACCCAGCATTCTAGCACCTACGTACATAATTGCAGCGCGCTTAAGTTCGTCTTTATCAAAGAGATTACCAAGTAAACTTTTTAAGAAAGCTTCTGCTTTACTTATCTCTTCTTTTGGAGCAGTTTTACCTGCGTTATCAGCATCAACTCTTTTATCAGGTGGTAAGTCTGGTTCTTTATCTAAAGTCTTTTTTAATTCTGCAATTACCTTTTCTCTTCTAGCAGCAGCTTCATCATCTTTATTAACCGCAGGTTCTGCAGTTTCCTCTTTTAATCTTTGGTTTTCTAAAATATGTTCAACATAACCTATATCAGGCGAAGCTGGGTTTAATGGAACTAACTGACTTTCAGTAGCTATAGCTCCTATGTCATTAGGATCTAAGTCAGCATAAGCGTCCATCCAATGTTGAGCAGGACCTGAAGCTGGTGTAGCTTCATTATCATTTGGAGGGCCATAAATCATATCAGCTATAGAACTTGTACGTGATTGATTAGTATCACTTAAAGTTTTCCAGTATTCTTCTAAGTCATTACTGCTTGCTGTGTTTTGTCCACTTGCGTCTCCTGCATGAGCAGCCATACTAAATGTATCTCCAAGCCAATCCAAAAATCCTGGAGCCTTTGCAGTTTCAGTGCCTAATATTTTGTTAGGATAATCTATAGTTTCTTGAGGTAACTCTTGACCTGACTCTAAGTATCTAACTAATTTTGAAGGACCCATGTTATAAGCTTGTAATACTTGAGCAGGACTAAGATGTTTATAATGATCAGAAATTCCTCTTAAATATTGTGCAGTAGCTTGTCGTTGTTCTTCTTCAGAATTAATATCAAAAGGTGATACACCAAACCCCGGGTCTGCAGCACTAGCTGGCATCCATTGGTACATTCCAAGAGCACCAGCTGGACTTTGAAGTAGTTGTCCTGTATCTGGATTTATATGTGTTCCACCGGATTCTACTTGAGCTAATCGATTTAATAGTTCATCATTAATCCAAGAGTAATCTCTATTTTCAGGAGGAGGCCAACCTTCTTCTCCGTAATAAGGTACTTTCATTCCGCCTTTACCATACATAACAGGAGGTACTGCATTTTGGTATTGACGACCTATTTCATTCATCTGTGCTAGAGTATCACCGTATAAATGTTCAGCTCCTACATTCATTAAACGTTCATCTGGTCGTGCCCAGATAGGAACTGTATCTACTCCTCTTGCTTCACCCGGAAAACCTATATAGTCTTTTACTAAACTAGCTGAAACATTATCTAAGTTTTGACTTTCATCTTTAGGAGGAGCGGCCATAGGTGGCACATTAAATTCTGTAGTTTGAGAACTTTTATTTCCTTGCGCATCAGTAAAAGTACTTACTAGCTTTTTAACTTGACTATTAAAAGACATTAACCTTTTCCTCCTGAGTCTGTTGTGTGCCCAGCTACACTAGTATCATAATCTAACGCTGCTTCTGCAACATGACTATTATCATTTACAGGATTCCATGTTTGTAAATTAGATGGATACATAGAAGTATACCCATCAACATATGTATTGTCTGCTCCTGCCATAGGGTTTCCAACACTTACATTACTATCAGGCCACATACCTGTATTAATGGCGGTCATTCTTCCAGCATCTAAAACAGAATCTAAATTAGCTGCTGCATTTGGAGGCCATACACCTGTTGTTGTTCCAGTTCTCCATGCAGGACTAGAACCCGAACCTCCACTCATTGATGGAGGTGGATTATGTTTTGCATGTAACGCAAGCATATTTTCATGATGCTGAAACGGATCTGTTTCTTGTATCATCTCTCCAGTGTATGGATCAAAGCCTGTTCGAGATGCATGTAAAGCTCGTTGTTGATCTTCAACTGAAGCTGTAGGATTATCATGGGCTATCTGCAAAGCTGTTGCTGCTACTCCTTGTCTGTTAGCTTCTATTCTATCTAAAGCGTCAGGAGTAAATTTACTTGTATCTGCATTAGGTGTACCATACATCATAGTATTAGTAATCATATTAGAATAATCAGGTGCAATTCTATCTAACAAAAATCCTTTTTCGTTTTCTTCCCATTTTCTAGTAGCAGGATTATAGCCCATATGGCCTATTGTGTTTTTATATTCAGGACTAGTAGGATCAACATCAAATGTAGGAACTTCTTGCATACTAAAGGGATCTGCTAATATAGCATTTGAAGTTTCAGACTGTTTATTGTTACCTTCTTCTCTATTAGACAATGGAGCACCGTAAGAAAAGTTCTCACCTGTTTTGTTTTTACCATACGTAACTTTAGGATCTGTAAAGTATGCATCATAATCAATACCTAAAGTAGTAGGATTATTATAGTTTCTTCTAAAACCTGTAGCCATATCTTTACTCCGTTAATTCTTTAATTTGTTGAGAACTCATTCCTGCAAATGATTCAGGAGCAGGCTTATTTTTAGAAGTATCAGTAAAACTTAATGGACCTTGATACCCTGCCATTGTTCCATCTGCTAACATAGTAGGACTTAATATAGCTGCAGGAAGTCCTATCCTATTTATAAGACCTTGCCCTAGTTTACTAGCTGTTCCAAATCTTTTAGCCCATTTAGCTTTGTTTGCTGCTTCTCTTTTTAAAGATTCATTATGTAAATAGTTTAGTTTCATTCTTTCTTTAAAATCTTTAAAGTTTACTGTAGCTCTATCTTTCCAATACTCAGCTAATTTTACATCGCCTAGTTTTCTTGCTGCATGCCATTTAGTTTTAGCATCAGATGTTGTTTTATTATAAAAATTTCTTAAATCTGCATCAGTAATATTACTAGCTTTTAAAGAACTTAATTTAGTATTTCCAGATACGCCACTTGTGTTACCTATATTATATGAGGTAGGACTAGAAGTATGTTTAGGCCCAACCTTCCAATCAAAATAACCTAACTTTTTAGGTGTCATACTTGTTACTTTTGTGTTTCCTGGTACTTGTTTTCCACCTAAGTTATAAGATTTTCCTAAAGGAGGTGTCTTTCCTTTTAAATACTTAGCAGCATATAAAGCAGCAATCGTTGGAGCACCTAACGCTATTCCTTTATACATCATAGGAATAAGTCCACTCTGATCTAGCTTTGTAACCCAAGATGTAGGTTTTTCTTCAGAAGGTTTTAACCCATCTTTACCATACATTGCTCCACCCGCTGCTCCTAATGCACCACCAATACCCGGTAATATAGCATTACCAACTGTACTACCTATTTTAGACGCAGCATACTTTTTGCCTCCTTGCATTGCTTTTTCTAAAGGAGAATCAGGAACTGGATTTGGAATAAGTTGTACTTCAGGTACACCAAATTGATTAATTTTATAAATAGCAGGCATAACAGGATCATCTACTACAATCATAGGCATTTCTGTTTCTTCAACAGGTTTAGCATTAACTTCCTTTTCTTTATCTTTTGCCATCACTTACCTCCACCAGTTGTAGTTTGAACCTTTTGTTGAGGAGCTCCAGTTAAATAACCGAAGTATCTTGAAGCCATTAAGTCTGGTGCATCTAATCTTTTCTGTTGTTGCTGTTGCATAGTAGCTCCTACTTTACCCATAAGCTCTCCACCTTTTAATATATCTTTTTGCATTTGACCTTGATAGCCAGCAGAAACATCACCAAGAGCTTTTTGAGTAGCCGCTTGTGATCTAGCAGAACCAAGAGCTCCACCCATAGAAGCAGCACCAGCCGCAGTTCCTAAAGTATTGTCCAAGTCTCTTCTTAAATTACCTGATAAATCCCAAGCTCCTTGACCAGCTATCATGTCAGCTGCTGCAAGTTTTTGTGATCCTAGTCCTAGCTTTTGTTCTTCAGTTAATCCTGCTATTACGTTATCAGCACCCGCTTCAACATCAGACTCATACTTATCTGTAACATTAGTAAGAACTTTCTTTACTAACGGAAGAAATTCATTCGCGATACCAGATGTAGCTGTTGTAGTGCTATCTCCACCTTTTGCCATTATTGTCTCCTATTCGATACAACCTCTTACTGAGATTTGTATATTACCTTTATACCTTTTCTCTAAAAATTTAGCATATCGTAAAGCATCGTCTTCCTGTTGTACTGAATCTGCTCTCCAATATTTTCCACCATGTCTTTTTGTATGCTCTATCATGTGGTCAAATAAAGCTTTTATTATATTAGGGTTATTTCTTTTGCTATGATAATTTACTATACAGTCTTTAACATCCATTATAGGTTTATTGTTATAGTAATTTATATACGTAGCAGCAGATAAAAACCCTTTTAAACTATTATCATAATACCCTATTACTAAAGCATTAGGATCTTTGTTAGCTTGTTTATCTACTAAACTACAAAAGTAACTAATCCATACACTCTCATTATACTCTATGTTTTTATATGCGTGTTGTTCAGTAGATTGCTTCATTAATAATATAGCTTCCAAAACGTCATTCTGGCCTATAGCTTTTATCATTTTTTATCGATCCTTTCCTGTAGATCT
>CETW01011526.1_pt1 | contig 17496 bp, 13 predicted proteins | sample 361381 | NCBI WGS metagenome assembly CETW01 (sample SAMEA2620570, study PRJEB7988) | marine metagenome | isolation source: saline water (ENVO:00002010), including
ATTCCCATTAATATAGATTTGCCTATACAACGTATCTAATACAGAGACTGTATTCATTCCATTGTCATCTGTTTCAATAGAATATTGTTTATTTCCAGACATATTATAGAAATCATAATAGTCATTCATTGTATTCACACTAAGCTGAGAATAATCGTAGTCATCAAGCGATGATACGTAATCTGAAAGCTGATAATTTGCATCAGAGGGTAAATTCGTACCATAGGGTGTCGATAGCATAATAAATGTTCCATCCATATTTTGATTAACATCAAAATCAGTCATAGAAAAAGAATCAACTGGCCCTTGATCAGTGTATAGGGCTGCTTTTACGTCTCCATCTACTTCACCTGCTTTAATATATTGTGCTTTGTTGACCATCATATATATTCCGCCTGATGATTCTGTCATTGTCCATGTACCAACGAAAGCGCTTTTTTCATCATCCTCCTCTTCGCATCCAATAACGAGTAATAAACTCAAAATAAAACTTAATTTTTTCATAACTTTTTTCCTTGTTGATATAAATATACTGTTAAATATTAAATCAAAATAACGTTAATAGCAATATTTTATTCATTTTATTTGAATATATTAAATTTTATATTTATATTATTCAATTAATATTAACTATTTAATCTATTTATGAATAAAGCGCAAGAAATAATTAGCCGAGTAATGGTAGAAAACGGCTATAGGCATAAATACCAAGTCGCAGAATACTTTGGCGTGACTCCTCAAGCGATTAGCACTTGGCTTACTAAGGGAGAGGTTCCTTCTAAGCATCTACTAAAAGTGCGTTCTGAAATTCAAACCCCTGACATTCCTAATCACCAAGAGCCAAGCTTAGAGGATCGTAAAACGGTGATCGATTATCTTATTAATGAAAATGTTAGACTAAAAAAAGAAATTGCCACTTTAAAATTAGAGTCTAGCAAGATAAATACTGATTCAAATGATGATTTGCTTTCTAAACTCAACTCGCGCTCTCTAGTTCTTAAAGGAAGAGTTTCCGATGGCGTGATCACAAACATTGGAGGAGATTGGTACAATATTCTTGGCTACCATAAATCTGATCTTGTAGGTCATAGCTACGACGAGGGATTTATTCATAAAGAAGATTCGCTACAAATCAAACAGAATCAAACTAATATTTTACGCTCCACAGGCCTTAAGGAATCTAGATTTAGCACAATTCGCAGATGGAAACACAAAGATACCGATCAATATATCATGCTTTGCATGGTCTGGTATGTTGATATTGAAAATGATGAAGTGGAAATCATTGCAAAACCTATTGATGAAAATTTACAAGACAGCTTATTCGCAAATTAAGTTAAGAGAGACCTCCAAATGGATTTAAAACTAATTACAAGCACGTCTCTATTAATCCTTTCTACAATTATATTTTCTCAAGATGAATATGAGAATGTTCCTCTTTGGATTGAAAAAGGTGAGACTATTCTTTCGATTAAGCCAAATGCAATGTTGGTATTAAAAAGTCGAGACAAAAGCAGTGAAGAGATGATGATTAAATACGTGGATGTTGATCATGAAAAAAGGGAAATATATTATAAACTAAAAAGTAAGTCAGATATCTTAACGCATAAATTTGATGATATCGAATATTTTAAGCCCTTAAAGAAAGGCGTTCCTTATGCTACAAAGGTAGTGTCTCTATTTGGGTTAGTGGGCGCAGGTCTTGGCTATTATATGACGACTTCGGATAAGTCTTTCAAAGATTCTGAAAAAACTAAAGCTGTATACACTGCTTTTTCAGGAGCAATAATTACGGGTTTTATTGGTAGTTATGCATTATCAGAGAAAAGACCCTATATCAGTTCTTTTGTATACATTGAAGAAGATGGAGAAGTAGTACGAGAATTTCCCGAATTGATTCGAATAGAAAAAAACGAATGGATAATCATTGAATGAAAATCAATTTTAGATTGTGGAACAAAATTAATTTTAGCTTAGTTTAAAGTAGTGAAAGGATAATCATTATGAAAAATTATATCACGATGCTAATCACCCTCTTTGTAGTTAGTAGTTGTAGTAACGCACCAAAAGAGACTACATCAAAACTCACCCTTGGGCTTGTGCAATCAACTGTTACCAAAGGAGCCAACCAAACTGACATAACCAAAGTGTTAGGTGCTCCCAATATTATCTCAAAAGATAAACAAGGTAATGAGACCTGGACCTATGATCGCATTTCAAGAGAAGCGCAATCTGGTAGTAGCTCAGGCGTTGGGTTCGGCGCTTTATTTGGCTGGGTATTTGCGGGTGGAAGAAGTTCAGCCTCATCAAGCACATCTAATAAGTCGCTTACCGTTATCATTACATTCGATGATAATAAAAGTGTAATAGATTATGCCTATCAAAGTCTGGAATTCTAAATGCTCTTAAGCTTCATTCGACCAAAATCAATTTATGGGCGGTCATTATATAATCTGCTCATAGGGTGCCTAGTTATAGGTTTATTTGGTTGTAGTACACCGCCGCGAGTTGAAAAACCTCCAACTTCTGTAGCCCGGGCGATGGAAACCAGATCCTTTTCTGGTAATCTAAAAACAGTTTTAAAGGCCTCAATTAATTCACTTCAGGATATGGATTACACTATCGAAGTGCTGAACTCCGATGTTGGTTTAATCACAGCAAGCAGGACAACTGAAAATAAGAAAGCGAAATTAGCGAGCGAAGCTCCCCAAGAAGGGATGACTGATTCAGAAAAAGCATGTCTTACAATTGGCGCTATTGCGATCATTGCCGTAATTGCTGCTGCGATTTTTGATGGTGATGATAATAATAGCGGTGGCAATAATATCTATACCGGTGGAAACAATGATGACGGGCCAGATGGGCCTATGATCTACCGCTATAGAGTTACCATAAATCTCACTGAATTAGATGAGAAAGAAACAAACGTACGCGTTAGTGCTAGCGGAGAGGTTGAGCAAGATGGAAAAATACTTTCTACAGGTGGTGTGCATGAACCAGAATTTTTCCAAAAATTCTTTGCAGGTATGAATCAAGGTCTTTTCCTTGATCAAAATCAACCCGCAAAACAATAAGCTTTCAATTTACCCCAGTTCTGCTAAAACATCCTGCGCATGGGTTTTCGTAGTAACTTTTGAAAAGACCTTTTCAATCAGACCATTTTCGTCAATGATATACGAGTAACGGTATATACCTTCATACTCCCTACCATACATTTTCTTCAATCCCCAAGCGCCATAAGATTTTATTACATTCTTACTTTCATCAGAAAGAACTGGGTAGCTAAAGTTTTGTTTGTCGCAAAAATTCTTTTGCCTTTGCACTGAGTCTGCGCTCATGCCAATAATGGCAACATTCTTTTTCTCAAAATTTTTGAATTCATCACGGAATCCTTGACCTTCAGTTGTTCATCCAGGTGTGCTCGCTTTGGTGAAAAACCATAGTACTACTTTTTTCCCTGAAAAACTTTTTAACGATACATTATTCCCGTTTTGATCGGGAAGGTTAAAGTCTGGTGCTTTATCGCCTACGTTTAACATTAATCCTCCAATATTATTCTAAATTTATTTTTGACCAGCGCATTCTTTCATCAGAGCTCGTGATCATATTATACACAACTTCTAAGCCTTGTTTTTGTCCATTCCAAGCTAAGGTTTCTTTCGCTTCAAGAAAGCTAACCCATTTATATTTAACATGCTCCTCTGATAATATTACATCTTTTGAATTGACTTCAATACCAAAAACTGGAACAAGATTAACCCGATCTCCATTTACCTCATAAAATTTACTTATATGATCTGCCACAAATATTTGATGTGGGTCTAGACCAGTCTCTTCTTTTAGTTCACGAATGGCTGTTTGCCATGCCGCCTCCCCTTGCTCGATCTTGCCGGCAACACCCTGCCAAAGGTGCTCATAAATTTTATTTTTATTTCTTTTTAAAATTAAAAAGCTGGGTTCACTATCAATTAGATTATATACGTAACAATCAACAACCCTAGTGGTGATTTTTGTCATTTATTTCCTTAATTAATTTACTAGCTTGTTATAGATCATCTTAAGATAACGAACTTTTGGGTTTTCTCTTCAGACCCCATTTCCATTCGAAAAAAATAAATCCCTGTTGGCGCCTCTTTACCATTAAAAGCTCTACCATTCCATATCATTTTATCTCTTTTTAATTCTCCATTGAATAAATCCATCACCGTTCTGCCATTGATATCAATTATTTTAATTTTAACATTACCTTTATCAATAATTGATTCGTTTAATTTAAAATTAACAGTTGACTTAGAAGGATTTGGATAGATCAATAATTCACTGGTTTCTGGAATAACAATTAAAGAGTCAGATATTTCCATATCATTATTTTCTCGTGGCATAATTTTATATTCTTCATAGTTATAATGTACAATCCCTGTGATTTTTTTAAATACCGTACCCAATTGAGGTTCAGGCAAATCACCTTCAAATATATATTTATCAATAATTACTTCATTATTTGTTGAGTCTGAAACAAAAAATTGATTCTTATCATTTAAAGGTCCAGTAACTTTAACATTTTCAATATAAACTAACATCCCTTCATATATTTCAGCTTCAAATGTGCAACCATTTGATAAAACGCTCACATCAATCTGAATAGGGTCAATTTTATTATTTGAAGATAAAATGGATGTATTAGATAAATTTGCTAATTCTGTTAATCCGTAATACTCTTTTATATCTGCAGTTAATTGGACCTGACTACCTACTGGAGGTGGGTCATAGCCACTATTGACATAAACAAAAACACCGGCCCATTCAGTTTTTAGCGGATCCTGAATAAAAAAGTTTGGATATTGTTCATCAGGTCTAATACCCGTAACTATACCCGTTACTTCAAGATTCTGTCCAACATATTTAGAAGGATAACAATCATCGCCGATTCCTTTTTCAGAAGCAAGCTGTATATCGTAGGGAGTAAATCCACTTGTAATTGGAACTGTAATATTTACTTGATCCGATCCAGTTTCGCCATCGTTATCTGTCACAGTAAGTTTGAATGAAAATTTTGTTGTCATGCTAACCTCTGGAATATCAAAACTTGCTATCATGCTATTTGAATTGCTAATTGAAATTGAAGGTCCAGATATTTGCGTCCATAGATAAGATACGATAGCTCCATTGGGGTCATAGCTTTTTGTACCATCTAAAGAAATAGTTTCTCCAATACTGGCATTTTGATCATTACCCGCATGAGCAACAGGGCTAGTTGATGTTTTTGATGTATAAATGATTTTAGCAATGACAGGATAATGATCAGATCCATAATAAATAGCTTCAGCGACTTCACTTGGAACCGCAGTGTTAGACCCATCAATAATTGAGCGATTGAAATGATTGCCATCATTTCCAATTACTACATACGAATCTTCAAGCAGCTTTAAATTAGGATCAGTCATCGTAAAATGATCAGAAAATAAAATGAAATCAAACCTGTCATCTAAGCCACCAGTTGATCCTCCATCCCCAATCTGCTCTGCGCGTGTTGATTGAGTAAAATTTATTACATGCGAATTATCATCTCTTACCCATTTACCAATTGGATCTTGAAGATCAATAGACATGCTATCAACCAAAAGTTTGTACGCGCGCTCATTAGGGCTATATAGGTTTAAATCGCCAGCAAGAATGTAATGATAATCTTTATCTTGCTGTTTGATATAGGATTGCAATTGTTTTGCCTCTTCCCAGCGCTGGTTTGCATTGCTAGATCCTGTGCTTGCTTTTAAATGCGCTGAGAAAACTGTAAATGGCGCAACCTGAGCTGAGGCATCTTTGATTGAAAAGGTAAATCCGCTAATATCCCTAAGCACTGTGGCAATTGATTTATTACCAGTTAATTCAACTTTTGATTTTTTATAAATAACACCATTTTCCATATCCCTTGAGCTGGATAGTGGTCCTGATAAATATTCTTGCGAGCCTGCATTAAAAACCTGGTTCAATAAAAGATCAATGCCTCCTTGGTCTTCAATTTCCTGTAACGCTACAATATCTGGATCAATATAATCGATTACTTTTTGCATGTATTGAGCCCGAGAAACATCGCTTGCACTAAATCGGAGTGAATTGTATGTCATGATTGTAAGTGTATCTTGGCTAAGACAAAGACTTATCAATAAAAATAGTATTGAAAATCTATAAATTTTAGTGGTGGTCAATCTACTACCTGGGATACAAATTTAAACTCAAACCCTTGCTCAAGGAGAATCGGTATTTCCCTCTCTAAGACTTTGATTGTATTTGCTTTAACATGGCCAATGCCTATCGCCATTCCCTTTTTTTGAGCTAGCGCCACAAGTTTATCAAGCTGTTTTGATATATTATCAATATTTAAATCATTATCTAAAAAAATGTGTCTCCTGGCGGTTAGCACACCAACAGAGCGCATTGTTTTTTCCCCAACAGTTTTTGATGAGGTTCTGCTATCAAGAAAAAATTTGTTCTTATTTTTTAGGACAGAGGCAACAACCCCCATTACTTTTCCATTTGTAGTTGCCTTGGAGCCTTGATGATTATTAATACCAACAGCTTCAGGAATTTCTTTTAACGCTTCATTCAATCTCCACTCGATTTCTTCACTTGTCATGCCTACTTTTAATTTAAATTCATCTTCACCGGTCATTGATACTGAAGATTCCATCGGCATATGAATTATAACTTCTTTTCCAGATTTAAGTGCTTTTTTAGCAATTGATGCACTTTGAGAATGTCCAGGCAGCACAGCGCATGTAAGAGGAATCGGAAGATTTAAAAAACGATCAGAGACAGAATCATTACGATAACCAAAATCGTCAATTACTAGTACAATAGCTTTGGTAGCATCTTGAATAATATCTGGGGCAGGCTGCGTAAAAACAGGCTCTTCAATGGTTTCGATATCTTCAACGGCTATCCGTGTTACCATGTCTAATTTCCTTAGTGCAGAATAATTGCTGATCAAGAGAATTGCAATCACCAAAGATAGTGCTCCAATAATTTTTTTGTATGTTGCTACGCCGTAATTCATGGAAGCCTAAATGATATATCTATAATTTGTGGAAATCCAATATCTTGATTGCCATATTGAAACCCATATGAAAATGTATAGATACCAAAACTCATGCCTACACCAGCCAAGAGTGATTTTGTTTTATCGTTAACCATTCCCGTTGCTCCAAAAAAAATTTTATCCTTTTTAAATGTCGAGCCCAAATAAAATAAAGGTTTTTCGATCAGCTCATTCTTTTCTATTGATAAAAAAATTCGGCTATTATCTTTACGATAGCTTGCATGGCCAATATACCTAGTTGGTAATCTAGGTCTCTGATTTCTAAAATTATTCATTTTCCCTAGATTAAGAGCAGATCCAGAAAATGTTATAGCCTTGTTCATTTGCCATGAGATTCCAAGGTCAGCTGCATATCCTGAACTATTATCTTGATAGATTTGCATTGAAATCATTTGCAATGCTAATCCATATCGAAAATTACCACGCCCAAAACTGGTGCTTGCCTTGGTAGACATACCATATGCACCATAGTAGCCTATAGGCTTTGATGAAGGTGTATTTGACCTTAATTCAATATCATTGATTCCTACATATCTGAATTTTAGCCCACTACTGATTGATCGAATTTGCCCTTGCCAACTCAGGGACAAATTCTCTGTGTCACCAAACCACTTACCATATGCGAATGATAACTCTGGCGACTTTCCAACTGAATTTAGTAGTGATGGATTCCGCCAGGGTGTTTGAATGTAAATCAAATCATATGCTGATGTTGGCAAGGATATAAATTGCAGACCTGTGCTCATGCCTTTTGCAATCAACAATAGAAATAGAACTATTCTAAAATGAGAAGGCATATGTGAATACATGTGAAATTCCAGCGGCCCCCTCAAGAGTAAAAGCGTAATCTAATCTGCTATCTTGATCTTCAAAAAGAGACCAGTCTAAACCTAGACCAACGCCTACGCGACCATTGCCAAAACCACCTCTTAAATAATAATGATCCATATATACGTATTCAGCTCCAAGGCGCGCTGAAAAGTCGATCACTTCTCCTCCATTCATCACAATTCCTGCGTCAGTGGTAAAATACACATCGCTATAATCAAAAGTGGACCCAACGCGATATAGAGTTGGAAATTGTTCAATATATACTTTTCCTCTTTCAAAGATTTTATCGGTTTTCCATTGATATCTTGAATTCAAATCTTGGATCATTAGAGCTAGATTAGCTCCAGTTTTTGATTTTATAAAAATACCAAAATCCATCCCCACTCCTTTTCCTGTTAAGTCCATTGTATTAACAGGTAACTGATGTCTAAGAACCTTAACATTCAAACCAACAGATAACCAAGGAAGCATACTCTGCGCAAAAGAAACCATATAGGCATTTTCTGAGGTAGATAAACTTTTGGTATGCTCTCCAGCTGTATTTCTTCCATCTATATTATCAACCCCTGCGCCAATCCAAGAAACTCCAATTGCAGCAGATGGAGGTAAAGGCATCGAAATATTTATTGTCATAAGCTGGCGATCAAGCATTAAGAAGTGATTGCTAAATCCCGCCTGCGAGTTTTTTAAATGCACTAGTGATGCTGGATTATAATATGCTGCAAATCCTTTATCAATTTCTGCTGTAAATGCACTACCCATTGCAACTGCCCTTGCCGATGTTCCCATTCTTAAAAACCCACCAGCAAATGAGCCTCTTTTCTGTGCTGAAGAAAATGAAATAAGCATACTGATTATTGTAGTGATATAGATTCTTCGCATTATTTCACCACAATAAGTTTTATCCATTCTACTTTTTCATCATATTCTAAACGAATGAAATAAACGCCATTGTCTACAATTCTACCGCTGGCATCTTTTCCGTTCCATTTAAATGAACCTGTGCTTGTTCTTCTACGATCAAACTCTTTATGCGCTACTTTTTCCATCGCAAAATTGAAGATGTCCATTTTAACCACCAATGAGACTTTTACATCTAGATTAATATGAACATAACCATCTCCTTGCAGTTGGTTGTGTTCATATGGAGAAAATGGATTAGGGTACGCATAAGCTTTTTTGGGATCATAGGTAGTTCTATAGATTTGCCAATTACTTCCATGGGGGTTCATCGCCCTAGCGAGACCATCCCAAGAACTAATCCAAATTGTAGCCTGGGAAGAATAAAATGGGCGTTTATCGTAAGAAACGCCTACAACTTCATCGTTTAAAATTTCATCTATTTTATAAGTTCCTGTTGAGCCAATCTCAAGGGTTTGCTTGGCCGGTTTATACTTCGCCCATGACTTTACTATATCTGTTGGGTCATCAATAATTGTTTTCCAAAGACCTGTTTTAGTTGCAACTAAAACTATAGAATCTGATGCTGTAATATTATAGGCTCTCTCTCCAAGTAAAGTTGAGTTCCATGTATCCCCTCCATCAACTGAATAACTAACGCCGTTCACTTCGCCAGGCTCAGCTAAAACTGAAGCAGCCCAAATGATATTATGCCCTTTATACCTTTGCAGAGCAAGATCAACCACAAATCCTCCTGAAAGACCATCGGCAACTGGAGTGTAATGAGTCCAGTTGATGCAGGCATTCGCCCCGACCAATCCGCGATTAATTCCATTGGCAGTCCCTACCCAGACTGTATCTGAATAACTAATGACAGAAAATGCTTTATGATTGTGATTCCCTCCATCAATAGGGTCTCTTGGATTAAGATAGAAATCTTTAAGTACGCTCCCACTAGTTGTAGCAATATAACTTGATTCATCGCATGTATTTAAATTTTGATCATTATCTTGAGGAAGTGGAATCCGCTGCCAAATTTTGGTTAGAGTATTATACCTCCTTAAACCTCCTGCCCAACTTGTGATGTAGATATAATTTCCATTAATAGATGCATCGTAGGTTACATTCGCTTCATTTACTGTAATAGGAAGCCCCCTAAAAAAACGTTTTGCAAATGGTGAAATTGAATCCGCTTCGGTATCAACTAGCTGATCAAAGTATGTCCAGTTTATTGTTTTACCGGTAGAGTTTGAAGAGAAAATCAATCCGTTTCCCTTGGTGATATTTTCACCGCTTTTAGCAAATGCAGCAAATAATGAATTTCCACTTACATCAAGCGCTGAGACAGCGCCTTCTGGGGTAGCCGTAGAAGCCTGCCCTTCTTTAATATCTTTATTGGAAGCTAAGGTAAAGATTGATGATGTATCTCTTAGAACAGCTAGTCCAGAGCCGGTTCCAAGCCATAATAAAGTATCAGATTGAGGGGCAATATCCCCAATAACATTTGTCTTTAGACCGCGATATGCACTACTATCAAAATTAGCAGATTTCATCTTATATCTTTGGGGAAACATATTTTGCCCAATCAAAAAAGAAGAAAATAATAATATGAGAGCAATTCTTTTCATTTAACGACTATAATTTTTTTAACTGTATCGCTGTAGGCGTTTGACTGATCTTGTGCTTCAAATATCCAATGATAAGTTCCAGGCTCAGCGTAAGAAGGAAAAGCTATTGTACGAGAAAATGTTCCATCTGCTTTTTGCAGATCGCCTGATCCATTAACTCCGCCACCATCATCAAGTAGAAAAATAGGATTCCCGCCATTCATCATGGAGTCTAATTCAACATGATACGATCTAAAAAATGCTCTTTTTATATCCTCAAGCCCATTCGCATCTGAAACAGGAACAGCAACAGTAAATTTGACACTATTCACAATATTTGGATCATTATTTTTGGCGGGTCTAGTAACACTGTCACGTAAATTAAAATTTCCAATTTTTGGGTGAATATTACCTAAAATAAAAGGGCTGACATCAGATTCGATAGACCTATTTTTGTAGAAGCTCAAGATAGATAAAAAAATAGAATCTTTAGCCTGACTAGGAATTACATTTGATATTATTAAGCTAGAATTTGGAATTCTACGAGAAAAAATATTATCGCTAGAAAGGATGTCGCCCATTGTTCCATCATCATAGAGTTTTAAAGTATCATTTTTATTTTGTTGATCGACGCCCTTCCACAATACCTCTACTGAATCCAAAGAGGAATTCATATAGGCAGAATTTACTTGGGCCGAAACAAATAACTTGTTTGATCCTTGAAGATAATCAAAATTAATATCTGCTATTGGAAAAGGCTCTTTTTTTGTAGATGGATCCTCGCAACTGATAAACAGGAAGCTAAATATTGCAATTGAGTTTAATAATTTAATCTTATAGGTCATTTTTTGTTATAAATATGGTTAACGAGTAATGTTCCAACCTGATAAAGTCCATTGGGGGAACAATTTTGCACAATGTCATTATGGGTGTGCCAATAATTTGTCTTATCATTGGGATAGTCAAAATCAATAATATTGATCGCTGGAATTCCAGCGATCTCATATAGCGGCACATGATCATCAAAAATTGAGTCCTTTGCTTGTTTTTTAAACGCTTTTAGGCCTAGCTCTTCAGATAATTCCCATAATTCCAACACAAGCGAAGCGTTTTGCTGATAAGAAATTCTTTCGATGTAGAATTCGGGCTGCCTATCTGCAATCATATCTATATTGATTCCATATTCAGGATACGAAATAGGTAAATTACGAGCAAAATACTGTGATCCCTTACAGTATGTCCATGAGTCACCAGGCACACCATAGTCCTCGGCATCAAATAATACTAGACTAACTCCAATTGGGGGTGGATTTTGTTTAAAAATATAAGCTAGTTCAATAATTACGGCTACCCCACTCGCTCCATCGTTTGCTCCAAGGATTGGCATTTCTTTTTTCATGATACTGCCGGTATCAGCCCATGGTCTAGTATCCCAATGTGCAGAAATCATAATTTGCTTGTTAGACTCTCTATTAAATTGAGCTATAACATTATTCATTTTTACTTTTGCTCTGGTTCGAGGCATTTCATCTTCAAAAGACTGGGTAAAAACAGTATCTGCAAGCCCCTTAAAGGTATTTAAATAATAATTCAGAGTATTTTTATGCCCCTCAGACCCAGGATTCCGAGGCCCAAAGCTGCACTGCTTAATCAAATGCTGAAAAGCATTTTCTCCACTAAAAAGCGGAGATTTTGGCTGGCAGCTAACGCAGGTAAAAATTAATAATAACGCGGTAAAGTTATATTTTTTCATTATCCTCTAATGGCCAAATTAACATCAAATCCAAAATCCCTATCTACTTTTTTACCCGTATGTTTAGAATCATTTTCACGATATTCCCATACCACACTACCGCTTACAGACTTTGAAAAAGAATATGTTAAGCGAATGCCTGACTTCCAACTTGAGGTAAATGTAGTTTCAGCAAATTTTGTTGCTTCCTGCGCTTTTTGTAATGTTCTATTTTTATTCATATCAAAATTAAAGGTGAAGTTAACCTGATTATTTACCTTATAATTATCTAAAAATGGTAATGGTATACTAAAACCTCCCTTATGAGCATAATTTGCAGACAAAAGATATGACTGGTCATTAAAAATCTTTTGTCCGCCGTTTGCAGTTATTTCTTTTGAAAATGTACGATTATGCCTCATGTTTATTGAAACCCCTTTCTTTAAAGCTACTGTAGCACCTACTAACGGTGCAAAACTCATATTCACTCGAGAAGTTCTTTGTTTGTCAAGATAGCTAGAAATGAAATCATCAATTGCAAAAAAGGAGATGGGTGGCCCAGAGAATTGATCAAATTGCCAAGACCTACTTTCTTTACCAGTTGTAGCATGATCTATGCTAAGCGAATTTACATATTTGCTTAAAAACTTATTTCTTTCTAAACCCGTAAGTCTTAACGACCAGCCTACAAAAGGAAATCCGTTTTCTAAATACTGTCCATAAGATAGATAATCTCTGGATACCGATCTTTGCTCTAGCCCCGATCCTCTTAGATTGCTTGAGATATTCTGAGCATAATTAAATGAAATATTAATCATTCGAGTCAAGCTTAACCCTGATCGTATTGAAAAATCTCTTTTTCGATCAAAATTGCCGGTATTTGAACCGACTTGGTTAGAATGGCTTAGACCGTGATTTTGATCCATACCCAATCTATAGGCAAGCGGCACTTCACCAATAACACCGAGTCCAGTTTTATTATAATTTTCATTGTATGAAATATTTATTGGGCTAAACTTTTTTGTAAAACTATACATCGATTTAAAAACTCTATTTTCTTTCTTTTTTTCATTATCCTTTGAAGAGTTTTTATTATCCTCTATGGATTCTTCTACTCCTTGATCTTCTTCAGTAACAATCCTTCCTGGTGTTCGCCTGCGAGATCTGGATGGAATATTCCTTGTAGGCTTTTGAACCGATGCACCCCTAGCTGTGGAAGGCTTATAAAATATCTCTACTAGTCGTGTTGGTGATAATGTAACACCAGATGATAGCCTTAATTGACTGGAAATATTTGAACCTTCAATATTTTTATCTCGAGATTTATTCCAACGATAATTTGAAGAATAACTAAAAGAAGGTTTAAGCCAGTCAAAAATTACCGGCGAAAAAGATGAATTAAAATTTTCCCCTATATCAGAAATAAATCCAACATCGCCTTTCACAATAGAATTAAGCTGATATCCTCTGGAGTCATTCAAATTGCTATTGATTGTTCGGCTATATTTAGTCGTAATAATTTCCGTAACCTTATAATCCATTGTATAGGATTGATTCAAACCAAAATTATAATCATCAGGTGATTTTTCTCCTCTTCTGGGTGTTCGCTGCGTAAGCTGTTCATTATAATTTACAGATGCATTGACTGCTGATGGTGTATAATATAGATGAGTATTACCAATCTTTTCCCCAATCCATGGAACTGAAGACATCCACTTAAGAGGCATGATATAATTGTTTCTTCCGAAAGGAAGAGCATAAGATAACCCGCCGGAATAAGTTTCGTTTAATACTTCTTTTTGAATTTCATTTGAATTTGATCTACGATTCAAGCTAAAGCGTGTTTTTAATCGATCTAAAGTATATTTTATAATTTTATTATCTGATTTAGAAGTTTTAGAAGCTGACACATTCATGCTGATTGAATTATTGATATTTAAAATGGAGTCGGGTGGTGAGGATTGGTTTACCAAAACGTCCTGACCTGGAAAAAATTTTGGCTTATTAACTGTATTTGCGAAGCTTGTGGTTATAGGTATTTTTACGCCCCATTGAGATGGTAATAGTTTATCTATATTGAATCCTGCATTAAAATTAAAACTTTCATTTGACTGATTAGACCCAAGTCTTTTTTGCAACATATGAAAGTCAGCATCCTGGCGCCGGTAGGCAAATGATGTATTTACTAAATCAGCAAGATTAAAACGGCTTTGTAACCGCATCGATACACCTTTATCTCTTTTTACCCCGCTTAATCTTAATTCATCCAACCAAACTTCTCCTGATATTGGAATATTTGATAAATTTTTAACTCCAACAATAAAAAATTGAATTCGATTTAAAGATGGTTGCCCTTTTATCCTAATTACTTTTCCTGTTTCAATGCCTAGATCATCCGTAAAAATATATTCCTTATAGTTTGTAGAGTCTCTAAAAATATCAGTAGGCGCATATTTATTGATTGATGTTGAATCTTGCAGCTTTAAGCTAGTGAGCCATTTTAAATCTAAATTAATTGAATTACGATTATTTGATTCATCCCAACTGTCATATACCGGTTGAGATATCTCATAATAATTTTCCCCAAATCCAAAACGCATGAACATTTGTACATCTGTTTTATCATTCGTTATCCATGGGCTTGAGCCGTGCACATACATTTTCATCCTATCGTAAGAAAGATAACTTTGTGCTCTTTCACCAGTCAGGGACATAAGTGTCTTCATCGCTGCCCCGCTTGCGCTGCCTGGCAAATCATTAAATTTCATTACAAGAGATTGCTCTTTTGATCTTATTTGATTGATTCTATCAAATTCACCTTGCACTCCTCTGGGTGGTTTATAGTTAGCATTGTCATCTGTGTTGACAACTGATATTGCAAAAACTGAATCTGCATTCTCTTTGCTGAATACATCGCTTGAATCTGAAGCGATGCCTAGCTCTTGCCATTCATTCCCAACCAGTTCAATTTTAGCCACATAAATAGTGGTGGGTTGTGATGCGTTGCTTAGCCTTAATCGTAGATGATGAATATTATCCCAGGTTTTGCCCTTTAAAGGATTTGTTGTTTCAAAATCAATCAGAGGTATTCTGTATAGCTTCCAACCAGTAGGGACTCCATTTTTTTTTGTTTCACCAGCTAAATAAGTTGTATCTGACAAGGAAAATGATTTTGTAAAATAATCGTTGGTACGATCAAGGAATCCTGTTCTATCCAAATCTTCCGTGTCTGGGTATCTACCTGCGTCTAGCGCATTTTTTTCCGTACCATTTATCTTGGTATAGTCATTGCTTCCTTCTGTGTATTCCCAATTATCATCATTTGGGTCATTTGCCTCAACATCGCTGCTAGCATTAATTAATGAAGTCTCTCCTGCTGCTAAATAATCATTATAAGATAACCCTAAAGGATCAAGACAGGCCCCCCAGCCATCTTCAAATTCATCACGGCAACCATCCAATCCAATATCTTCATCATCATCTAAGATGCCATCACCAATCAATCCGCCTACGGGCTTATCTTCAGTATTTAATTGTCCATTTCCATCTCTATCTTCGCTTATTTGACCAAGATCCACCGAAACAGTGGCGCCCTCTCCTTGAAGCCAAATTTCAAAAAACTTTGTTTGGGTTTGGTCATAGTCTCCAGAGTGAAAAGGGGTTATAATTCCGCTCCATAAGGAGTCATTGGGAACAGCTTCTTGGTGGGTACGTTTATTGTATCTTAAAACCAAAATGTCAGTTGTCTCATTCTGCGCTTGTATTGATGTTGATAGATTAGGCCAAATATCTTTTGTTCGAATCTGCGCGAATGGATTAAACCATCTTAATTTTGCTCTTTTTAATTGATCAGCTGGCGCTCCTATTGTAAGGTCAAGTGGCGCAGATGACTCACGCCAAAATCGTCTAAGTATAGGGATTGAGGTTGTTCTTTTTGAACCCTCAAAATCATCAATAAATGCCACTCCATTTGGATCGCCTGTGGCCTTATTATTAATTGGATTGGGGTTTGGTAGGATCTGTGCAAATTCACCTTCAAAAGAAATTCCAGATTGCTTATCCGTTTCAATGATCGGCATTTTGTCTAAGGATTGAGTAATAAATGGTAGATCCCTTTTAAATCGACCATTTAGTCCAAACATAAAATTTCTCATAGGCTCATAGCCAACCTCAACTTTTTCATTCATAATTGATTGATTATAATAAAGCGCAGTTCCGCCAATAAATGAATTGTCTCCAATATCCATTTGTGATCGTATACCTAGGATAGTTTTTTTATCAAAATTGACAAATTGATGACGATCGAAGGTTACATTAAGCTCAGAATTAGGATCAATGTTATCTGATAAAACAATTGTGCCGCTAAAATAGTCTACTTGATAATCGATGCCGCGCTTTAATGGTACACCTCCTCTAGATACTTGCTCGCTTCCTTCAACAATCATAAACCCAAGATTTATTGTTGAACTTTGATTGGAATAATCAACTTCTATAGTAAATCTACTATCATTGCTAATTTGTGTTCGTTGCGTTGAAAAATACATCTTACCTTCACCTAAAGATCCTTTTAATCCATCTGTTTGATTTCCATCAAGCACTGTATCCGCTGCGAATGGATGGAATGCTGGTAAAAACACCTCTCCATTTGTTAGGCTAATAATATTTGGATTTGTCAAATCAATTTTTTGATCCGGTGTACGAATACCGCTCTCATTTAAGCTATCTAAACCAAATAAGGTAATATATGGATTGCCCTGAGGATTAAGATGGCTTGGCACAGTTAAGCGATCATTAATGATTCTTAAATCGAATCCTTCTTTATTTATGTTATTTGTTCCAAGGTAATAAACGTTTTTAAACATTAATGGCCAAACTGGGTGGCTAGGATTGAGGTTTCTAGGTTTTAACATTTTTAATTTTAATGCATCATTCGTTGAAGAAATGCCTTCTCCAATAATTGAAAGTGTATCCCCAGTCACGCGATCAGCGATGATAAACGTACAGCCAATAACTTCATCTGTAGCTTTTTGTCGTAAACGAATGAACCCTAGATCCTCACTTAGCGTATAGTCCTGACCTTGTTCTAATCGTTTGAAGTTTCCAGTCTGATCATTGCTTTCCTCAGGGTTTTGCAGATTGGCAAAAGCAGTCCCAGGATTTGTTTCTGAATTTGTTGATTGATCCAATTGGTATAATTCAAAATTGCGAATAACAACATTTCCAATTTGATGCAAACCTTCTTTAAGTGGGTAAAAAGCTGGGATATCGACTGGTACGCCATTGAGAGATATTGATGCACCATTACGAAACCATTCATGAACAAAGAAATA
>CETW01027076.1_pt1 | contig 17457 bp, 25 predicted proteins | sample 361381 | NCBI WGS metagenome assembly CETW01 (sample SAMEA2620570, study PRJEB7988) | marine metagenome | isolation source: saline water (ENVO:00002010), including
CAATGTTTGGCCAACCTGTGCTGACTTGTCCATTGGAGTTTTTAAGTCTCTCCAATCTACCTTTCGGGTCTTCAAAGTAGTCTGTACCAAGATCTTTCGTCAGTCCAACACTTACCGCGGCCTTAACCATATCCTCAACAGGAGCATAATCTCCTTTTTCTAGTAAGTCTGCTGACTGTAATATTGCACGTTCTAGTGCTTTGTGTCTTGAAAACGTTTCAAATTCGTCCAACAGCCAATTGAAGTGACTTGGATCTAAATCTTTTGCTGATTTTAATTTTATTTCATGCTTGGCATTAACCTGTTCTACATCAGGCATTACCTTATATTCTTCCATATAGTCTTTAATAAATTTTGCAATTGGTTGCAATTTACGATCAAAAGATTCAGGCTTGAATATATTTTGTGCCCTAGCAAATGATTCAGCATCTGCCAACATCATTTCAATATATAATTTTTGTACGTCGAATGTATATTCAGCCATTATTTAAAAAACCTTTTAAATTTATCTATAGATTTTTGCAAAGGAGTATAAACTTCTTCAATAAAAACTATATGTTTTGATAATTTTTTATCTAAATCAGATATAACTTTTTTCAAGTCTGATATTTCTTTTCTTAATTTTTTAACTTCTTCTTCCATATTAATCCGTAAACTTCAATATTATTTTATCACCTTGTATCTGTTCTCTCCACCATTCAGGTGGTTTCACGCAAACGTGAGAATTAACTTCTTCGTTAGAGTTTGGTACTTTTAATTTTTGTTTAGCAAGTCTAGGACAAACACTTATATACAACCAACCTTGTGTAAGGTCTTTCAGTTGTTGTACGATTCTAGGTATGTCCTCTTCCGGTATATGCTCCAACACATCAGTACAAATTACTAAATCAAATTTACCTGTTGGTTCGTTGCTGTATTCTGGTACCGCTGGATCGTATAGTGTAGCATTCCAATCTTTTTGATGATAATGTGCTTTACCGCAACCATAATCTAATATTGTCTTGATACCTTGTTGCTTTATCAAGTCATTGATTGCGTCTATATGATGATCACGTAAATTTGTGCCACGCCATGTATTAGGATCTTGGTGTGTTTGTTTTGCCATTTCTAAATACAGTTCGTATCTATTCTTATCCATACATTTTTCTCTTTAAATCTATTTTTAACTTATTAGATTCTGTTGAATTCAATATAGTTTGTATTGTAAACAATCTTCCATATTTTAACACAGCATCAGCCACGTCGTCAACACCTTCATCCCATTCCGGAAAAGCAACATTCCAACCAAATTCTACTGCTTGGTTAATTAACTTTTCTCCCGGAGCATCTCTATCTGGAACAACAATTACTTGGCGGTTTAAGCCGTCTATAAGGTCTCGCTGTACGTCATTTACCTCTGAACCCAGTATGCTTACTCCAGAAACGGATATAGCATCAAATGGTCCTTCAGTAACAATAACAAATTTTCTAGACCAGTCTTGTGCATCCATATTGAAAACATATCCCGGTTGCACATCGGTATAATATTTCACTTTGTCAGACTCCACAAATATTCTGCCTGTGTAGCCGACAACATCACCTTTCCAATAAAATGGAATTAACAAACGTTTGTCCATATCCCAAGTAGACACAGGAGAGTATAGGAAGTCATACCAATCAGCACCTATGCCTCGTTGTTTTAAATAATTTAAAAGTGAATCAATTTTTTTCCATTGTGGTTCAGTCAAATCTTTGGCCACATATTTCTCTAACCACGTTTCTAGTTTATGTGCATTTTTAGGAAGTTCTTTCTTTTTAAATGCAACAAATTTCTTTTTTTCTATTTTAGTATCTGCTTCCTCATGACGCATGGCTTCTATTGCTAATTTTTTAATTGTATCATCTGCAATTCCAATCCAACTCATGAACTGCCTCATTTTAAAATTTAATTTTCTTCCAATTATATAGGATGCCTTATAGCCACAGTTGAAACAATGATAAGATAATGTTCCGTCAGCACTTGTCATTATGCCTCCACGTTTTTTCTTATCTTGTGTTTCTCCGTTGTGTACACAACAAGGAGCATTGAATGATATCCACCCAGAAGGAGTTTTCTTCCGGCCGCCCGGCAGAGATGTCAGGATAGTAGACTGGATCAGGTTCATACCCTATATTTTACTGTCTATAAAGTATTTTGTCAATGATTCCAGTATTACCAGAGTCATTACTCCAACTAAATCTTACAAAGTGGTAAACACCTGTAAAGTTGAAATAACTTACTCCAGTCGAACTGGAAAAAGTATTTGTAGGACTACCAGCATCATCGGTGGTAATATCAAACCAATCTGTTGATCCTGGTGAAGCAGACATTGAACCTTGTATTCTCAATGCACCCGAAAATCCTGCGTGTGTATAAACCGCGATTGTATGTAATGCTTTATTGTTATTTTGTCCTGGTTTAGCATTTATATTTCCTGATGTTTTTGCCAATGGTCCGCCTGATTGTGTGAAATTTGTTATAGATGTACTATCAATAACACTTGGATAAGCACCGTCAATGATTTCTATTGTACCAGATGCATTGTATCCTGTATCGGCATATGTTACGATTGAACTGCCATCGTCCTTATTTTCTCGAACAGAATAATTGTAAAATTTAGCATCCAAACTCAACAAATCTCCATCTGATATTTCTACTGATGCCTGTCCTTTAGTAGATGTTGTTGAGCCGTCGTCTTTTATTGTAAGAGTTTTAGTCAATACACTCTTTTTAGATTGTGTATCTATTACGTTAAATTCATAGGTTTTGCCCACTATGTTTTGTGGTTTTTGGTCCTCATTTTTGAAAGTAAATGTAATAGGGTTAAAAACACCTCTATACACTGTTAAACGTCTATCGTACACTTTGTCGTTCCTTCCATGATAACCATTTATGTAGGCGATTACCAAATTGTTTATTAAATACCTTTGTATTGTTTGCATAGTACATATTTAACAATATTTATGGACATAGGATGAATGAAATTTTTAACACACTAAAGGACAAATTTCCTTTTCTAACACTCATAAGAAAGGGTGATTTGGAGTTTGTTGGTATTATACAAAACCAAGATAACAACGTGATCAGTTTTTATGATTATGGCAGAATCATGCAACCGCAAGATAAGATGAGGTTTTTAAAGTGTGGAGAAATTTGGTGGAACGAATCCAATAGAAAAATCCCAATAAACATATTCTTAAAAGGTGAATTCAGATATTTTAGAACAACACTTGTTTCGTTGGCATCTAAAGACGTTGAAATAGTGCATGGACCAACTGTAAGACTGTCTGAAATTTCAAAGAAACGGGTAAAAAGAAGAACTATTCAATTAGTAAGAAGACCTATTTAATTTTAGTACGTTGTGTACTGTTAATCCCACATACTCTTTCAACATATTCGGTTAATGGATTATCTTTTTGATATCCATAATATTCGCTACGTGAATAGTTACGGGAGGCTTTTTTACTAGTTTTTTTGGATTTTCTTTTCTTAGTTTTTTGATGTTGCATCAAAACTATATTTAGCACGAGACATCAAATTCATCTGCACAACGATTGCTTGAGCATAAGCAACAGCATGGGATTTTTTGAAAAAGTATGATCCGTCTGTGGGACGTACCCAAACTTCTTTCAGTATATCTATCCAATCCTTGTGCATCAAGTGCCTTTTAGCAGGACGTATTATTGCTAACACAGCCGCAAGTTGTTCGATGTTTTTAGGTTCTAGTTTTGATACTATATTAAAATGTCCATTTAAATGGAAAAGTTTATCAACAATAGTTGCATCTTTGAGCATTTCCCAATCAGGCTCTTTTATCATTAATTCTACAAGTTCTTGCTCTGACTTGATATCTTTATAGATACTAACGTTCAAGCAATCAATTTTGAAATATCCTCTATCTTCTGCTTTTTTATAATCCAAACTTGAATGCCCTGTAATTGGGTGTTCAGGAACTGCATGAAAGTACACACCTGTTTTATGTTTTTCAACTTTGTCATCTTTAATAATAGAAGCAGGAGTGTGTTTGAATAATTTCAATACTCCATCTCTATCAAAAAAGTCTATATCAACATCAGGCATTAATGCATTTTCCTTTTATTATAATTTTCAAAATCTTTTCTTGCACCCGGTTGCAATAAATCTAAAACATCAAGTAGTTTCTTATAGGCCAACGAATTAGTCATATTTGCAGTCATTTCCGGCATAACAACCTTACCAACACTTCCGTCTTTTTTAATTACGACAATACAGTCGCCCGGCTCAATTTGCATTCCGTCTGCTATTTCACTTTCAATCCTACTCAATTTTTGCCTCCTTGGCTGTTTCCTGTACAAACAAATAATCTGCTGGATAACTTTTAAATTTACTTGCCCAAAACTCCGGAATTATAAATTTTTGTGCCATTTGTAATTGTTCATCACTAAATGATTGTAGCATTTTTTTTCCTGCAGAGCAACCAAGTATTAACCATGGAGACATTTTTCCCTGCTGTATGTGTGCCACAACACGTGTCGTATTTGCAAGTCTAAAGTAATCGCTCCATTGTGCGTGTTGTTCTTCTGCCCAATCCATCATTGTTGCTATGGATCTTCTCAATGCGGCTTCGACCGGTTCTCTTTTAAGTGTGTCTATGAGATAAGTTTCGTACATTGTATCATTTGCCCAATGGTCAAGTTTCACTTGCGACAATATAACAAAGTCTATATATTTTTCAGGATATAATGGGTTGATGTGCATTATGTATCTGCCAAATTTTACAAATGCATTGTAGTACGGTGAATCACAAAACTGTTCATAGGTTTTTGGTTTATGATTTTTTTGATGTATTTCATAAAACCTTTGGAACACCATGAAAGCATTTTGCACCCATTTCTCATTTTTTTGTAGGTATCTTCTTTTTGGTTCACACATATGAACTTGTAATGTTCTTTCTCTAGTAAACTCTTTGCCACAGTATGGACACTTAAATTTAATTGATTCCATGTGACTCCATTAACTCCTCTAGTTCCCCATCCGTAATAATTTTATCCAGTACTTCTAAATCTGACTCCTTCATGTTTGGATATAGTTGCATCAATTGTTTCATAGACTTGTTAGCAACCTTTTTCATTGGCTTTATCCATGGATGAAATTGTCTTGTCTCTGTGCCACACATCGCAGTAAGTATCCAACAAAGTTTTTTGTGTTTGCTTGATAACGTGAACAAATGTTTATTAACGCATTCGTTAACCATTTCTATGTAATGTTCAACAAAAAATGGATCTTTGTTCGCTATGCTTGAAGCATATCTCATCAACATAAATGGAGAATATAATGATTTTTCATGATCATCTATTCTGTCATAATAATCTTTGTTACGATAGTCTACTGCTTGTAGTCCACTTTTAAGTTCGAAAAATTTTCGCTTCGTCATACTTTAATCCAAATAATGTTGCACTCTTGGCATCAACAAAATGTAATTTTAACTTATTATTCATTTGTGTCATACCGGAAAGTTTTTTATTAAACTTTTCTTTTACCAACCAATCAAAAAATTTAACTGGCCAATCTTTGTCCATCCAAACATAAGCACCCTCTATTTTCATTATTGGTGCTTTCAACCTAACAGTTTTTTTACCAGCAAGAGCCATAATCTACTTGTTCACATTGTCTTGAAATATCTTTAACAAAATAAGCACACGTTGGTTTAGGTCCATCGCTTAAAGGCACAGCAAGTAGTTGACCCGATTTAATTTTAGGAAAATACCATTTCACTTCTGTGTATATGTCAACAATATCAATTGGAAAAAATTCAGGTTTATGGCTCGATAAAGGATTAAATGTAAATGCATCGAAGCCTCTATCGTTTAAACTTGTTATTGGTAGTACGTGCATTTCTTGTTGTCCCCATTCACCTATAAGCATCTTCCAATCCAATGGCATTTTTATTTTATGTTCTCCTATTGTAAGAACTGCCGCAGGTGCATTAAAACTTTCAAGAAATATTAATGGTATGTAAAAGAAGTCCGGCTCTTCAGGATTTGAGTTATCTAACACGGCAAACCGTAATTTTTCATCCACGTATTCTGGAATCTTTTCTAATGTATAAGATGCGTTATCTAGTGTAAGGATTTTCATAATCTATTTTCTCTATATTATAAGGATAATTTGCCTCTTTGTAAAACTTTTTTCTTTGTGTAAGGTGTCTTTTTGCAAACTTACAACTGCTAGTTATATCCCAAATTTGCACGTGATCTTTGTCCTGTGCTTTACGTATTCCTCTACCTATACTTTGAATTACACGGACAAAACTTTTGCCAGGCTCAAGTAAAACCAAATTAAAAATACGAGGAATGTTAATACCAACACTAGCCACTCCGTATGTTGCAATAATAATTTTACTTTTTGCAGTAGATACTTCATCGTAATGTTCCTTCCTGTCCTCTGTTTTTGTTGCTCCGGATATAAACACTGAATCTTTTATTTTCTTTTCTAATAACTGTCCTGCAGATATTCTGTCAACAAGTATCAAAGTATTCCCTGAACTTGCTATGGTATCTATTGTTTTAGCAATCCAAGTCATTCTTGTATTGTCTGTTGTAAGCCATTTTAATTCTTCTTGATAAGTTTTAAATTCTGGATGGTCTTGTGTTTGCAGAACATTAACATGACAATTTGCAAGTACACCTTTGTCTTGCAATTCTTTTGCAGGAATCCTATTTGTTACTTCTCCTATAGATACCTTTATTCCCATAAATTCGTAATCTGCTTTTGGCACAGTTCCGGTAAGTCCCCAACGTATGCCACAATGTGCAAAAGGACCTGTAAGTAATCTTTTCAACACATCCGCTTTGGCCATATGCACCTCGTCAATAATCACAGTATTAATTCCTTGAATAAATTCTTTAAACTCTGTTGTGTGTTCGTCTTTTGCTTTTTTGTCAAGCACGTTTAGTGATTGCCAAGTTGCAATAGTATTGTATCGACCAATTTCTTTTCTATCTCCATAGTACACTCCCGTATCTAAATTACAAGCAAGAAAGTCTTCTTCGGTTTGCGTAACAAGACTTTTGTTTGGAACTATTGTGATTGTACGTCCATATGGTTCGACCAATTGGCACAATGCCGCTGTAATAATAGTTTTACCTGCACCTGTGGCAATCTCTTGAATAGATTGTGGTGCTTCGATAAACTTATTAATTGTTTCAACTTGATAATCACGTAACTCGATAGGTTGTCCTGCACATGGATGATTTTCCGGCCAATTTATATTTGAAAGAAAGTTTTTATTGATTGCTTTAAATTCAAAGTCGTGTTTAGTTCTTCTATCTTCTAGTTCTACATAAACACCGCCATCTTCCAGTATGGGTAATATTTGTTCGACTAAACTTAGATATGTTGTGCCGCCAAGACCAAAAAAAGCAATCTTGCCATCCCATCTACCCAACTTGACCGCAGGTAAGTGAAACGCATATGGTACTTGATATTTGAATTTGTTGTGTAAACGTTGCCTCCATTTGAGATCTAAATTCTCAAATTTCACATTGACTTCGTCTTTGATTACCAATTTACATGAACTCATACTTTAATAATTGCCTTTGTATTATCAAACCTCATGGGTCTATTACTAGTATAATACAACTTCTTAGGCAAATTATCAAGAAAGATTTTCAAATTACCGCCACCGCTTGACCAATAACCACCACCTATATCCATGATTGCTGTTTTAGGTTCAAACTTTGATCTTATTTGTGTCCTTGTAATTTTGTTTCTCATAAAATAAACTTTGGTATTCTGGTCAATATACTTAAACTGTTTTGACATCTGTATGATCTCATGAATCTTGTCTTTAAGGTCTCTGTCCGCTCTCATATCATTTACCCATTCTCCTAAATTGCCTTCACGTCTATCAGCATCAAAACCCCATGATATCTGTTTGTAAATATCTACACCGTTGGCTTCAAACGTTTTAATCCAGTTCCAAATTTCTTCAACAGTATCTCGAGAATCCAACTCACCACTCACAGGCATAATTATAGGCCAACTATCTAAATCGTCTAACATCCTTACTATGCTATCACGACTATAAACGTTGCTATCAATCCACATATATGTACTATGACTGGTTGCTACTTTGTAAGTTAAAGGACACATTCCTTCGTTCCAACCTTTTGCTGGTATCTTAGGCACTGCCAATCCAACAGATTTTAACTTATCTACCGATCTAATTAGATCTTTTTCTACACCATTCCAATACTCTTGCAATGATTCTGGAGCATTTTGTATAGCAATACTATTGTCAGCAAATACCGCCACTGGTTTTTTGAAACTGTTTTTTTCTTTTCTTATTTCATAAAATAGATCAATTAAAGTTTGATCGCTAAATTTAAAATCATATCTAACAGCAATCAAAGTACAATAGTAACAAGTAACATCGGTGGCCTTTATTGTCCATTTTTTTGATTCTCCATCATATCTACAAGTGCCTGAAGGCAGTCCTTTTTTGTCTTTTAAAACTCTTATTAATGAAATTATTTTTTTGTTGTAAGGAAATTTAAGTTCTATCCATTCACCATTATCGTCCTCATATTTTTCAATTGATTTATCCCAATCAATTTTTCTGAAAGGATGATCAAAAACAGGTGTATCCAGCAAAGGACGGATATCAATGCTGTGCCTCTCAAAGCCACAGGCATATCTTTTCAATAAAATTACTGCAAGTTTGGCCTGTTTTTCAGTCCATGGATATTGTGCATCAGCAAGACTGTGTACTGTTTGTCTGTCCTTAGGATGTGTGTAAACTTTGGGTCTAGATTTATATGCACCTATATTATCCCAAAAAAATTCATTATATGCTAGTATTTTGAGTGCTTCGTTTACTGTTTTTGGCATTTTAGACTCTGTTATTTCTGGCATAAATTTAGATAATTAATAGTATATAATTCAATTATAACAGAAATGGTAAAAAGGTCAACCTATGAAAAAGAAGTCACATAACCAGCGAAAATCACTTAAGAAGCAGTTCGCTAGATCACTTGCTCTTAAGGAAAATGTTGTATGGTATAAACCTACTCCTTATGTTGCTAATATTTGGTTCAGTAGACTTAACAAACTGTTATTTGGTAATAGACTGCATGGAGTAGAAATTAGAATCAAAAAATTACATCATGATTGGGGAAGATGTGTGGCCGATTGGGATAATAGAAAATGCAGAAAAGGAACGTTCAACCAAAGAATTATACCATTCCAAAAAACCGAAGTATATCATTACATTGAATTGCATTGTAAGTTTCCTACATGGAAAGATTTCATAGAGACATTGGCACACGAAATGGTGCACCTATATCAGATGTCTGTGATGAAAGATCCTTACTCAAATCACAATGAAAATTTCTACGCCTTTAGAGAAAAATTTTCTAAGGTCGGCCTAAGATTATATCGTTAAACCTTTTATAAGTCATTAACCTACTGTTACCTAGGTCGGTTCCTGTCTGCATATGATTTAGATAATCAGGTGGATCGTCATGCACTACTGTGAAGTTTATGTAAGGACGCATTTTTAAATGATCCCTAAACTGTTTGTACCAACCCTCAAATATTTTATCATCATTACGTTTTCCATAACACTCGGTGTCTTGGTATATGTTGTTAAGTTGATTCTTTCCGTACTCTCTAAAATCAAATCCTAACAAATACATATCTTTGTGGCCGTGAACTCCTGCTGTCCAAAAGGCCGCATTTCCTGATATCCAATGCGGATTGTTTGGAATCAAATGCAATTTACCTTTGCCGTGTGCTCTGTTTACTTCTAAACTAGGAGCATAGTGAATACATTTTTCGTATACCTTATCTTCAATCATTTTTACAGTCATTTTAGTATCAACACTAAAAATATAGTCAGGAATAAAATCTCTATACAATGCATTACAGCCATAAGTCTGTCCGGTCTCTTTCAAAGTTGTAAGATCAAACCCTTTCCTAGAAGGTCCGTTTCCGATGATGTACGCATTACCTCTTGGTTTTGCTTTTACTCTATCTTCCATGTATGCAGTATTCTTAACTTTTTTGCCTTGCTTTATTGTGATATTAGTAACAATAGTTTCGCCTGTGTAAGGCTCCCATGGAATTTCTTGTATTTCTGGTTTGCCTAAATTTATTGTTTTCATGACGTGTATGGCTCCATTAATTTGTCAAAATATTTTTTTGTTATTTGTTTTAATTCCACAGCATCGGCACCGTCTTTATAAAATTGTTTTACATCTTTCATGATCATTTTGTAAGGCATATAACCAAAGTGATAAGTTTCTGTTTTATTTTTTGTAGTAACTTTTGCTTCATAAAAACAATCTCGTTTCATTATAGATACCTATCTTTTAACCTTGCTTTTATCCTTTCCCATGGGATACCCTGTTGTATTTCTTTTTCCCACCATTCTGTATAGGCTAGTTTGTTTGCCCAATTTTTCCTATTTGGCATGGCAGGTGTGTTTATATCAGCAAGACTTTCGTTACCAACTTCATAACACAAACTAGATGCTGATACAAAAACAGGAACACCTTCGAGAACAGATTCAATGGCAGGGTTTGATGAATGATTTACAACTGCCCATGTTTGTCCTAAAGTTGCTTTAAAGTCTGTATCGTCATACGTTGACCAATCTCGTTTGGGCATTCTAATAAAAACATCTTTAAATTTTTCTGTGTCAAAACTTATTTGATTTCTCGGATGAGGTCGTACCAATATTGGTCTAGTGGTGTATTTTCTAATTTCAGTAATTTGTTTTTTAATCCATTTACCCATTTTAGGAAGTCCTATCCATTGTTGACTTGTATCGTGTTGTCCACATAATACAATCATGTCACCACTACTGTTCCACGGTTTCATTTCCTTTTGGAATAAAGGCCACCTTTTATCATCAAATTCTTGATTGGCAAAATCTGCGTCTCTGTTTATTCCATTGATTCCTATTTTAAAAGTTTCGTTTCTTTTCAATCCACCTACTTCTAACACAATTACAGGTCTATTAGTTTTCCTATAGTCTTCCCAAATCTTTCTGTTACCTTCCATTCGTCCACGCCACAACACTGACCAAATTACAGCGACATCGGCATTTTTGTTTTCATTGATGTAAACATCATTGCCGTCTTTCTTTAAACTTTCGATGAATGCTTTGAAAATAGGTTTCGAGTTCAAACTTCCGAATTCTGGATAACAAGCAATTTGCATTAGTTCCCCTTGTTGCCTTTTGCAACTTTGTTTACAATATCTTCTTTTTGTTTAGGATCAAACTTTACTCCACTAAATGGATCATAGGATTCTACATTTTTCCAATAGTCTTCTTGACGTTTGACTCTTAAATCACTTGCAGAACTTTTACCTTTAACTTTTCTTTTGCCTTTCATGTGGTCTATATATTCGCCTAGTACACTATTAATAAACACATGATGTCCTCTTGCACCAGCACCCTTGCCAATATCTACACCTTCGTTTGGTGCAATTCTTTTTACAACTTGCCAAAACAAATAACTGTCGTGCCATTCTAATTCCTCAAAAATAGTATCTTTGATATACATATCAGTCCAATAACTCATAAATTCTTTTATCTTTGGATGTGTTTTGTTGTAACAGACCCAGCCACATTCGGGATATTTTTCTCCTCTGCCTAAAAAGTTAACAAGTTTATCGCTAGGCAATAATCCTGTTACAAACTCTGTTGTAATTTTTCTAAAAGTAAATGTATCAGCATCTAACCATAACATATATTCTTCGGGCCATGTTCTAATTGCATGATCAACTGCAAACGTTTTGTGTGCAAATCTAACTGCGTCCCATAGGTATGATCCTTTGCCTTTATCTTTATCACCAGCGGCAGGACTACGTTTTACTCCACCGGGTATCTCTTGTAGTTCACCATTTGCAACAGGATCGTTTTTATGTTTCTCTTTAAACTTAACTAGTTCCGGATTGGCTTCATGTATGTCAACAAATACTACTTTTTCGTTCTGTAAGTTAGGTTTGTCCCCTTCGTAGTAAGCATATAATTTTACATCGTCCGGCCAAAATTCTATATGGCTTTCGATCATTCTTTGTGCATAAACATTCCATCTATTAGGAGGAAATGTTGTAACTACGCCTAATTTCATTATAGTCCTAACCTTTCTTTGAATCTTTTGTAAACAGTTCCGTCTCTGATTTCTTGTATGCTCCACATCTTATATCCAAGATCATTTAACCATTGAGTACGATCTGGATATTCTGGTGTTTCTATTTTAGTTAAATCTGTGTTTGCTACAGGCCAACAAATTGCAAGATCTGACGTAACAAAGGTAGGGATACCACGAACGCAGGAATCGACACTGGCAGTAGAATTGTGAGTAACAACAGCATGACAATTAGTTATTACATCTTGAAAGTTGAATCTGTAGTACTTTTTCTCGTCACCTGCAAAATGTTTTTGTGTAAATTGCATCTCTATATCTTCGGGAAATTCTTTTCTTCTATCATCCATAACTGCTACATGATTTGGATGTGGACGAACAATAAATTTTCTTTTAGTTAATGGTCTTAATTTTTCATAGACACCATTGAACCACTCTACAGGATCAAGTTCGTTCATGCTCCAATTATCTTTAGGCTGAAGTACAAATAGTATTGGATCTTCTGGTTTAGATTTTCTCCATTCTTCGTGTTTTACTTTAAATTTTTTCTTCATCATTTCCCATCTATCCGATGGACTGTTGTCTGCTAGAAAGTTTCCATCGTTCATGGGTGTGTAAAGTGCTACTCTAAAATGATGATCAGGACTTGTAGATGTGTTTCCAAAACTTGATAGCACTCCACCGTCAAATGTTATTAACGGAATCTTTTGTGCTCTACATTTATCTGCTAGTTCTCTTCTACGTCCTTTTGTATGATGCATTTGATTAGATCCACCGTAGCCAAACATAGCACAGATTGGTGCAGTTGGTTCCATCTCGCCTTCGACAGTTGGTCCTGCTCTGTCTTCGTTTACAATTATAGGTTCGTCGCCTGCCGCCTTGACTCCTTCGGCCAAGTGATAAAGCAACTCCCAACTATTACCACGTTTTCTGTCTTTTACAGTTCTTCTAAAAATTTCACATTTCATTAAGCATTCTCCAGGCAGTTCCGTTTGCCATTTCTTCCATTGTCCAATTATTATATGCTAAATTTGAGAACAAAGCAACTCTATCTTCGTACTTGGGTGTTTCAATTTTAGAAAAGTCTGTTTCTGCTATTGGTTTGGCCGCACAATTATTACCATCACAAAAAACTGGTACGCCATTTGTAAAACTTTCCACCATTGTGTTGCTATTGTAAGTTACACAGGCAAAATATTGACTCCAATCTATTTTTCCTTGATGTGTTGTTGGTTTATCAATTTTAACTGTTGCTCCAACATGATCTTTTGCAATCGTTGGATTATATGGTTTTTCTCTTATATCAATCTGCCTGTCTGTATTCTTTTTTAGAATTTCTAGTGTTTTTGATAACCAAAGTTCTTCGTTAAAAAAATTTGCTATTGCATTAGTTGGAGGTAGGACTAAAATTTTCTTGCCATTTTTTTGCCATGGCATAATATTTCTTGCAAAAAATTTTTCATATCTATCACTTTTAGTATTAGTAAATTTGTTTTGGCAATGAGCATTTTTTGTAATTCTTAACCAATGAGGACTGTCATGTGCATTAGTAAAGTATCCGTGATCTATAAAATAAAAATCACGTTTTTGTTGTTCACACCATCTATACATTTCTCCGGAGCCGGCAAGTATTCCATACATTGTTAAATTTTCATTTGGAAGTTCTTTCAAATCTCGAAATTGATATATCTTATTTGGACCAGGTGTGCCTTGCACAAAAGCATCCACATATCTTTGTGTTCTTGGTTTTGTAGTGTGTATACCTGCTATATTCATTTAACTTCCGTAACCGAGTACATTGTCTTTCTACTTTGTCTGCTGTATTCAGCAATTATGTTTACACTTCTCCTATACATTGTTGCACCCTGTCTCGGAGTAACACCGTGTATTGCATTTGGTGTTGAGTTACAAAACATAACAAAAGTATTTGCTTTATATGGAACAGTAGTAACCACAGGTCCAAGATCGTTCTCAAATATTTGTCTTCCTTTTGTTTTGTCTACTTTGTTAACATTGTTTTTTGATTCATGTATTTGGAAATCGCCGCCTGTACTTTTATCTTCATTGTAACGCATATAAAGAAGTCCTGCATACATTTCCATTGGATTGTCTATATGTGCAGTTCTACTTGTTGTTGTGATTGGTCTATGCATTACAGTTTGGCAGTCTGTCCACACCGTAGCATCTTTGTCTGCCCAACCTCTCGCACCAAGTTTACCTTCTAGTTTATCTATGTAAGGTGAAAATATTTCTCGCACTTCATTAAAAAAAGTTTCTGATGTGTGATACTCACAGAACTCTTTCCAACTTTCTGATACTATATTAGGTTTAAGCATTTCGTCTGCTTTAAGTCTGTAACATATTCCGTTGTCATAAGGTTGTGTGTCTAACAGTTGTTTCTCTGGCCACTCTTTATCTAGTTGATTATAAAGATCCTCGGGTAGAGCATTTTCTATTACAAAATGCGGATAAGGATCTGTAATAACTGTGCTAAAATTTTTTAAAATTGATATCATAGATTATACTTTGAAATAAGTTCGTTAATATTTAAACGAAAATTGACCATGTCTTTCATTTTTTTATTTTTCGGTTTTGGACCTTCTACTTTTTCTGTTTCAGCAACAAACACCTCATGATCTAGTCTTAAATGGTGAGATAGTATAGGATAGACTTTTTTTTCTAGAAATGCCCTATGTTGTATTTCGATTACTTTTGTTTTTGGTTGGCACCATAATAAGTTAATTAATCCTGCACCGTGTGGTGATAATATGTGTGAAGCATTAGAAAAGCACTCTACTTGTTGTTTTATATCCATACTTTCTAAACTTACAGTTTCCCAACCTTTCAGTGCCAATATCAATTGTTCTTGATTCGTAATACTTCTATTTCCGCTTTGCCTTGTAACTATAATTTTTTTATTAGGTATTGATACTTTTCTCACACTCCTGTTGGCAAGTCGCTGTATCCATTCAGGCAAACGTGGTGTAATTATTCCGTCTTTGTGATTGCTCATTGAAGGAACTATTAAATGCTTGAACTTCCAAGTTGTATTTTTTGGCATAGTCAAATATCTTATTTTTGGGAAAAATACTTTTGCAATTTTATCGAAGTAAGAACTTGGATTTGCTAATACAAAAACAAAATGTTCTATTAAAAAATTTGGAAAATATTTTTCAATTAATCTTATTTTTGAAACAACATCTATCCAAATATGCCATGGATTCTCTGCACTATATTCGTCTATAGGTAACCATACATATTTTCCATTCTCATTAAATTGTTCAGAAATTTCTGGAATGCTTACACTCATAGCATCTTGCCACTCTGTAAAAACAGTGTGTACTTTTTCTGGTTTATTTTTGTATTTGTGTATTAAAGGCCACACGTGTTCTGTTATTAAATGATTTTGTTCAGTGATCAAAAGAGGTAAACTGTTTACCCTACAATTAGTAGATGAAAACATAAATGTTGGTAAACTTGTCCACTCATTTTGTTTAATATCCTGATGCCAAGACACTTTATAGTCATACTCGGGATCAATTATTTCACCTCTGTCGATGAAATATTTTAAGTCAGTAATATTTTTAACAGCCTCCATTTGTAATAATTATACTATATTATGTCAACGATGTTTTCAAATGGTTGTAGTTTTCTTACCCCTCGTCCAAAAGACGGTGTTGATACTTTTGTTAGTAAGGAGTTAGCACAAAATTATAACAGTGAACTAGTAAATTTAGCCATGGGAGGCCGGGGCAACAAAAGAATAAGTTTTACAACAAAGTGGTGGTTTGAGTTAGAAAAACCAAAAGATGTTTTTGCTGTTATAGGATGGTCTAGTCAAATACGAAATGATTATATTACCAACGATGGGTGGAAAGCAGGACGTATTGACAGGACTGATTTAACTTGGCGAACATGGAAAACTTCAAACGAATTAAGATGGCTTACAGGTTTTAAAGGGTGGGACGTTGAAAAAAATCTTATTGCTGATTTTTTAGATAATGTTTTTAATTTACAGAATTATTTCAAAATTAAAAAAATTCCATACGTAATGTATAATGCTCTTCCCAATAGTGTTGATGATACAATATTAGATTTTGATGTTTTTAAAGAAGCAATAGATATGAAAAGATTTTTTGCTCCATCAACAAGTCATTTTGAATTTATACAACAAAACAATTATATAGTCAGTCCAGATGATCCACATCCGTCCAAAGAAGGACATGAAAAATGGGCAAACTCTCTAAAGGAATTTATAGATGCTAACAATTTACGCACCATCGAGTAATCCTAAAAGTAAGGCCTGGGAAGTTTTTAATGGAGTCAAAAACTCGTGGCCCGGACAAGTTGTTATCAATGATAATAGTACAGCAACCGAACCTTTATCTAATTCAATGTTTTGGGGTTTTGTAAATAATAATTTAGAATTAATTAAAAAATTAGAAGCACGACAACAACAATATTGGTTCACAGATACTCCATATTTTGGAAGATTTGACAATAATAATTTAAAACCCGATAATCATTACTGGCGAATTTGTAAAAATAAAATACACGCAAGTTTTTTTGAAGACTGTAAATCAGATAGATTTGATAAGTTTAATATTAAAATAAAAGCACCAACATTGAACGGAAAACATATTTTGGTTTGTCCTAGTTCGCCAGGCATTCATGCTTACCTTGGCACACCGGATTGGACAAGCGACACAGTAGAACAACTCAAACGATATACTGACAGGCCTATAAAAGTTAGAGAAAAACCTAGAGGGAGAGGAACGTCAGGACCGAGTGAAGCAAAAGTACCTTTAAGCGAGGATTTAAAAGACGCATGGGCCTGTGTAACAAGTTGTAGTATTAGTGCCATTGAAGCAGTATGTATGGGCAAACCTGTGTACTGTCATGAGAAAAGTTTTGCTTCAGACATTGGCAATCTTCATTTAGCAGATATAGAAACACCTGTCTATGCAGATCCAGAACCATGGTTGTATAGTTTAGCCTATCAACAGTTTACGCCTGAAGAATTTTCTAATGGAACTACCATGGAAACATTGTTGACTTTAGGTCTTCTTTAAGATATATTTGTAAAAAAGGACGTCTAGGATAGTGAACAGATCTTTCTTTTATTTTTAATTTGTATTTAGAATTGTCAAAACCCAAAATATAGTTAGGCAGATAACTTACTTCAATTGCACCATTAAGAACTATTTCATTTTTTCCGCCGTTGTCCGTTCTTTCTTTGAAAAACCACATTAATATATAAGAGTCAGTGTGATCAACGTCATTTAAATCGTTTTTGAATTC
>CETW01190348.1_pt1 | contig 17383 bp, 18 predicted proteins | sample 361381 | NCBI WGS metagenome assembly CETW01 (sample SAMEA2620570, study PRJEB7988) | marine metagenome | isolation source: saline water (ENVO:00002010), including
TTTTCTCCAGGCCAGAAACGTCAATATCACTAGCACCTCAACACCAAAGAGGTTGCATTATCTGACACCAGACCGGGCCGACGATTACCGGGAGCAAGTAAACAACACTATTGGTGTACCAGATTTTTACACCATAGCCGGGAACGCTATGGAGTTACTTAAAACCCCGGACAAAAATTACACCTTACAGATCCAGTATTTTGCAAAGGTCCCAGCACTGTCTGACAGCAACACCAGCAACTGGTTGTTAACATCGCATCCTGATCTGTATTTGTATTCAACTTTGATGGCAGCAGAACCTTTTCTAATGAATGATGCCCGTCTACAGACTTGGGCTTCACTGAGCCAAAAAGCACTTCAAGAAATTATTGATGCAGATGATGCATCCAGATATGCCGGTGGTACTTTGACCGCTAGACCGATCACTGTTTATTCATGAGTTACACAAATGAAACCACGGGACCAAATACCTGGACCAGTCAGATTGGTGCCAGTCAGACCTGGACAGACCAGGGGGCAACATCACAAACGTATGCGGACCAAGGTAATGTTCAAAACTTAATTTATGGTGCAGATGTTTATGGATCCGGGGTTTATTCATCTGTTTACAATGCCTGGATAAACCAATCAGAACAAAACCAAACCTGGACTAATCAGTAACCATGGCAAATACATTTACATCGAATTACTCTCTGGTTAAGAGTGAAATTGGTGGTGATAACCAAAATTGGGGTCAGAACCTTCATAATTCATTGGATGCAGTTGATTCTCAACTGGTTAATAAATTTGATAAAGACAACGTAAAGGGGTTTACATCAACTGCAATTATCTTCACAAACACGGGTTCTTCTTTAGGGACCATCAGTGCTGCATCCGGTGATCTGTTTGAAGACTTTGAGATTGGTGACAAAGTCCGGGTAACGGGAGCAGCATCAGACACAAATGGATCCACATCCAGCCCGTCGATCCACACCATCAGCAATAAATCGAATTCAAATTCGATTACGGTTAGCACCGGTTTAGTCACAGCATCAGCCGGTGATTCAGTGACAATCACATTGGTGTTTGAACCTGGGTATGTTGATGGTGCTGCAATAGACAACACCCCAATTGGTGCAAACACCGAATCCACTGGCAAATTTTCAACTCTGGAAGCAACCGGGAATGTGACCCTTGGCAATGCTAACACTGACACGGTCACCTCAAATGCAAAGCATGGTGCAACCACATTCACGGGTCAGGTCACTTCTGAGGTAACCACTGGCACTGCACCATTTTCAGTGGCATCAACAACTAAGGTGACCAACCTGAATGCAGACACTTTGGATGGTCAGACTGCACCTTCAGGAACTATTGTCGGAACATCTGACACCCAAGAATTAACAAACAAAACCCTTAATTCATCAACCAACACAATACATGCAGACCAATGGAGAACCAGTCGAACATTAACTCTCTCAGGAGACTGCACCGGATCTGCAACTATCGATGGATCCGGGAATGTCAGCTTGACCACAACAGTGGGAGGACTTGTGAAATTTAAAGGCACAGGAAAAGTTTCAGGAACCCCAGCATCCGGGAAAACCTGGATAGCCTATGGACATGCAACTTACACCAACGAAAATGCTGGTGAATATACATCTTTATCTGACTTAGGTGAACTTGCTTGGACTGGTTCAAATGCCCAAGTCAATATTCCGATTAACAATGACTCTACTGGGTTAAATACAGCATTTAATAGGTATGGAACTGCAGGGTATGGATATGGTGATGTAGTCAGTATCAACACTGGTTCAGGATATTATGATTATGTACCATCGGGTGCTACTGCAACATGGACCTACACCTTAGAATTTGATGATGCATAATGCCTACAACCGTTAATCTTTCCCTGACCCTTCCAGAACCGGGTGCTGAATCAACCCGGGGTGCATGGGGTGCTGTTCTCAATACTGCTTTCACTGCAATTGATGCAGCACTGGCAGAAGCAACAACATCTGCTGCTGGCAGGATGTCATCCAGCGATAAATCAAAACTAGATGGTATTCAGGCATTAGCAGCACCAGACCAGACTGGATCTGAAATAAAAAGTTTGTATGAAGCGGAATCTAACACAAATGCATTTACTGATTCAGAAAAAACAAAATTAGCAAATTTATCAGAATCTCCAACAACTGAATTATCCAATGATAGTTCCCCAGCACTAGGTGGAAATTTAGACGTTAATGGGAACGATATTGTTTCAACATCAAACGGAAATATTGAGTTAGATCCTAATGGAACCGGTCAAGTAGTTTTTAAAGGCAACAGCACAAAAGGGTCAGGACAAATCGTCTTAAATTGTGAGGTTAATACACACGGGATTACTTTAAAAGGGCCACCACATAGTGCTGGTGCATCGTACACACTCACCCTTCCAAATGACACTGGTTCAGCAAACCAAGTTTTAAAAACTGATGGCAACGGTGTTACATCCTGGGTTGATCAGACAACCGGTGGATCTTATAGCGATTCAGATGTTGACACCCATTTAAACACCAGCACTGCATCAACAAATCAAATCCTCAGTTGGAATGGTTCTGATTATGCCTGGGTCGCAGATCAAACAGGGGGTGGTGGCGGTGGCGGTGGCGGTGTATCTGAGGATACTGTTGTTGCCCTAGCATTAGCTTTAGGTTGATATGGCAAATACATTCAAAGTAGTAACTAAATCAAGTGTCGCAACCAGTGCTGGCAGCCCGACTACTTTGTATACAGTGCCAGCTTCAACAACATCAATAATACTGGCATTATTAATATCTAATAAACATACCAGTTCAATTAAGGTTTCAGTTGTTATTTCCTCTGACACAACAAACAGTGGTGCAAGTCAAAATGCTGATGTCAATGCAATTAAAGATGTGCATTTAGATGATGAGACTTCTTTAGAACTATTAAGTGGTCAGAAGTACGTTTTGCAAACAACAGATGCAATAAAAGTTTATGCAGATAATGCAAATTTAGATGTCACTCTTTCATTTATGGAGATCACCTAATGCCGTTTATTGGAAAGCAAAGTTCTGCGAATTCTAAGATAAAAAAATACAGTTATACGGCTGAAGCATCACAACAAAATTTTGCAGTAGTTTCTGGAAGTGGTGATGAGCTACAAGTTTTCTTCAATGGGGTCAAGTTAAAGGAAACTGATGATTACACCTTCTCCACTTCTCAAGTCACGTTAAGTGCAGGAGCAAGTGCAGGAGACATAGTTGATATTCACGTTTTTAGTTCATTCCTGATTGCAGATGCAGTTTCTTCCTCAACAGGTGGTCCATTAGGAACAGGAAATAATGAATGGTCTTTACCCGTCACTAGGGCATCAGAAAACGGTCAATTTCTACAGATGTCAGATATATCTAACGGAACGACAACGTGGGCATCTACAGTTGTAAATCCATCAATCACAGGGGTAACAGGGCATCTAAATGCTACGGAAGCAACAGGTGAAGGTGGTGGAGGAACTTTAGTCATTACAGGTGCAGATTTAGGAACAAACATATCACAGGTCACAGACGTTAGTATTTGTAATTCTAGTGGTGGCTCTTCAGTTTCTGCAACCACAAAAAGTGTTACATCTTCTAACACTGAAATAACCGCAACGTGGACAGGGAATGAAAACGGTTACTCTACGTTCACTGGGGTTTATTATGTGAAGCTTACTAAGTCTGGGAAAACGTCAAACATTTTTAATTCGACTAAAAACATTAGTGCAGACCCAACAATCTCATCAGTAACAGGGACAGGTGGGGAAGGTGAAAGTGTTACTGTAAGTTCTTCAGACTTAGGTACTTACGGGGGAACTATTGCAGGAGGAGGTCAGGACAGTAACACAAAATTACTCTTAAATTTCGACAGAACTGGTGGAACGGACATTGAGGACAGTAGCAATACTTCTGGCGATGGGCATAAGGTAACTGCAAACGGAAATGCAACCATTAAATCCAGTCCTTTTGGGGATGGGAAGAGTGCGATATTCTTTGATGGGAGTGACGATGACCTAGAATTGGCTGACTCAAGCGATTTTCATATTATAGATAATCAAGCGTGGACAATGGAGTTATGGTTTTACAATGCCAGAACTAGCGGAACTAACATTAACCATATTTACACGCATGGAGGTGGTGGGGGGCATAATGAGGATCATTGGCAAAACAAACTTTATCACACCGATGGCACTGGATTATCTTGGATAGTAAGAACCTCAAACACAGAAAGGGTGAACTTAAGTGGTGGTAATTTAGATTTTCAACGATGGTATCACATTGCTTGTGTTAAAAACTCATCAAATGTATTTAAGCTTTTTGTAGATGGGGTTGAAAAGGCATCTGCTACATGGTCAGGTACGGCTGATGTTGATGGAAAGTTGTATTTTGGAGTAAACCAAGGTGGTGGTGGTCAGAGGATGTATGGATACCTAGATGAGATAAGGCTAGTTAATGGTACTGCCGTTTACACCTCAAATTTCACTGTTCCAACCAGCCGATTTTCTGCAAGTGATGAAGCAAATACTAAGCTACTGATTCACAGCAATCAGTCAGGTGCTATTACTGATCATAGTGACCACATTAATACACAGGGAAGTATTGATTTTGTAACTAATTTTGATTCGCAAATTCGTGATTACACATATTTATTTGATGGTGTTTATACAAGTGGCAATGGAACGTATTTTGACGCTACCACCCAATCGGCAATAAATAATGCATATTTTATCGTAAGTTTTGGTGGAGTAGCACAGGTAATAAACAAGTTTGATTCAATTTATGTAGAGAGTTATAGCACAAGTTTTGAAATTGCCAGTGAGGTAACATTTTCAGGATCTAATGGTTATAGTGATCCTCAATCTGATACTGACTGGACAAGTTTAGTTCCTGACTCTGGTATTGCTAGTAGTGGCACAGGAATCACCAATTCTTTCGATTGGACAATTGCAGGGGAGGATAGCTCTGCAAAATCGCACCTTTTTACTAACACAACTGCCTATAAATACTACCGAATTAAAATACACGGGACTCCCACTATTCACAATTACCCTTGGTGGAGTGGTTTAGTTTTTTATAATACAAATGACACAAACGATAAAGTCACAGTATTTCAGGACAGTTCATCATCAAATCATTCTATAACCAGAACAGGATCAATCCACTCAAGGGGCCACGGAGGAATTGCCCCTGCGATGACTTGGCCTTCAAGCAAGAAGTTAACTGGAAGTGCTGGGGTTTATTTTGATGGTACTACTGATTATTTAACTATCCCTAACAGTACGGATTTTACCTTCAGTACTGGTGCTTGGACAATCGATTTTTTCATGTATCCCCTTGCTATAAACTCAGGAGTAAGTGGTGGAATTATTAGTTCTGGGTATGAAGGTTGGACTAACGGAGAAAGCAGGGTATGGCTTAATAATGATTCTGGTACTTATAAGCTAAAAATCTACACCTATAGTGGAGAAGACAAAGAAATTTATAATGTTCCGATAAACACTTGGACTCATGTAGCTATATCAAAAGACTCTAGTAACAACTTTAGAGTTTGGTTTGATGGGGTTGCAAAAACCTTTGATGTTGGTAATACAACTGACAGCCGTTCATGGACTTTTAATAATTCCACCAACGGAACTTTTATAGGAACTTACAAATCAAACTCATCAAACCATCACGATTTTAAAGGCTATATAGATAGTTTTAGGGTTCAAAAAGGAGTTGGTTATTCATCGTTTTCAAAACCCACCAAAATCTACGGAGCAATGTTTCCTGCAAACCCATCCGTAGGAACGATTACAATTACTGGTGCTACCACCGATTCAACGGATATTGCTTTTGAGGAAATAAACAATAGTTTACCAAACGGACTAACGCTGAATGATCAGGGTGCAGGAAATCAAACTGCAACGATCACAGGCACACTTACAGACTCTGTTACTACTGACACCACAATTTCAAACATTCGCATACAAGCTAAAGCGAATGATGATGCAAAACGGATCACAGAAGTAAACGAATCTAGTGGTACAGGGAATGTCAGTATTACAAAAAAAGCTGGTGGTGAGCCTGTCCTATTCAACGCACGAAGGTATATGGGGAAAGGAACATCAGGTAGAGATATTACTGGATTTGGTTTTTCTCCTGACTTGGTGTGGGCCAAAGATAGGGACACTTCTGGAGATCACCATAATATAGTTGACTCAGTAAGAGGCACGGCTGGTGGGAGGTTGAACTCAAATAGAGATGTGGCTCAAGGAGCTACAACCAGTTTTGGAGGAATGTTATCTGATGGTTTCAGAACTGGTAGTGCAGCAGGGTATTTTGATTCAGATAATAAAGCATTCATAGCATGGGCATGGAAGGCTGGCGGTTCACCTAGTTCATCCGCACTGAGTTTAAGCGGTGGAGTTGGTGCAGGAACAATTACATCTGGGCTAACCGCTGTTTCAAATGTAACCCAATCAGTCAATCAAAACTCTGGATTTAGTATCACTAAATATAGTGGTAGTACAAGTCAGGGAGTTTTTCCACATAATTTAGGTGCAAAACCAGATTTTATTATTATTAAAAACCTAACTGATGGCAGTACAAATTGGGTTTGTTGGCACACTGGTCTTAATAATGATGCTGTTGGTAATGGTATGTGGATTCATTTAAATGAAAGTGGGGCAAGAGCCTATAATGGAGGAAGTTCTCAACCAACTTGGAACTATTTTCCAGCTTTAGATAGCACAAACATAACTATTGCTGGGAATAGCGGTTTTGTAAATAACAGTAGTAAAGATTACATTTGCTACGCCTGGACAGCCAAGTCGGGCGTGTCATCGTTTGGGACGTATGAGGGTACAGCATCAGAGCAAACTATAACCTTCCCAAATATTGGAGGTGTAGCAAATCAATTTGCCCCTAGTTTTGTAATGATTAAATCAATAGATTCTACTGATAGTTGGTGGATGTTTGATAATAAAAGAGTTGCTTCAGGAACACGAAATGATACTGCCCAACTAAGGGCAGATAATGCTAATGATGAGGCTAACAATAGCACTTCTACTTTAGGGGTAACATTAAAAACAGACAATGGATTTACAGTTCATGATTATGGTGGTGGTGTAAATGGTAATGGCAACACCTACATCTACATGGCCTTCGCATGAGGAATAAATGAGCCGATCAAGAGATTTAGCGGATGCAGGATCTAAGGCAAACTTCTTAGATAATGTAAGTGCTGATATTAATACAACGTATGCACCCAAAGCATCACCAGCATTTACTGGCACACCCACAGGTATTACTGCAAGTCATTTAACTACTGGTACTTTAGGCAACACAGTTCAGGATAACATTACTAGGTTAGGTACTGTTACTACTGGCACTATAGATAATACAATTGGAAGTAATGCGATTTTCCCAACAGGAGCCGTAGTCAACAAAACAATAATTAGAGAAAATGAACATAACACAGTTCCATATGGTGTTTGGCAAAATTTTTTAGAAGGTAGTTATACTTATAAAGCCACATCTTCACATAATTTCGTTGAATGGTTTACAACATCATATAAAGTAACGAGTAATACTACTGGATTTGGTGTAAGGATTTATAAAAAAACAAGTGGCAGTGGGGTAACCACATCAGATTATTTAATCGATGACGGAAACCACTACACGACTGGAGGTGAAGCAGCGTATACGTTTCATGCGTATTACCCTGCTTATTGGTATGGTGGCCCACGTTCAATGCAACTTTTGGATACGCAAACTCATTCGGCAGGTGACACAGTTTATTATGCTATTTTTTATAGAAGATATGATTCTACGGGGACTATAAATATTCCATACGAAGATCAAGATTCTAATGTCTCAGGCTCCCAGATCACAAAGCCTAATCATGGGTTAGTAATTACGGAGGTTATGATATGAAACCGACTTATTCTGACGCAATTATTGCTTTAGGTATCGAAGGAGCATTTTCTACAAAAGATGGAAAGATTACAAAATGGTTGACTGATGAAACACAACCTTCTGAAAAACAAATCCAAACAAAGTTAAAAGAACTTCAAGCTGAATATGATGCACTTGAATACCAACGTGACAGATTACAAGAATACCCTTCAATCCAAGAATTAGTAGTCGCTTTGTACGATGAAGAAGACAAGGAAGCGATAATAGAAAGACGTAAGGCAGTTAAAACAAAATATCCTAAACCTGAATAGTGGACCACCATTTTAACCCGGCAGATCAATACTATAATTATAAACCTCAACCCGTCGAAGTGATGCCAGAAATTAGCAGTATATCAACACTGATCATGGATCTAGGAATCCCGGCATGTGTGATCCTGGCCAGTTTCTGGTTCATTCGATATCAATCTGAACTAGCAAGGAAGGAACGTGAACAATTTTGGAAAAAAGATGAAGAACATGATGAACGATTACTGGAAATGGTTGAAAAAAGCAGTGATGCAATTCTTCAAATCAAAATGAGTATTGAACAGAATACAGCAGCAATGAGAGAGATGGCAGCAGCATGGAAACGATAACTGAAAAAACAACAGTCAAAGGTGATAAAAACAGCACTACAGTAAATGATAAAGTCCAGTATTTAAGATTCTGGGCAAGATTAATAATTTCAGTTTTAGTGTTTGGTGTTTATTTTTTTATTTGTTGGAGTTTATTCCAGTCCTCACAAGAAGAATTATCAGACTCAGTCCGATCAATTATGCAGATACTTGTGGGTGCCTTAACGGTGGTCCTGGCATCAGTGTCAGGGTATTATTTTTCAGACCCGAAGTCTGACATTGTTGAACCAAAAGAAGAACTAAAAGAGGAACCAAAATGATGAACATTGTAATGCCATTTGCATTAGACCTTTTGAAAGATCTATTAAAATCTAAACTTAACACTTTAGATGCAAAAGAAGTTGAAGAAAAATTTAATAATGCATCCCAGGAAGTTAAAGAAAACATGGATGCATTTGTAAAAAATGATGTACGACATGCACATGAAAACTTCATGAATTTTTTAAAAAATGACTGAAGAAGAAACCAGAACCAGATGGTTCAATCTTTTTTATAGGGAGGAATGTTGGCAAAGCTAACACCAAATTTCAGTGTTGCAGAAATGCAATGCAAATGCGGATGTGAAAGTTGTGAAATGGATCCTGAATTCATGGATATCCTGCAGAACATCCGGGAAGACATTGGTAAGCCGATGAAGGTCACATCTGGTTTCCGGTGCATGGCCCACAACCAAGCAGTTTCTAGTTCTGGTAAAGCCGGGCCACACACCACCGGTAAAGCAGCCGACATCCAGATTTCTGGTCATGATGCATTTGACCTGATTGAGATTGCCCAAGCACATGGCATCCAAGGAATCGGGCTGGATCAGAAAGGTGATCACAATCGTCGATACATCCATCTGGATTCCCTGGACAATGGAAACGGTAGACCCAGACCATGGGTGTGGACGTACTGAGCCATGGGCAAAATAGTCCCATTTAATCCACCACCCGGGGTCTTTAGAAACGGCACCCAGTATCAGGTCAAAGGCCGATGGTTTGATTCTAATCTGGTCCGATGGAAGGACGGTAGACTCAAACCAATCGGTGGATGGTCCAGAGCCATCACAACTGGCCTAACAGGCATAGGCCGGGCCATGTTTTCCTGGAGAGATAATTCAGGGGATAAATGGTTGGCCATCGGCACATCGTCGAATCTTTATATTTTCACATCACTTTCCGGGTCAGCAACCAGTATCACCCCAAACAATTTCACCCCTGGAAGTGATGATGCTGAAGCAGGGACGGGTTTTGGTGCTGGTGTGTTTAATGGTTCAGTAATCACCAAAACATTAACATCAGACAATATTTCAGTAAGCCGGTCTGCAGACACATTCACATTTACAAATAGCAACACTGCTTCTCAAGCCGGTATCGACTTCACAAGTTTTTTTGCAGTCGGTGATGAAATCCAGGCATCGGGGTTCTCTAATTCTGCAAACAATAAACTTTACTCTGCTGGAAATAGTCACAGGGTCACAGCAGTGGCCACCACAATGGATTCAAGTTACCCCAGCAATGTCGCAACATCAGTGCTGACATTAGGCCCAGAGAATGGTTCTGCAGCCTATGGTGGATCCACACTGGCAGATGAATCTGCTGGGCAAACAGTGACGTTATCCCGTTCCAGAAGGTTTGGAAATGAAAACGTCGAAACCACATCTCTAGTGATTGAAGCAGCATCCTGGGTCTTTGATTCTTTTGGTCAAATCCTGATTGGGATGGCACCAAATGATGGCAGAATTTATTACTGGGATCCTAGTACAACCAATCCAACCGGAGTAAAGGCACAACAGATAACCAATGCACCAACTGGTAACCGGGCTGTCATGGTGTCTAAGGAACGTCATGTGTTTGCTTTGGGTGCCGGTGGTGATCCAAGAAAGGTGCAGTTTTCTGATCAAGAAGACAAAGATACATGGACCGCAACAGCAACCAATCAAGCAGGATCCTTCAATCTAGAAACTCAGGGTCAAATTTTAGCCGGGAAAACGGTTGGGTCCAGGATCCTGGTTTGGACCACCACTGATTGCCATGCCATTGACCATGTGGGACCACCATTTGTGTATGGTCGGCAAAAAATTGGTGATGCATGTGGTGCAATATCAAACCGTTCCATGGCAGTAGTTGGAGATGTTGCTTACTGGATGTCACAGGGTGGATTTTTTACATACCAGGGTTCTGTACAGAGTCTCTCATCGACTGTATCAGACTATGTTTTCGGTGACATAAATCCGATTCAAAATTCAAAAATATTTGCTGCTGTCAATGCAGCATTTTTTGAAGTGACATGGTGGTATGCCAGTAGTGGTGCCACTGAAATAGATCGATATGTCACATATAACTATCAAGAAAACTGGTGGAGCATTGGGAGATTAACCCGGACAGCATGGGAAGATGCCGGGGTGTTTGATGACCCAATTGCAGTGGCAGATGATAATATTATCTATGCCCATGAACAGTCTGCCAGCACTGCAGCAAGGACCACCAATACCATTGCAACCACTGATGCAGAACTTTCCGATTTTGACCGTAATTTAGTCAACGGAGGATCTACGTCAGATGTCGGTCTTTGTTTTGCGGAAACTGGTGGCATGGAAGTCGGTGATGGAGAGAACCTAACAAATATCACACAACTGATTACTGACCAAACTTCTGGGGATGCTGGTTTGAGGTTTAAATTTAAAACTAGGTTTAACCCAAACAGCACTGAAACAGAGTCCAGTGCCCTAGAAGTGGCATCGGATGGTTATACTGATTGTAGAATACAAGGTCGGCAATTTGCGTATCGGGTCGAATCTGGATTTGACCAGTCCTGGGAGATCGGCACCATCCGGGCAGACGTTAGTGCAGGGGGCCGACGATGAATTTACCACCGGTGGTTCAGAATTATCAGCCTGGTGTACAAAACAATCTGCAGAATGCCATCAGAAATGCAGATAACCAAAACCTAAAACTGGATAAGGATAATTTTTTGGAATCTGGAAGCATCTGTTTAAAGGCACCAAACGGCAACTGGTATGTTTTAGGTGTCGATAATTCTGGAACATTAACAACAACACAACTATCCGTGGATCGATTAGATGCCAACAACCGGCCACTGATAGCATCTACTAACCCATATTCTTAATAGATATGTCAATCCTATCTGATGCATTTGAACAATTAACTGGTGGGAGTCAACAAAACCAAACCACCACTAGCACATCAAGCACCAATATTGACCCAACTTATCTGCAATATTTTACTGATATTTACAGTAAACTTGGGAAACCAATGTTGACCAACCCCTATTTTGATTTTTCTAAAATACCAGGGGTCACACAAAATGCAGACGGGACATTGACGGGTACTCCAACCGGTGGACAGTTTCTATATGGAGATCCAACATCAGGTCAAAGTGCTGTTACATCAGGATTACAAAACCTTGGAACTGATTTTTTAGGTGCAGGGTTCACCCCACCAAATACTGATGGCACCCCAGGGACACCAGCAACAGTCACCCTACCAGATGGAACCAGTGCCCCAGCACCCGGTTACATGGGAACTGGCATGAATTATTTTACAGAAGTCGGTGCAGGGTCAGCACCAACAGTCGGTTCAGGACAATCGTTTATAACAGACCCGGAAACCGGTGTTGTGTCAGAAGTCGGTCCTGGAATCGAAAACTACATGAACCCTTATACTGAACAAGTCATTGATGCTGCTGGTCAGGATTACCAGGATGCTTTGAAACTAGGAAGGCAAGCAGTGGGTCAAGCTGCAATGGGATCCAATGCATTTGGTTCTGAACGTCAAGGTATTGCAGAGGGAACCATGGCATCCAAGGCCATGGATGACTATCTAAACCGAATGGCAAACCTAAGAGCAGCCGGTTATACAGATGCCCGTAATTTCAAAGAACGGGACATTGATAGAGGGATGAGGTCAGATGCTTTGACCGGGAATCTTAGTCTAGGATTTGACCGCAACAAATTAGGTGCCGGTAGATCATTAACTGATCCAACCGGTCAGATTAATTTACTGAATGCCATCGGTGGCAATGAAAACAATCTTTACAATCTGGAATTTAATAAACGAAATTTTGGATTTAACGAAGGCAACCCGGTCAATGTAATGAATAACCTGGGTGGATTCCTAAATACAATGCCATACAACACCACAACAACTGGCACATCAACTTCACCAATGTACAGAAAGAGTCCATTTATGAATATGGCCGGGCTAGGATTAATGGGTCTAGGTGGATACGGAATGTACAAAAATGCTTTCGGGAGTTAAAGGATGAACATGATGAATCCATTTATTACTGGGATGATTCCCACAACAGAAACCCAAAGTATCCCTTTTTCAGAATTTGGGAACACACCCGGTGGTCAGAGTATCCCATTTTCAGAAACAGAATTTAGCCCATTAAGTTATGGCCGGGGTTCTGTAGTCCCTGATGTCGATGCAATGACACAGTATATGGCCGGTAGGGACATGGATTATTTTGAAGATGCCCCAGGTGTTGGAACAAATTTTTATGGACCGATACCACCAAACAATAAAACGGGTTTGCTAGGGGGCCGGGGATTTATGAATGAAGACCTTTTTGAAAGGGAAGCCTACATGAATATGGAACCCGGCCAGAAACGAATGACCATGACAACATCACCCAGGACACCATTTGATCTAGATGCATTCAAAGCAAGCATGGGATTGATGAACATGGGACTTGGACTACTTGACTAAAATGGCACTACTTGACTACCCTCAAAATTTTCTAGACGAAAAAGGCAACCCAAAGCCCGGAGTTTTTGGACCTTCACCAGCATCGATGGGATTACTCTCTGCTGGACTAGGCATCCTGGCTTCCCCGGAATACACATCCAGGCCACAAGGTTTGGAACCACTGGGTCAAGCCGGTCTTCAGGGTCTTCAAGCCTATCAGAACCGATTGAACCAGATCCAACAACAACGGCAAGCCTACAACCAGAGTCTGATGCAAGCCCAGAATCAGGAAATGGCAAAGCAAAGATTCCAGGCTGAAGTTGATGAACGGAAAAGATTAGCAAAACAACGGGAAAGACGGATATCTCAATTGCCGATGTTGTTGGAGCAAATTAGGAATCTTCCGATTAAAGGTATTGACCAGACAGTGGCAGCAATCATGGCACAAGCTGAAGCCGGTGATGTTGCTGGTGCTTATAATACTGCAGCTGGTGTGATCCAACAGAAACTTCCAAACCAGGATCCGATTCAAACCAGCCAAATCCCAAACACTGACCAGATAATGGTCCAACAGGGAAATGAATTTAAAGCAGTAGTTCCGATGTCTGGGACAAGATCGACATCAACAAAAGAATCATTGATTGGTCCACAAGCTGTTAAATTTATAAAAAATGTATATCCAGATTATGTCTTTCCAGAAGGCCAGGAACCGATTGTAAAAATAGATAATGGCAAACTGGTTGATATTAAGTTTTTGAAAACTGACGAAGATTTTGGAAAAGATAAAAGAGATGCAACCATGCAAATGGCCCAGCAATGGGAAAATGTTGAAGTTGTTAAAGATTTAACTGGTCAAGTCACCCAATTGAAAAAACTTGAAGCATGGGTTGATCAACCATCTGGTCCTGGTGACCTAGCAATTATTTTTGGATTCATGAAAACATTGGATCCTAGTTCAATAATCACAGACAGCGAACAGGAATCTGCTGCAAGAGCAGGGTTGAATGTTCCTGAAGCAGTGTTCCGATCTTTTAAACAAGTAGCAACTGGTCAACTTTTATCTGAACCTCAAAGAAAATTATTCTTACAAGTTGCAAAACAAGCTGTTTTAGCAAACAAAGATGCAATTGACCCATTCATAAAAAAATACATTGAACGTGGTAAGGCTTATGGCATTAAAGAAGGAATTATTAGAAATGCTGTAATTAGAAACCCATTGGATAGATTGGAGGAAGCCAATGAGCCAACAATCACACCACCGGTAAATACTGGACCAGTAGACAATAACTCTGCTGATCAAATCGGTAGTGAAGCAGCATCTTTAATATTCGGTCAAAACAATAATGAGCCTATCCAGAATCCAAATTTTCAATATAACGATCAGGGTAAAATCACAGCAGTAAAGGTCGGGGAAAATTATGATGGTGCCTATAAAATACTTCAGGCTGCTGGTGTAAGACCCTCAAAGAAAAACATCAGTAGATTGTATTTAGCAAACCGGGCACTCATGAAAAAAGACGGGACATTGCCGACTGCATCAATTGGTAAATTTATAACAATTCCACCCAGTCTTTTAAGAAAACAATGAACGAAAAACTGATTCAGTTTTATAATTACCTAGCAGATAAAAATCTGGATGATGATCAAATCGATGCACAATTCAGAAAGCACATCGGCATGTCACTTTCTGAGGTTCGTCAAAGACTTAGTCCACAAGCTCCAGCCGGTTCTGAATTAGTCCAGAAATATACTGAAGAAGCATACACTGAACCAGTCACAAGGCTAGAAGAAGAAGGGTTTATGAGTGCATCTGGCAATGTTGTCAGGGAAGCACTTCAAGGGGCCACATTCGGTACAGCAGATGAAGCAGAAGCACTGGTCCGGTCTTACATCAATGGCACCGACTATGACACTGAAATAAAACAAGTTAGGTCCGACATTGCAAAATTCAGAACAGAAAATCCAGGTTTAGCACTGACAGCAGAAATCAGTGGATCCTTTTTGGTTCCAGGATTCTTCATGTCTAAATTAGCAAAGTACATCCCTAAAGGTGGACTAGGCAAAATGAATGAAGGTGAATGGATCCGCAACACCCTGAAGCGTGGAACCATTGGTGGTATTGCAGGATCAGTAGAAGGTTTTGCCTACGGGCTTGGTACTGGTGAAGGTTCATTGAGTGAAAGAGTAGACCAAGCAATCCCAGAAGCAAAAGCCGGTGGAACCATTGGTGCTATTGCCGGGCCGACAATCGGGAAAGCAACTGAGGTAGTCGGAGAAGCAATTCGGAAAAGGCTTCCAGGCCAGGGTGGTAAAGGACCACCTCCGATTGATGATGCCGGGAATGTAATGGGGCCAGAGTCTGGTCCTGGTGCAGCATTTGAGGGTCGGCAATTACTGATTAGGGCTGCAGAACTGGATGATGTCCAGCTTGAGGACATGGCAGAACTTTTGGAAGATATGGCCAAGCAGAATCCAAGGATGGCATCAATGATGACTGTTGGTGATTTATTCCCGGATTCTGGGACAGGGCAAATGATTGCAGAGGTTGCAACCCAAGCAGCAGGACCATCCCGTGCAGCAAGTCAAAAAGTCTACAAAAGCCGATCAGAATATCTTCCAGGCTTGGGAAGAACAGCAATTAAAGAAAATGTTGGTCGGAAGATGCCGACTGGTACAGATCCCAAAAAGCCGGGTCAAAGATTTAAAGATCGAATTGAAGCCCAGTCGAAACAAAAATCTCAGCCATTTTATGACAGGGCAAGCCCAGTTGTTTTGAACAACACACAATCAAAAACACTTAATGATCATCTTAACAGAATCCTTGATTATGGTGAGGATGATCCAGGCTCATCGGCACTCAGAAAACTTTGGGCACAAGCAAAATTAAGAATCCCAGGAATACTGAGAGCAAATGGAATCGATGAAACAGATTTTCTTGGAGTTTTTGGTGATCGGGCATCCGGGAATGCAACCATATCACACTGGCACACTCTCAAAGTTTTGATTGGTGACAAACTCAAACAGAAGAAAAGATCAGCAGATCCTTTTTCCGCATTTGATGATTCGACACTGCAAAGACTCTACGATGACATCAACAAAACTTTAAAAGATGCATCAGAGGATTATCAGATTGCAGCCCGGTATCATGCTGGTCATGAAGGAATGAAGGAAGCCTTTGATGCTGGTATCCAGGCACATAAAAATAAGACTCTGGCTGCACATGAAATGAAGCGTGAGTTTAATAAGCTGAAGTCAACACCTGAAAAGAAAGCATACCGACTTGGATATGCATTCGGGATGCATTCTAAAATCATGGGCAAGCCATTGAAGCAAATGGATGTCAAGCGTGAACTGGGAATGTTTGCTGAAGAAGAACCACAAAAACTCAGAATCTTATTTAAAAATGAAGAAACAGCAAAAAGATTTTTAGATCAGATTGACATGCTTTCAAGCATGGATGCACTGAGTAAATCAGCTACCAAGGGATCCCAAACTTATTCCAGGCAAGCAGCAGAGAGAATGATGAAAGGATCACCTGGATTGGTGACCAGTGCCATTGATATGTACAACAGAACCCGTGGCATTGATCCATTACTGACTAGCACTGATGATATTCTCAGCAACCAAAGATTCCAAGAAACACTGGGTTCAGTTGGTCCAATGATTAACACCATGGGTGTTCAACGAAACCTTAAAATTATCCAGGATTTAATTGCTGAAAGAAAACGATTAGAGCAACTGATGGGGAGAAGGCAAGGATATGCAGCTATAACCCCTGGAACTTTTTCACCGTTACTAGCAAACGAATCTGTCCAACAATATGGAGGAATCCCATTTGATATGGCAGCAGGATTATTAACCCCAGAACAATTCAGACAATGACTAAAAAAGAAAAAATTAAAAAATTAAAAGCACAAAAACCTGGGCTTTACCGGAATATTCATTTGAAAAAACTGGGTGCCGGTAAAACAAAGACAAAACGTAAACCAGGCCAGAAAGGTGCCCCGACTGCTAAACAGTTCAAGCAAGCTGCGAAGACTGCCAAAAAGAAAAAATGATCTACCGGGGTGAGAAGTTTTCCGGGTACAACAAAC
>CETW01044988.1_pt1 | contig 17340 bp, 15 predicted proteins | sample 361381 | NCBI WGS metagenome assembly CETW01 (sample SAMEA2620570, study PRJEB7988) | marine metagenome | isolation source: saline water (ENVO:00002010), including
TATTAAAGATGTTGAGAAAATACGTAATGGAAAATTAAGACCTATTGATATAAAAGAAGAAGACAGAGATTATTATTTAGAAAGAAGATATCCAGCTTTTGGAAATTTAGTTCCTAGAGATGTAGCTTCTAGAGCAGCTAAAGAGAGAATTGATGCAGGATTTGGTGTAAATAAAACAGGAGAAGCTGTTTATTTAGATTATTCTTCTGCAATTCTTCGTTATGGAGAAGAAAAAGCATTACTTTTAGGTTTTAAAAATCCTTCAGAAAAAGAAATAATTAAATTGGGAGAGGAGGTTGTTGAGGCTAAATATGGAAATTTATTTCAGATGTATGAAAAGATCGTTGATGAAAACCCTTATAAAACACCTATGATGATTTATCCAGCGGTCCATTACACTATGGGAGGCGTATGGGTAGATTACAATTTAATGACAACAATTCCAGGGTGTTATTGTATTGGAGAGGCAAATTTTTCAGATCATGGTGCAAATCGATTAGGAGCATCAGCTTTGATGCAAGGATTAGCAGACGGATATTTTGTTTTACCATATACTATTGGAGATTATTTAGCAAAAGAAATACGAACAGGTCCAATATCAACAGATTCAATTGAATTTCAAGAAGCAGAAAGATTAGTACAAGAAAAACTCCAAAAATTAATTAATATTAAAGGAAACAAACCTGCAGATTACTTTCACATTAATTTAGGCAAGATTATGTGGGAGTATGTTGGAATGTCAAGAAATGAAGCGGGATTGAAAATTGCAATTGATGAAATAAAGAAATTAAGATCATTATTTTGGAAAGAGTTATTTATACCTGGAAATATTAATAGTATGAACAAAGAGTTAGAAAAAGCAACTAGAGTATTGGATTTTTTAGAGCTTGGAGAACTATTTGCTATAGATGCACTTAAAAGAGAAGAAAGTTGTGGAGGTCATTACAGAGAAGAGTCTATAGAAAAGGATGGTCCACAAAAGGGAGAAGCCAAAAGAGATGATATTAACTTTTCATTTGTTTCTGCCTGGGAGTATACAGGAGAACCATCAGAAGCTATTTTGCATAAAGAGCAATTAGAATTTAACGAAGTAGAATTAAAGCAGAGAAGTTATAAATAATTATATATGGATTTAACATTGAAAGTTTGGCGTCAAAAAAATAGAGAGGACAAAGGTATAATGAAAACATATTATGTTAAAAATATTTCTAAAGACTCTTCATTTTTAGAAATGTTAGATATACTTAATAATGATTTATTAGAAAAAAAGGAAGACCCTGTTGCATTTGATCATGATTGTAGAGAAGGTATTTGTGGAATGTGTTCTTTATATATTAATGGAAAAGCACATGGTCCAGACTCAAGAGTAACAACATGTCAGCTACATATGCGAAAGTTTAAACATGGGGATACAATTTATATTGAACCATGGAGAGCAAAGGCATTACCCATAATAAAGGATTTAATTGTTGATAGAAGTGCTTTTGATCGAATTCAACAAGCAGGAGGTTATATTTCAGTTAACACTTCAGGTAATACACAAGACGCTAATTTAACCCCAATTCCAAAGAATGATGCCGATATGTCATTTGATGCAGCGACATGTATTGGTTGCGCAGCATGTGTGGCGACGTGTAAAAATTCATCTGCAATGCTATTTGTATCAGCCAAAGTTTCTCAATATGCTTTATTGCCACAAGGAAGAGTTGAAGCTAATGAACGTGTGTTAAACATGGTAAAACAAATGGATATAGAGGGCTTTGGAAATTGCAGTAATACTGGAGCATGTGAGGTTGAGTGTCCCAAAGGAATTTCTTTAGAAAATATTGCTAGAATGAATCGAGAATATCTTTCAGCTGTTATATCTAATAAAAAATAATTTTTATATAATGAATTTTATTAATAATGAAACTTCTGAAAAGTTATTCATTAATCAAAAAAGTATATTAACAATTCATGTTTTGCAAGCTTCTATTTATTGGAAAAATAAAGTAAAGAACTTACAATCTTTTGAAAAATTAATTACAAGTATTACAGAAACAGACATTATTTTACTTCCAGAAATGTTTAATACTGCATTTTGTCCTAACTCAAATTTTTTAGCAGAAAAAATGAATGGAGAAACAATCAATTGGATGAAGAAAATATCGGTTGAAAAGCAGTGTGCTATCGCAGGAAGTTTAATGATAAAGGAAAACAATAAGATATTTAATCGCTTAGTTTGGATTTCAAAAAACGGAAAAACATCAATATATGATAAACGACATTTGTTTTCTTTAGTTAAAGAAAACAAATTCTTATCAAAAGGAGACAAAAGAATAATAATAGAAGAGCAGGGGTGGAAAATATGCCCTCTTATTTGTTATGACTTACGATTTCCAGTTTTTTCTAGAAATAATGTTGATTATGATGTTTTAATATATTTAGCAAATTGGCCGGTTAAAAGAATAGAAGCGTGGAACACTCTTTTAAAAGCCCGATCAATAGAAAACCAATGTTTTACTATAGGAGTAAATAGAGTAGGAAAAGATGGAAATGAAATAGATTTTAATGGCCAATCTAAAGTCTTTGATGCTTTTGGTAACGAGCTTATATCTGCAAGGGACAAAGAGGAGGTTTTGCGAATTGAAATTTCAATTGGAGATATAAAACTTAAAAGAAGGCAAATGAATTTTTTGCAAGATAGAGATGACTTTATTCTTCAATAATCCACTCTAATTCTAAATCCCAATTACTCCTAATTATTATTTCATTAGGATATTTTTTCACTTTCTCTGGTTGTATTTTTTTATTCCAATTGCCAGTATTCCAGATTTTATCTTGGTTGTAATCAGCAATAAATTTTAAATTATATTTTCCAGGTGTTATATTATTAATTGAAAAAGGCATTGTTTTAAAAGAGCTCGAATAAACAATCTTATCATTTTGTAATAATTGAAAAATACAGGAAGAGTTGTAATTTGTACTTATTAGTAAATTTCCTAATAATTGGCTTTCATTTTTATTAATAGAGTCTAATGTTATATTTGGCTTTTTAGTTGTATCTATAATATTATTTATGGAGTCTATATCTTCAGGTATAAAAGAATAAAGGGTTATAAAACTGTCTTTTTTAGCATTTAAAAGACTATCTGCAAAAGCTATTTTTTCTTTATTATCATAAATAAAATCTATATCATTAATAGCTATAACTTTATAGCTTTTGTCTTTTAGATTAGGAAAAAAGAAAAAACCATTCTCATCTGTTTTTGCAACATAATTAGGATTTTGTTTAAATAAAAGACTATCGTTTGTATTATCATTAAAAAGCATAACCCAAGAGTTTTTTTCGGAATTTAATGAAAAGGCATCTACTAATTTTCCACGGAGACTAAGTGAATCTTTTTTTTTTGAAAATGAATATAGATAATCCAATTTATCTAACACGTTTCCTTCATTGTTATCTTTAACACAATAGTTTAGAGAAAAATAATATGTTAAATTTGAGTTAAGACTGTCTTTTATTGTTAAGAGAAGGCTTTTACCATTAATTTCTTTTTTTATTATGTTTTTTATAGGAGGAGAGATATAAAAATTCTTTTCCCATTGATTTAATTTAATATATTCATCAAATTTAAATTCCATAATTATATGGGTAGATTTTTCTATAACCGTTATATCTTGTGTTTTCGGAGCATTAACATCTTTTTCTCCTCCCGATGGAGCAACAATATTAGCACAACTATTGAGCATAATCAACGGTATCATAAAAACGAGATTTTTCACAATGAAACAAATATAAATTTTAATATGCTTTTAACTATTTAGCAGGTTGTTGTAAATTAAAAGGATAAAACTAGTTATATTTTACACAATAAACACATATAATTAACGCATTTTTTTAACCAGAAACAATCTAATATAAGAATTTTTGCTTCTATGGATTAGGACTCACATGAAGAGCATTCCTTTTTTTGCTTAAATTGTTGAGCAGCATTCATGCTGTGTTGATAGTATAATGACTTTAAACCAAGTTTCCATGCTGTAATATAAATTTTATTGATTTCTTTTGTTGACATGTTTGGGTGAATCATTAGATTTATTGATTGTCCTTGGTCAATATGATTTTGTCTATTTGCTGCTTGATATATAATATCCATTTGATTAATTTCAGCATAGGTTTTAAAAACATTTTTTTCTTCTTCAGATAAAAAATTTAAATGTTGTACGGAACCATCCCGATCTCTAATATTTTTCCAGACTTCGGGAATATTTTTCCCTTTCTTATCTAATAGTTTAACCAAAAAAGGGTTTTTAATAGTGCATTTAGTTTTAGCAATATCTTTAACATATATATTTGACCAAATAGGCTCTACACCTTGGGAAACTTGTCCTAATATAAAGGCAGAAGATGTTGTTGGGGCAATAGCGTTTAGCGTCGTATTCCTTCTTCCTTCTCCTTTTAAAATTTTTGGTTCTCCAAATAAAACAGCTAGTTTTTTAGAAGCCTTATAAGATTTTTCTTTAATAAGTTTAAAGATTTCTGTATTAAGATTATACGCTTCTTGGCTGTTAAATGATAACATTTTAGATTGTAAAAAAGAATGCCATCCTAAAACCCCAAGACCTAAAGCCCTATGTTCTTTTGCAAAAGTATAAGCCCTTTTCATAAATAAGAAGATTTTCTGATCATCCAAAGCCGATGAATTACGGTAAACATCTAGTTTTTCAATAAACTCACTAATAACAGCATCTAGAAAAAAGATCATCGTTTCTACAGCATCTGTATTCTTCCAATTTTCATAATGTAAAAGATTTAATGAAGAAAGACAACATACAAAAGACCATTTATCATTTGAAGGAAGCATAATTTCAGTACACAAGTTACTTGCATTAACAGGATAATTGTTTTTTTGATATACTTCTGGAGCTCCATTGTTAGCATTGTCTTTGAAAAAAATGTATGGATAACCAATTTCGCCTCTTCTTTGTAAAACTTTAGCCCAAATTGTGCGCTTATCTATATCACCATCTATCATTTCTTGCAACCACTTATCTGTTACTGTTATACCATGTGTTAATTCTTGAATAGGGTTACCTTCTGTTCCAATATCTAAAAACTCTGATATATCATTGTGTTCAACAGGTAAGTATGGAGAAAACCTACCTCTACGTACAGATCCTTGACTAACTACGTCTACCATTGTTTCAAAAAGCTGCATAATATGTACTGAACCAGAAGCCTCTCCATTGTTTTTGACACTAGCACCACGACTTCTAACATTCCCAAAGTAACCAGATGTTCCGCCACCTAATTTTGACATCATTCCTACTTCAGATTGAGTATATAAAATATTACCCATATCATCAGATATGTTTGAACCAAAACAACTAATAGGCAGCCCTCTTTCTTTGCCAAAATTAGACCATACTGGAGATGATAGGGAGAAAAACCCTTGCTCCATATATTTATAAAATTTGTTTCCAAAACCCTTAATCCTTAAGATACTTTCTGCTCTAGTTGCAATTTCTCTTATTCGTTGTTCAGGCTTATCACCTTTTTTTATATATCCAGCAGAAAGAAAATTTCTACTATGTTCTGTTAACCAATTAAAACGTTTTGTTTTTTTATTCGCACTTAAAGCAGAATTCCGTGCGTTTAATAAATATTTATAGTTAGATTTATTTTGGGCACCTTCTAAATTCTTGTTTTTTGTTATGTTTTTTTGAGTTTTTTGCATTTTCTAAAATAAATCTTGAGCAGTTATACTTTGTGTTTTTTTACTATAATTAATAGAACGTTTAACAAAAAAATCAACATGTTTTGTTCCTATAATTTCATCATTAAACCATTCTGTTTGGTTTAACAAAGTCTTATTTGTTTCAAAAACCTTATTGACACCAATGCTTTCAAGAGATTTGTTAAATCGATCTTTAATAAATTCTTTAATTTGACTTTTAGGAAGAAAATCTAACTCTCCTTTTTCAAAAATCCAGTCAATTATTGCGCTTTCTGCTTTATACGCGGTGTTACACATATCTTGGATTTTATGTTCATATTTAATATCAAACCAATCAGGGTTTTCTTGTTTTACTATTTTAATTAAATCTATTCCAAAATCACCATGAATTTGTTCTTCTTTTGATGTGGCTTCCACAACGTTAGAAATTCCTTTTAGCATATTTCTATGTTTATTGAACGCCATAATTATTAAGAATTGAGAGAATAAAGAAACATGCTCAATAAATAATGAAAAAAGCAAAATAGATTCTGTATAATGTCTGTCATTTTCACTTTTAGAGTTGATGAGAGCACCATCTAGATATCTGACCCTTTTCATTACGACAGGATTTTTTTTCAAAGTTTTAAATTCGGTATTTAACCCTAATATTTCTAATAAATGAGAATATGCATCAGTGTGCCTGACTTCACTTTCGGCAAAAGTAGCACCTACAGCACTTACTTCAGGTTTAGGGATTTTATGATATATGTCCCCCCAAAAATTCTTTACAGCCACTTCTATTTGCGAAATTGCTAGCATAGTATTTTTAATCGCGCTTTTCTCTAATTCAGTTAAATGTGTTTTAAAATCTTGAATATCACTAGTGAAGTTAAATTCAGTATGTATCCAATATGAGTGTCTGATTGCTGGAACATATTCATAAAGTTCGGGGTATTCAAATGGCTTTAAAGCAATTCTTTTTTCAAAAATATTTCGTTGTCTCTTTTTTGTTTGTATGTTTCTATACAATATGTATGCTTTAGCAACATCTAAAAACTCACTTTTCATAAGTTTTTGTTCAACTAAATCCTGTATTTCTTCTACATTTGGCACGTAATTTTGAATATTACTTTTTCTTTCTAACAAGCTTTCATGTACTTGTTTGGCAATAAATTTCGCGTCTTTTGAAGTACCATTTTTAACAGATACCATAGCTTTAAATATAGCTTCAGTAATTTTCTCAATTTGAAATGGCATTTTAGAATGATTTCTTTTAAAAATTTCTTCAATCTGCATACATAAAATTTTAAATATTATTAAAAACTAATTTACAACTAAACGAGTTTTAGAAACAGTTAAGCCAAGTTCTTTTTCAACAACTGCTTGCTAAAAACATATATTTTGTTTAAATAAAACTAGAGTTTATTTTAGTTAAAACATAGAATCTTAACTAAAAATAATCGTTGACAAATTATAGACAAATATTTAATTTATAATTTAAAAGTCCAATGTTGATTATAAAAAAAACAAAATTATTTATTAACTTAAATTGTTAAAAAATAGTCAAGATGTTTTTGAAAAGGGATTAAATTTTTAAGAAAATAGTATTAAAAGACAATAAATAAACTACTTAAAGAAATGCAGATAATATACTTTCAAATAGAGGTTTCCCATCGTTATTTCGTAGTTCTTTGTCAGCAGCTCTTTCAGGGTGAGGCATCATTCCAAACACATTTCGTTCTTTATTACAAATACCCGCAATATTCATGATTGATTCGTTAGGATTTGATGAAAAATCAATTCTTCCATTTTTATCAGAATATTTAAATAAAATTTGATCATTAGCTATTAGAGAAAACAGTGTTTTTTCATCTGTAAAAAACCTGCCCTCAGCATGAGCGATGGGAATTTTTATGGGATTAGAATTATATTTTTTTGTTATTATTGAGTTTTTACTTGTAACTTTTAGAAATATATTTTTACAAATAAATTTATGTGATTTGTTGTGAAGAAGCGCTCCTGGCAACAAATTGCTTTCTGTTAGAATTTGAAACCCATTACATATTCCCATTACATACCCTCCTGCTTTTGCAAAACCAATGATTTCTTTCATAATAGGAGAAAACTTGGCGATTGCACCAGACCTTAAATAATCTCCATATGAAAACCCTCCAGGAAGAATAATAAAATCTACTTTTTGTAAATTAGTTTCTTTGTGCCAAAGTTTAACGACTTTTTGTTTCATAATTGATTCTAAAACATATATCATATCCATATCACAATTAGAACCAGGAAATATAACAACACCAAATTTCATATATTCTTTTTTATGGCAAATTTACAGATTAAATACAATCATTAATTGTATATTTATAATAGAAGGAAGAAATTACTAACAAAAGAAATAAAAGATTTGCTGTTTTGCGGTGTTTTGTATATATAAAATAATTACTAACAATAACAGTTAAAGGAATTAATGAAAAATAGATATAATACCATCCAGAAAACACTGTAATCAAAAGTGTTAAAAACAAAAACCAAATAATTGTCATAAATGTTTTTCTAGATTTAATACTTTTTTTATACAACCAGTTAAATAGTTCAAAAAAGGATAAAAAAGTTATAATTAAGATTAGTATTATCCAAGTTTTTTGTGAGTAACATAAACCTATGTATAGTTTAATATCAATAAAAGATAAATTAAAAAATTCAGGAAGATTAAAAGGTTTATTTAAAAGAAAAAGTGTTGTAGCTAAAAACAAATAAGGAGTTATAAAACCTAGCAAAATAGTAATAATAATTCTCCAGTTAATATTACTATAATTAATCCCATTAATAATAAATAGAGAAGTTAAAAAGATCATGTTTGGATGTAGATAAGTTATTAGTGATAGTAAAAAGGAAGCGTTATAAAATTGAGCAAATGCTAAATCTTTTTGATAGGTGTTCATTAAAAAATTAAATACAAATAATAATAGAAAGCCAGAAACCCATACCTCAGGAGTGTTAACAAAAGGGCTACTTAACAAAATAAATACTACACCAATAACTAAATTTTCTTTTCGAATAATGTTTTTTTCATAGATAATATTATTTAGCCCTGTGCTCAAAAAAAAAGGTATAAAAAATGAAAAGGATAATACAACTAGAGGGTTTAAAAGATAATGGGAAAACAGTAGACTAAGTTTACTTTTTGTCAAGGGAAGTAGAGCAAAAAAGAAACAAAAAACAACAAAAAAGATTATTATTGAAGGTTTTGGGTTAATTAGGTGTTTTAAAAACATATTTTTATTTAAAATATATATAAATTTGCCTCAAGATAAAAAAACATGAAAGAAATATTTTATGCACTTGCAGATTTATTTGGGATACTTTTTGAAGGAATTGAAGTTGTAGGAAATACATTAAATTATATTTATATTCTTGTAATTTTTATTCTATTAGTTGGATGGACTTATAAAATGATTCAACATAGAAAAAACAATGAAGAGCACGCTCCTTTATAAATCAAATCCAATATCTTTACGATAATATTTTCCTTCAAATTCAATTCTTTTTGCACTCTCGTATGATTTTAGTAGTGCTGTCTCTTTATTTTCCCCAAAAGATGTTAGCGCTATTACTCTCCCGCCATGAGTTTTAATATGCCCATCATTTTTTGTGCCAGCATGAAATACAATACTGTCTTCTATAGAACTAAGACCTTTAATTATTTTTCCTTTATTATAGCTTTCAGGATACCCTCCAGAGACAAGCATGACTGTAACAGCAACATCATTTGTAATATTTAAATCTTTTTCACTAAAAGTCCCATCATCTATTCCTTTTAATAGATTTAAAAAGTCTGATGTAATTCTAGGTATTACAACTTCACTTTCAGGATCTCCCATCCTTACATTATATTCAATAACTTTTGGCTGACCATTCACATTTATTAATCCAAAAAACAAAAACCCTTTATATATAATATTTTCTTCTTGTAGACCTTTAATTGTTGGTTTAATAATTTCATTTTCTATTTTTTCCATATAAAATCGATCAATAAAAGGTACTGGAGAAACAGCTCCCATCCCTCCTGTGTTTAGACCTGTATCCCCCTCTCCAACCCGTTTATAATCTTTGGCGGAAGGTAGGATTTTGTATGACTTCCCATCTGTTAAAACAAAGACAGATAATTCTATCCCATTTAAAAATTCTTCAACCACTACTTTTGTAGATGCTAATCCAAATTTTGATTCAATTATCATTGCTTTTAATTCTTTCTTCGCTTCTTCAAGATTTTCAATAATTAAAACACCTTTTCCAGCAGCAAGGCCATCTGCTTTTAAAACATAGGGAGGAGTTAAACTTTCAAGAAAATCATCACCTTCACCTAAATTCTTTTTTGTAAATGATTTGTATTTTGCAGTAGGAATATTGTACTTTAGCATAAATTCTTTAGCAAATTCTTTGCTTCCTTCTAGCATAGCGCCCTTTTTTGATGGACCAATTATAGAAACAGATTTTAACTTATTATCAGATTTAAAAAAATCGTAAATTCCATTTACTAAAGGATCTTCAGAACCAACAATTACCATATTAATATCTTTGGAAAGCACAAGGTTTTTAATTCTCTTAAAATCATTAATCTCTATATTTACATTTGTTCCTATTTCTTCAGTTCCTGCATTTCCTGGAGCAATATATAGATTATTGCAAAAGCTACTTTGAGCTATTTTCCACGAAAAGGCATGCTCCCTTCCCCCACTTCCTAATATTAATATATTCATTGTTGTTCCATTTTTTTTATGATATCTTGTGTTAGCTCCATATTATGAAAAACTTGCTGAACATCATCATTTTCTTCTAATAAATCTAAAAGTTTTAAGACTTTTTCTGCTTGTTCTTCCGTAATTCTTTTGATATTATTTGGAATTCTATGAAGATCTGACCTTTCAACTTCCACACTAAGTTCTTCCAACTTTAATTGCATATTGTTGAAATCTTTAAAATCACAATATACAGTAACAAATTCGTTATCTATCTCCAATTCTTCTAATCCTCCGTCAATAAGCTCCATCTCAAGTTCTTCTAAATCTATAACTAAATTCTTTCGAAAAAGTGTAAAAACACCTTTTCTATCAAAGATAAACTCTAAAGACCCATTTGTTCCTAGAGCCCCCTCGCATTTACTAAAATAAGATCTTACATCAGCAACTGTTCTATTGTTATTATTTGTTGCACAATCTACAAACACAGCAATTCCATGAGCAGCATAACCCTCCAAAGAAACTTCTTCATAATTAGCAGTTTCTTTATTACTTGCCTTTTTTATAGCACGTAAAACATTTTCTTTCGGCATATTAGCCGCCTTTGCATTTTGCATTACTTGCCTTAGTCTAGAATTAGTGTCTGGATCGCCCCCCCCTTCTTTAACAGCCATAACAATATCTTTTCCAATTCTAGTAAAAGTTTTAGACATTTTTGACCATCTTTTCATTTTCCTTGCTTTTCTAAATTCAAATGCTCTTCCCATAAAATAGCTTTATTCTTCTAATTTTAAAACAGATAAAAAAGCTTCTTGAGGAATTTCTACATTTCCTACTTGCTTCATCCTCTTTTTCCCCTTTTTTTGTTTTTCTAACAATTTTCTTTTTCTTGTAATATCCCCTCCATAACATTTAGCAGTTACATCTTTTCGAAGAGCTTTTACAGTTTCTCTGGATATAATTTTTGCTCCAATTGCAGACTGTATTGCAATATCAAATTGTTGTCTAGGGATAAGTTCTTTTAATTTTCCGCACAACTTTTTTCCTAAGGTATATGAATTTGTTTTGTGTACAAGTGCAGATAATGCATCTACAGAATCACCGTTTAATAAAATATCTAATTTTGCTAAAATAGATGTTCGATATTCAATAATAGAATAATCAAAAGAAGCATATCCTTTAGATATAGATTTAAGTTTATCATAAAAATCAAAAACTATTTCTCCTAAGGGCATTTCGAAAGTCAATTCAACACGATCTGTAGTTAAATAAACTTGGTTAATTAATTCTCCTCTTTTTGTGATACACAAATTCATTACTGCTCCAATAAAATCAGATTTTGTAATGATTTGAGCCCTAATGTAAGGCTCTTCTACACGCTCTAAAATATTTGCTTCGGGATAATCAGAAGGATTATGAATTTCTAGTTTGTCTCCTGATTTTGTATATGCATAGTAAGAAACGTTTGGGACAGTTGTGATTACGGTCATTTCAAATTCTCTTTCAAGTCTTTCTTGAATAATTTCCATATGTAACATGCCTAAAAATCCACATCTAAATCCAAAACCTAAAGCAGCAGATGATTCTGGTTCAAAAGTCAACGAAGCATCATTTAGTTGTAATTTTTCCATAGAACTTCTCAGCTCTTCAAAATCTTCAGTATCTACAGGGTAAATTCCAGCAAACACCATTGGCTTCACTTCTTCAAATCCTTTAATAGCTTGAACAGCAGGGTTTTGAATAGTTGTTATAGTATCACCAACCTTTACTTCTTTGGCAGTTTTAATTCCAGATATAATATAACCAACTTCTCCTGCTTTTAGTGTTTTTTTTGGGTGTTGATTTAATTTTAACACCCCTATTTCATCTGCATGATACTCCATTTTTGTCGCCATAAATTTTACGGCTTGACCTTCTCTTATTTCCCCATTAACAATTTTAAAATAAGCTTCAACACCTCTAAAAGGGTTATAAATAGAATCAAATATCATTGCTTGTAAAGGGGATTTTGGATCTCCCTTCGGAGAAGGAATTTTTTCTATTATTTCTTTTAGAATACTACTAATACCAACACCCGTTTTTGCACTAGCAGGAATAATATTTTCTTTATTGCAAGAGATTAGATTTATAATTTGATCTTTAACTAATTCTGGTTCAGCTGAGGGTAAATCAATTTTATTTAAAACAGGAATGATTTCTAAATTATGTTCTAGAGCTAAATAAAGATTAGATATTGTTTGAGCCTGTATTCCTTGGGCCGCATCAACAATTAACAATGCTCCTTCACAAGCCGCAATAGATCTTGAAACTTCATATGAAAAGTCAACATGCCCAGGAGTGTCTATTAGATTTAAAATATAATTTTCATTTTGATAATTATATTCCATTTGTATAGCATGACTTTTAATAGTAATGCCCCTTTCCTTTTCCAGGTCCATATTATCAAGTAATTGATCTTGTGCATCTCTTTCACTAACTGCCCCAGTATACTCTAACAATCTGTCTGCAAGAGTAGACTTCCCATGATCAATATGAGCAATGATACAAAAATTTCTAATGTTTTTCATCAATTACAAAATTACATTTTTCAAAATTATTTGGTATTATTGTCCGCATTTAATTCATATTATGGATAAAGTTGATATTTCAAGAAAAAGACATATTGTAAAAACTATTACCTGGAGGATAATAGGTTCTTTAGACACATTTTTATTAGGCACTCTTTTTTCTGGATCTGCAGAAATTGGTGGCTGGATAGCATTTACAGAAGCTGTAACAAAAACTATATTGTATTACTTTCATGAAAGAATTTGGTTTAAATCTAATTGGATACAAAATAATGATAAGGTAAAAAAAGACCATAAAAGACATATTATTAAGACGTTTTCTTGGAGAGCTATTGGAACATTAGACACATTATTTCTTTCTTGGATATTCACTGGCAGTCCATTGACAGGATTTAAAATTGCATTAGCTGAAATTCTTACAAAAATGCTTTTATATTATTTTCACGAAAGGATTTGGTTTATATCAAATTGGGGAGTTATTAAACAAAAAAATTAAATTTCTTTGTTTTTTTTAATTATATAGTTAATTTTTATACTTTCTTGTTTTAATCTTTCTTCTTCTAATTCTTCATCAATTTCCCATTGATATTTTTTGCGTTTAGGACCTTGGTTTTTATAAAAAAGAGCAACCAAAATTCCAGCCATAAATCCAGACAAATGACCTTCCCAGGAGACAGTATCATTAGTTGGAAGAATTCCCCAAATCATAGAGCCATATAAAAAAACAACAATCATGCTTATTGCTGCAAGTTTTGAGTTTTTACGAATTATACCACTAACAAATAAAAAAGAAGCAAGAGCATAAATTATACCACTCGCTCCAACATGAAATAAAGGCCTACCAATAATCCAAAGCCAAAAACCAGAAATAAAGAACAGCCAAATAAAAATTTCTGAAGCTATTTTTTTATATACAGAAAACAATAATACCCCAAGAATTAATATTGGATATGAGTTGTTGAGCAAGTGAGTAAGATCTTTGTGTATAAAAGGAGAAAAGAGGACTCCTTTTAATCCATTTATTTTTTGAGGATAGACTCCATAATTAATAAATGACAAGTTAAATTGAAGCTCAATTATCTTAATTAAAAAAATTATCAAAACAAATAGAAAAGGAATAATACATATACGTAATAGCTTAGTTATTTCTACTTTATTCATTTTAAATATTAAGAAGTAAAAGTAAGCAAATAATCGGTATAAATTGTACTTTTACAGTTATATGAAAAATGAAAAAAAATTATTTTTATTAGATGGTTTTGCTCTTATATATAGAGCGTATTTTGCATTTGCTCAAAATCCGAGAATAAACTCAAAAGAGCTTGATACTTCTGCAATATTTGGGTTTACTAATACACTTAATGAAGTTATTCGAAAAGAAAAACCAACACATATTGCTGTTGTTTTTGATAGAAGTACACCAACTAAACGACACATTGAATATCCAGAATATAAAGCACAAAGAGATGTAATGCCTGATGGTATTAGAGATGCTCTTCCTTATATAGACAAGTTGTTAGAAGCGTTTAATATTCCAAAACTGTATAAAGATGGTTTTGAAGCAGATGATGTAATAGGAACATTAGCAAAAAAAGCAGAAAAAAAAGGTTACAAGACCTATATGATGACATCCGATAAAGATTTTGCTCAATTGGTTTCTGAAAATATTTTTATGTATAGACCTGGCAACAAATGGCAGCCTACAGCTGTTTGGGGAATTCCCGAAGTACTTGAGAAATTTGATATTTCAAGAGTTGATCAGGTTATTGATTTCTTAGCAATGATGGGAGATGCTTCAGATAATATTCCAGGGATACCAGGAGTTGGGAAAAAAACAGCTCAGAAATTTTTAAAACAATATGATAGTTTGGAGGGGTTATTTGCAAATTCAAATCAGCTAAAAGGAAAAATGAAGGAGAAGATTCAGTCTTCAGAAAAAATAGGCTTGTTATGTAAGAAGTTAGTAACTATTATCACTGATGTTCCTATAGAGTTTGATGAAGATAACTTAAGGTATGAATCAATAAATATAGAAAAGATAACGGAACTTTTCAAGGATTTAGAATTCAAAACTCTTTTACAAAGAATAATTGAAAGTAGTACTAAATCAAAAAAATCTTCTGAAAAAGAAATAACGTCAAATAAAATTTCAAAAAACTCAATTCAGTTTGACTTGTTTTCTCAAAAACATGTAGAAAAAAAAGAAACAGTTTCTGTTAACAATTTTAAACTTGTTGAAGATATAATTAAAATTAAAAATATTGTTTTAAAAATTAAGAAGATTAAACAGTTTTCGTTTCACTTAATAACAGATGTTGATAATTCGTTAGAAGCTAATATTATTGGTATTGCACTTAGCTATCATAATGATAATGGTTATTATATTCCTTTTAATAATTTTAATAAATTAATTATTAAAAATCTTTTTGAAGATATAGATATTGTAATTATTGGTTTTGATTTAAAATTTGCAATTAAAATTTTTCATTTAAATAATATTCAAATGAAAGGAACATTATTTGATGTTCAAATAGCACATTATTTGTTGAACCCAGATAAACGTAATTCTTTAGATATTATTTCTGAAAATTATTTAGGAGTCTTATTACAAGAAAATCGTGCTTTTTTAGGAAAAAGAAGAGTGAAAGGAGTTTTTTCTGATTTAGAACCATCTTCACTAACTAATTATGCATGTGAACGTGCCGTTTCCATTTTTAATCTTTTTTCCTTTTTCGAAGAAGAAATGAAAGAAAAAGGAGTATTTAAATTATTTAAAGAAATAGAGTTGCCACTTTCAAAAGTACTTGCTAAAATGGAGCTTGAGGGTATTTCTCTTGATAGAAATATGTTAAAGAGATTTAGTATTGAATTAACCAAAAAACTAGAGATAATTGTTTCTAAAATTTATGGTTTTGCTGGAAATGAGTTTAATATTTCTTCTCCAAAACAAATGGGAGAAATACTTTTTGATAAAATGCAACTTAGTAAAAAACCTACAAAAACAAAATCAGGCCAATACGCTACTTCAGAAGAAGCTCTTTTAAAATTAAAGTCAGAACATCCAATAATAAATGAAATTTTAAATTTTAGAGCAATTAAAAAAATCCTTTCTACTTATGTTGATACTCTTCCTGATTTAATAAACAAGAAAACACAAAGAATCCATACCACCTTTAATCAATCTGTTGCATCAACAGGTCGTTTATCATCAGTTAACCCTAATATTCAAAATATCCCAATTCGAACAGAAATTGGCATGAAAGTAAGAGAAGCGTTTATTGCTAGAAATGATGATTTTACTTTGATGTGCGCAGATTACTCTCAAATTGAACTTAGAATAATGGCTTCTTTAAGCAAAGATAAAGGGATGCTTTCTGCTTTTAATAATGGAGAAGATATTCATGTAGCTACTGCTGCAAAAGTTTATAATGTACCATTACATGAAGTTGATAAAGTAATGCGTTCAAATGCTAAATCTGTAAATTTTGGGATTATTTATGGAATTTCTGCATTTGGTTTGTCTCAAAATATTGGAATAAAGCGAAAAGAGGCAAAAGAAATTATTGATAATTATTTTATTCAGTTTCCTCAAGTAAAGAAATACATGGATTGGTTAATTATAGAGGCTAGGAAAAAGCAATATGTAGAAACAATTATGGGTAGAAGAAGATACCTCAAAGATATTAATGCTAAAAATAGAATGATAAGAGCAATGGCAGAAAGAAATGCAATAAATGCACCAATACAAGGGTCGGCTGCTGACATTATTAAAATTGCTATGATTGAAGTTGACAAGGAAATAGAAAGAAGAAAAATGCAGTCAAAAATGCTTTTACAAGTACATGATGAATTAGTTTTTGATATGCATAAATCAGAGTCGCTAGAATTAAAAAACCTGGTTAAAGAAAAGATGGAACAGGCAGTTAATTTAGAAGTCCCTTTAATTGTTGATATTGGAGAGGGAGCTAATTGGCTGGAAGCCCACTAAGTTATTTTTTAATAAAAAGAAGGTATAATAGCAGAAAAGCAATAACTCCAACAAATGAGGGGCCAGCATCTTGAATATTCCCAACAGGGTCCCAGCCCATTATCTTTTCATCTATTAATAATTGTATAATTACCCCTAAACACAAAAACTTGAGCCCTAATAATATCGCTGATTCTAAGAGTTTTTTTAGCTCACTAAAAATATTATCCATTAATTCTTTTGTTTTAAAATATTTTTGGTAAATATATAAAATAGCCCTACAATTTGCAGGGCTATTTTATTATAAAAATTTAGTATTTTATTTTGCAGTTAAAAGATTCCATAAAACACATAAT
>CETW01097505.1_pt1 | contig 17284 bp, 24 predicted proteins | sample 361381 | NCBI WGS metagenome assembly CETW01 (sample SAMEA2620570, study PRJEB7988) | marine metagenome | isolation source: saline water (ENVO:00002010), including
CGACAATAACTCTCTCACAACAGAAGAGGTTCTTTTAAGGCTTTTGGCTGTTTTATTAATCTGGGTCTTTATACATTCTGTTAAAAGAGACAAGGCAAGCGCTCATGTAATCTTATTTTTTTTAATGACTACACAAGTAGTGAATGCAATTTTCCACGTTTTTTTTAGCTTTTATTTTTTTGATTTTAGCCCTGGAGCTATAACCGGAGTCTTTCTATATCTACCCGTAAATTATTTTATCTTTAAGGCAGCCCTTTATGAGGGTTACCTAAGTAACAAAAAAGACTTAGTTTATTTATTTATACTAGCTGCATTAACCTTTGGTTTATTTGAGATGATAGGACCAAAAGTTATGCAAATGGTAACGCTTCTATCAATCGCATATTATATAATTGTTAGTAAATATAATTTTGGGAGTAAATTATGAGCAATACAAAATGGGAATATAAAATTGTTGACCATAGCAACTCAACTTCTATGGGATATTCAAACCCTGAAACGGAAGATTTCAAGGAAACTCACAAAGATAAAGACTGGAAGCTTGAAATGATGAATGTAGAAATTAATAAACTTGGACACGAAGGTTGGGAAATGGTTGGCATTAACGGCAATAATGAAATTTACTTTAAACGTAAAGTTCAATAATTATTTAAGCAACATAAATCTAAAAAGAGCAGTTATTTGTTTGATAAAGACTTTCTATAGCCACCCTCTCAGATTCATCTAAACTTAGTCTGAACTCAGTTTTAACATTGAGCCATTTTTCAAGGTACTCGCAAGAGTAGTTAACATTTGAGGGCATCCAGCTAGCGGGATCAAAAGAACTTTTTCTACTGTTTGAAGACCCTCCTACTGCAATTAGCAAATCATCAAAATCAATATTATTTGCAAACTTTAGTTTTCTGGCAGCTGGAAAAGACCAAGCTCCGCTTTTATGAGCTTCATATAAAGCAACAACATGGTCAATTTGTACTTCTGAAGAGTTGAAGTAATAAACATTGTCGTATGGATCAAACCATTTGCCTGAATTAACATAACAAGTGTCTGATGATAGGACTAGAGGGTGATTTTCATCATCATCGATATGCTCATTAATTAAGACTTCATGTCTATTGTTTTGACAGTCTCCATCCCAATCCTGCCAAGTTGGATAGTCAGCTTGACGATCGTAAGTAATTGCTAAATTTTCTTCTTCCAGACAAACCTCAAAACCTAATAATGATTCACTGCACACTTTTAAAAGGTAAATTTTTAAAGGTTGCGATACAGACTCGATATTATCTGTTACCTCGATTGTAATAGAAAATTCATTTTTAACTTCATAAGACGGCAGCTCATTAAAAGTAATGGCTCCTGCACTTGATACAGAAAAATAAGATGGATCATTTCCAGAAAGAGTATATCTAAGGACATCGCCATCTAAATCATCAGCAGATATTGTTGTAACCTCGGTTTGAAGTTCATCAATTTCAATTTCGGAAATTGTGTTTGTGAAGAAAGGCGCATTATTAGTGCTTGGTATTGGTGGTTGTGGCATTGAAGAAGATCCACCTCCGCCGCAAGAAACAATTAATAAAATTAAATACAAGTACTTATATTTCATGAAATTATTAACCAACAATATCTCCCGACTAGATTAATATATTTATTATAATCAATTTATGAAAACATATATTTTATTGTTTTTTGCAATCATTTTAGAGGTTCTCGGAACCATGCTGCTTCCTGCATCTCAGAACTTTACAAAGATTATACCCACTATAGTTTTAATGACTGCATATGCTTTTTCTTTTTATTTTCTAGCAGCTGTTTCTCAAAAATTGCCATTATCAGTGGTCTATGCCTCATGGTCAGGCATAGGAATATTTTCGATAGCAATATTGAGTTATTTTTTTTATAAACAATCATTAAATTGGCAGACAACCATTGGATTATTCCTTATAGTTCTAGGAGTAACCATAGTTAACATATACAAGACAAACTAATAAGGAGATTAATATGAGTATTTCTTTAAGCAGCGCTTCTTTAAGTACATATATTCAAATGGTATCAGCCGCATCAAATATCATTGAAAAGGCAGAAGAGTTTTGTTCAGAAAATGATATTGATACTAAAGATATTGTTGAAATGCAGCTTCATAGAGACATGGCTCCTTTTACATTTCAAGTATTTAGCATAGTTCATCATTCTGTTGGAGCAATTGACGCATTAAAAACTGGTGAATTTGGACCTCCAAAGATGCCAGATAACCTAAGCTTTGATAACTGTAAAAATATACTTAAAGAAGCTGAGGTAAATCTTAAGAAAATAAACCCATCTGATATAGATAATCTTTCACAACAAGAAGTAGTTTTTAAAATGGGGTCAATAGAATGGCCTTTTACAGCCTCAGATTTTATTTTATCCTTTTCTTTACCAAATTTTTATTTTCATCTAACAACTTTTTACGATATGTTAAGAATGAAAGGTTTAAAGATTGGTAAGTTAGATTTTGTTGGCCAAATGAAATTGAATAATTGAGAAAGTTTAATTGAAAGATTATAAAGAAAAAGTAGCCTTAATTACTGGGGCGGGTTCTGGGATTGGCAGAGCTTTAGCACTTGAATTGGCAAATAGCGGTTGCAGTTTAGCTCTTGTAGATTGGAATGAAGAATCATTAGCAGAAACAAAGTTGATGTTGGAAAATAAAAATGTTGCTGTATCAACTCATGCTTTTGACATAAGCGATAGGGATAAAGTTAATGCCTTACCAGATCAAGTCCTATCACATCACAATCATATCGATATGGTTTTTAATAATGCAGGACTTTCAATTGTTGGTTCTGTAAGTGAAGTTGATGAAGAGGACTGGAATTTTGGACTAGATATTCTTTTAAATTCAGTTATTCAAATGACTTCAGTATTTTTGCCATTATTAGAAAAAAGACCAGAAGCTGCCATTATCAACACATCTTCAATTTTTGGTCTCTTCAGTGTGCCAAAGCAATCAATTTATAACGTTGGTAAGTTTGGGGTAAAGGCATTTACAGAATCATTAGCACTAGAGATGGAGGTTTCAGGTTCGCCAGTAGAAGTGTATTGTGTTTTCCCTGGTCACATAGGAACAAACATATACTCATCATCAAGATTTAAAAGTTTTGACGCTGATGATTCAGGCGCCGCTATTTTTGGTGCCAATGCATCAACCAAAGAAGAGGCTGGTATAAACTTTAAGCAAAATGCTCCTACCAGCCCCGAGCAGGCTGCAAAAGTAATTCTTAAAAATATTAACAAGAAAAATAAAAGAATATTGATTGGTTTTGACGCTCATTTTTATGATTTGATGAGCAGACTTTTCCCCAGAAACTTTCTAAAAATAATATGGATTCTTCCTTTTATTAGAGGTTTATTTAAATTTGGAAAGAAATCATAATGATTTCAACATTAGATCATTTAATTATTGCTGTTAAAGATTTAGATCAAGCTGAACAAAATTACACAAAGATACTCGGCACTAATCCGGTATGGAGAGGGAAGCATGAAAGCCTTGGAACCGCTAATTCAATATTTAATTTCAAGAATACTTATTTAGAGCTCTTAACTGCAGACGGAGAAGGTCTCGGCGCTGAACTTGTAAGAAACTCAATAGAAGAAAATGGTGACGGATTAGTCGGCATAGTTTTTGGAGTCAATGACATGTCTAAAACAGTCGAAGAATTAAAAAAAGAAGGATACGCAATCTCTGATCCTGCTGAAGGAGAGGGGTCTGATGATATGACTAACAAAATAAGAAAGTGGGAGAACTTATTCTTGCCGCCAGAATTAACTCGTGGCCTCTTCTCATTTATTATTCAACACCATGAAGGCGAACTGCCCTCACACAAAGAGTATGCAAAGGATTCAATCAACAAACTCGATCATGTTGTAATCAATACCAATAATGCAGATAGTTTTATAGAAACATACAGAGATGTCTTCAAAATTAGACTAGCGCTTGATAAAACTATTGAGCACTGGAACAGCAGGATGTTATTTTTTAGATTAAATAAGACAACCATTGAAGTAGTAGAAAGGCCAAATAATGAAAACCCAAAAGATACCTTGTGGGGTCTGGCATGGGAAGTTGAATCTATTGAAGATACTCATAAAAGGTTAATATCCGAAGGAGTTGAGGTTTCAAACATCAAGGATGGCTTAAAAGATAACACTCTTGTAGCAACAGTTAAATCCCATACTCATAATGTGCCTACATTAATAATTCAGCACTCATAATGCATATATATATTGGACTTCCAATAGCATTTCTAGTGGTAGTTGCTAACTCCCCAATTTTTGCTTTGATTGGAGGTATTTTTTTTACAACCACTTTAAGGCCGCCAAAGAATTTTATTCCACATGCAACAGGAGCAAACTTATTAAAAACGGGTATTGTTATTCTAGGCCTTACAATTTCTTCCTCAACTGCATCAAGCCTAACCTCATCTTATTTTTTTTATATTTCTGCTTATGTTTTGGCAGTATTCTTTGTTGGTATATTGTTGTCAAAATTTTTTAGAATTGATTTTAAATTAGGTCTCCTAATATCTTCTGGAACTGCAATTTGTGGAGCAACGGCAATGGCAGCAGTATCACAAGTAATCAATTTAAAGCCAAAAGAGTTACTAGTATCCATTGGAATAATCTTTTTATTTAATGCGTTTGCAATAATTGCATTTCCGCTTATTGGTCAAAACCTTGATATGTCTTTTGAACAATTTGGGCTATTTGCTGCAATGGCAATTCATGATACTGGCTCTGTTGTAGGAGCAGCAATGGCATATGGAGATGAAGCATTAGAAACAGCAGCAACACTCAAACTTTTGAGAACGTTATGGCTGATACCTCTTATCTTTGCTCTTGGAATTTTTTATAAAGACGAAAACTCAAAACCCCAGACTCCACTTTTTGTTTTATTTTTTGTTTTAGCAATATTTATTGGCACAACACTTAATTTAGGAAATGAACTAACTAATTTACTAAAAGTTGTAAGCAATGCATTAATTCTTGGAGCGCTTTTTTGTATTGGAACTCAGATTAACATCAAGTCAATATCAGGCATATACATAAGAAGCTTCTCTTATGCTTTAACTTTATGGCTGATGGCTCTAATATTTTCATTTCTTTTTATTTATATTTAATTTAGGAGATTAATTATGTTTAGTCATGTAATGATTGGTAGCAATAATATCGAAGAATCAAAGTTATTTTATGATGAGTTGTTCGAAGTACTTGGAGTAAAACCTGGCAAGGCCTTTCCAAACTTAACTGGTCAAAAAAGATATTTTTATAATTTAAACGGCATAAGTTTTTGTATCACTGAGCCAATTGATGGAAATCTAGCTACAGTGTCTAATGGTTCAACAGTTGGCTTTAATGTTGAAAGCCCTGAACAAGGTGATGCATGGCATAAAGCTGGCTTGAACAGAGGGGGAGCCTCAATTGAGGATGCTCCAGGTATTAGAGATTACGGAAGTATTAAGATGTATTTAGCCTATCTGAGAGACCCAACTGGCAATAAGTTGTGTGCAATCTGCAAGATGGAGTAAATCAGCTTTCAAGCATATACAGAATAATAGACTTAAGCCTTTTGCCGAAATCCTCAGGGCTATGCTCATGTCCTTTATAAACCTCACTTCTATATGAAACATTATTTTCTTCAAAAATTTTATTTATATTAATCTGCGGGTCTTTATATAAATAGTCTAACCCTCGGGTTCCATGGTCAAAATATATTTTATGATCCTTGAGTTTATGAATATTGGTCTCAACATAATTTTTAATAGCATTAACAGTATCGTCATCAGCGCTGATTCTTTTCCTTAATGGCAATGTCATATATTCAAAAGGCTTTATTCCTATCCAATGAGTTGACAAGCAACCGGCAAAGCCAAATAGTTCTGGGTATTCAATAATTGCATTCAATGCTGACAGCCCGCCCATGCTTGAACCAATAATGCCTAAATTATTCTTGCTTAACTTAATTTTAAGTCTATCTTCCAGTTCAGGTATTAAAGATGTTGCCAAGAACTTTGGGTAATTTAAATTTTCTTTATCAATAAAATTTGAATAAATGGTTTTTTTTAAGCCATCTTCGAAGTAGTAAATAGATTCATTAGGAAAGTAATCAGCATAGCGTCGAGTACTATTTAAAATCTTCCCGGGCTTTTTGGCGCTATTTACAGCAATGACCACTATGTTTAAATTTTTACTGCTCTGAGCTAAATCCTTAAAAGTCTTATCAATTCTCCATGATTTTCCTCGCCAAGTGTCTTCTTCTAAGAACAGCTCCTCTGCATCATTCATGATTACAAATTTTGTATTTTGACCAATTTGATTATTAAAAGGATAGTAAATCTGAATTCTTCTATCGTATGCATTATGCTCGATAAAGAATTCTTCAATGCTCCCAATAGCTAGCTGACTATTTAAATGATTAACTTGCATAATTAAAAAAAGTAACAGAAATTTTGCTTTATTCATAAGCTTATTGAGTTTACTGTAGAATAAAACTATGAACAATAATCAAACTGGAAAATGTCAGTGCGGCAAAGTTACTTATTCTTTAAATAAAGACAAAGTTATATCTGCTCATCATTGTCATTGTAAAGATTGTCAGAGAACAACGGGTTCGGGCAAGGCAACAATTTTATTCATACCAAAAAAGCATATTAGTGTTGAGGGAGACTTAAAGTACTTTGAAAGTACTGGAACGGCTGGATCTCATGTTAGAAGAGGCTTCTGCCCAGAATGTGGTTCAGGTGTGCTAAGTTATGCTAAAGAAATTTCGCATATATTATATGTAAAGGCTGGTACCTTAGATGACTCAAGTTGGGTTAAAGTAGATTCCAATTTTTTTACAAGCGCAGCAGAAAATTGGTCGAAACCTGACGATTCAATAAAAAGCTTTGAAAAGAATCCAGGAATAATGTCTAACATAAAAACACTCTTTAAATCATTATAAAAAAAGCGGCATAAGCCGCCTTTTATAATGCATAAAAAATTATTCTACTTTAAATACTTCCGCTTCCATTTCTCCTTTAACTAAATCAATAGTTCCACTTAAGAAATTAACGCCATCACTCACGCTATCAACTGACTTCACATGAATCTTTGTTCCTTCCATGGTCCAAACTCCCATTAAATCGCCTCTTGCAAGAACACCATCGGGACTTATACCTCTTCCATGACCAGTCCATGTTCCTGAGGTGGTTATGTTTGGATTTGATGTCAAAGTATATGAGACATAAACCTTTCCATACTGACCAGTATCTGCACTAGATAAGTTAATAGTACTTTCTAACTTTCCAACAGTAATTGAATCAATTTTAAACTTTGCTTTAAAGCTATCACCAGTTACCTCAAATGCGCTTGAAGAAACCGCAAACATTAAAACAAATGCAAATATATATTTTTTCATTTTTTTCTCCTTTAATTAAAAATTATTATTTCCCCCTAAACTTATTATTTACAAAATAAGATGAACACCCAAATCAAACATGAGGTATAAATTTGTTAAAAAGCCGATGGCCCAAAAAATACTTCTTGGACTTGGATTTTTGTCTGTGGCTATTTTGTAGTAGAGAACCATATGAACAATTCTTGCAATAGCATATATCCAAACTATTACAGATAACTTTGTTGCACTATACCCAGATAAAGCCGCTATTATTGCCATACCCATAAGAGGCGTTATGTTCTCCAAGGAATTTTGAAAAGCTCTATGAGCTCTAAAAACAATTGAGGATTGCCCAAGTTCTGGTTTTATAACACCAACGTTGTAACCACCTTTTTGTCTTCGATGTACTCTAACAGCTACTATTGCTTGAATAATGATAGTCGCAAGGACCAACCACAAGCCTAGAAATACTGACTGATATTCTTCTAACATTTTGACACCTTAAATTTATTTGATTCTTTGTTTCAATTATAGACATAATATAGTTATGAAAGTGCTAAAAGAAGAAATGATTTTAAATTGTTCTGCTGAAAAGCTTTGGGGCATATTGTCAGATGTATCAAGATGTGACTGGGTACCATCCGTTGATGAAATCCGATTAGAAGAAGATTGCAGAATTTTTGAAATGGAGGGAATGGGCACTGTCAAAGAAAAGATATTGCTAAACGATGATAATGAAATGAAGCTTCAATATTCAGCAATTGAAACAAGGACCCCAATAAAACATCATCTCGCAACTATGCAGATAAGTGCAATAGATAAAAATTCATGTAACTTTTCATGGGAAACAGAAATTGATCCAGAAATATTTGCTGATGCCATTCATCATGGAATGTTGATATCAATCGAAGGCATAAAAAATACTATTAAAACCTGAAATGAGTGATGTATATAAGGTCCTAACAATTAGTGAGTGGGACGAATCTCTTAAATCTGGTCTTATAGAAACCTTATTAGACAAAAAGGATGGTTTCATTCATTTTTCATCATCAAGCCAACTCGCATTAACATTAAATCTTTATTTTAAATCAGACACTAAAGTAATGTTGCTACAAATAGATGAAGAAAAACTTAATTCACCATTGATTTATGAAGAAGCAGGTGGAGATAGAATAGGAAAATTTCCTCATCTATATGATAAATTATCTGTTCAAAGCATTTCTAAGAAATGGGAATTAAATAGAAATGCTTTTGAATTGCCAAACGAAATTTTGAAATATATTGAGGATAGGAGAGAACTTTGAACGATTTATATCAAGAGTTTCTTCAAAGACTTGAGAAAAGTAATGATGAAAGGAGGCCTAAGGCTTCAGACAAAAGGCATCAAAAAGGTTATAGAACAGCTAGAGAAAATTTAAATGATTTGGTAGATAAAGATTCATTTCTTGAATTTGGACAATTTGCAGTAGCTGCACAAAGAAGCAGAAGAGATTACGAGGAACTCCAAGAAAATACCAATGCCGACGGAATTATTACAGGATTTTGTTCTATCAACGCTGATATAGTAGGAAAAGAAAATGCTGATGCCGCAGCAATAATTTATGATTATTCTGTTTTAGCTGGAACACAAGGCTATTTTCATCACCAAAAGCTAGATCGCATTATTGAAAAAGCTAAAAAATTTGACTTACCTATAATAATTTTTACTGAGGGTGGCGGAGGCAGGCCAGGTGATGTTGATGTAGTTACTCAGGTCGCTGGATTACATGTTCCATCTTTTGCGAGTTGGGCTTCATTGTCTGGTAAATCTCTTAAGATTGCTGTTAATAATGGATATTGTTTTGCTGGTAATGCTGCATTATTTGGCAGTAGTGATTTTAAGATTGCAACAAAGAATTCATGGATTGGTATGGCAGGCCCAGCAATGATTGAGGGAGGTGGCTTGGGTAAGTTTTTGCCAGAAGAAATTGGGCCAATCGAGGTACACAAGACTAATGGCGTGGTTGATATCGTTGTCAATGACGAAAAAGAAGCTACCTTTTTTGCAAAAAAACTTTTGTCTTATTTTCAAGGCCGTGAAATGAATTACAAAGAAAATGATCAAGAGACTTTAAGAACAATAATGCCTGATGACAGAAGATACAGTTATGAAGTACGAGAGGTATTAGAAATAATTGCAGATAAAGAATCTTTTTTTGAAATCAAAAAAGATTATGGTAAGTCAATATTGACTGGCTTTATAAGGATAGAAGGTTATCCAATTGCAGTACTTGCAAGTGATTGCAGACATCTTGGCGGAGCTGTTGACTCTGAGGCATCTGAAAAGGCAGCAGATTTTTTAAATATATGCAGTGATAAGAAAATTCCTATAACATCTTTTGTAGACACTCCGGGATTTATGGTTGGACCAGATAGCGAACAGGAAGGCGCGGTGAGAAGAATGGCCAGCCTATTTAAAGCAGGAGCTAAATTAGAAACACCTCTTGCAGCAATTTTTTTAAGAAAAGGATATGGACTTGGAGCTCAAGCATTGGTTGGCGGCAGTCTCCATCAACCTGTTTTTACAGCTGCATGGCCAACTGGTGAATTTGGAGGCATGGGTCTTGAAGGAGCGGTTAAGCTTGGTTTTAAAAAAGAACTAGATGCTATTGAAGATAGCAGCGAAAGAAATGATTTATATGAAAAACTTGTAGCGAAGATGTATGATGCTGGTAAAGCAGTTGAAGTCGCATCTTTTTTGGAAATTGATGCAGTAATTGATCCTGTTGATACAAGAAAAGTGCTCTTGAAAGCACTTCATCAAAAATAAAAATGACAAATTTAACAGTAAATGAAGTTTATGCAGTCGGTGCGCCCATTGTTTTGGCGATGATACTCTTTGAAGTTTTGTTTTCTAGCGCATCAAATAAGAATCTTTATAAAAAAGAAGATACCTTATGCACTATTGGTCTTTTGACTGGAAATATTTTGATGGTGTTTGCTTTAAAGGGAGCCACTCTCGCACTTCACTTTTATTTATTTCAATTTAAATTAATCAATATGTCAGAATTAATCCCAGTATGGGCTATATGGGCATTGACATTTGTAATGATAGATTTAGTTTTTTATTTTTATCATAGGATTTCACATCGAGTTAACTTTCTTTGGGCTATTCACATGAGTCATCACTCAAGTGAAGAAATGAACTTTGCTGTTTCTTTTAGGCAAGCATGGTTTGGGCCATTATCAAAAATACCTTTTTTTATGACACTACCATTATTAGGCTTTGATCCAACAATTATTGCTGTTGCTGGCGTTATTAGTACTTTATGGGGGATAGTAGGTCACACTCAGATAGTGGGCAAATTAGGTCCATTAGAGCTTATTTTCAATACTCCCTCTCACCACAGAGTGCATCATGGCTCCAACAGTCAGTATATTGATAAAAACTATGGTAATTTATTAATAATATGGGACAAAATATTTGGCACCTTTGAACCAGAAATAGAAACGGTTAAATTTGGGCTAGTGAAGAATGTTAATACTTACAATCCAACTAAAATTACTTTTATGGGTTGGTCAGAAATGATAAAGAATATTAAAGATTCTCAAAATATCAATGAGGCTCTTTATTTCTTCTTTGGACCACCTTCAACTAAGAATTAAATATGCAGAAATTATTATTACTATTTTTATTATCCCCTTTGATTTATGCAAACAATCAATGCAATGAAGTTGAGTTGTTTTTTATAAGCCCACAAGATGGCTATGTATCAAATGATAAAGAGTTCAAAGTTAAATTTGGGTCAAAAAACATTCAAATCAGCCCAGCTGGAGTCCCTATAGAAGGCTTGGATGAATGCATAGTTAGCGGACACCACCATCTAATTATTAATAATGAATATGATGTTGTTTCAAACAGCAAAGACCCTATACCTTATGGAAAAAATATTTTGCATTTTGGCGGAGGCCAGACGGAAGCAGTTTTATCCTTAAGTCCTGGAAAATATATTTTGCAACTAGCATTAGGTGATTATGAGCACACACCAGTAAAACCAATAAATACCTCATCTAATCGAGTTCCCTTGGTTTCTAAAAAAATTAATATTGAAATAACATCTGATTAATTTTTGATTTGAGAGCCATTTCTAATACAATAATATGGAAATATTACATAGGGGAAATGTATCTTTTCATTTATTAAAAGTAAATTTTTGTTTTCAAGGCTTTTTTTGATAGCGGGTCTATTAGCGCTTTCTAAAAATGCCATTTCAGAAGACATTTTTATAGACCCAGGCCCAGATGCTCATGAAAGACTGCAAGAGGCAATGATTCTTATGAATAATGGGGATACTTTAATAATCAGATCTGGTTATTATTCCTTTGAAGACGGCTTATCTCTTGATATTGATAATGTAACAATAAAAGGCGAAGGGATGAATGAGACTATTCTTGATTTCAAAAATCAACAATCAGGCGCCCAAGGTTTTTTGGTTACATCTAACAAAGTCACTCTAAAAGACTTTGCGATAATGGATGCAAAGGGTGACGCTCTTAAAGTTATTGGCTCTAAAGGAATTAATATGATTAACCTAAGAACAGAATGGACGGGTGGACCAAAGAGCACAAATGGAGCATATGGCTTTTACCCTGTTGAGTCCGAAGACGTCTTAATTGATGGCTGTGTAGCAATTGGCGCTTCAGATGCCGGTATTTACGTCGGCCAATCAAAAAATATTATTGTTAGAGATAGTATTGCTCAATATAACGTTGCAGGCATTGAAATTGAGAATTCATTCTATGCAGACGTATATGATAATCTAGCGTCTCATAATACTGCCGGGATTCTTGTATTTGACTTGCCAGATTTGCCACAACAAGGCGGCCATCATATTCGTGTGTTTGATAATAAATCTATTGATAATGACACAGACAATTTTGCTCCTGAAGGCAATATTGTTGGAGAGGTTCCTCGTGGTACAGGAATTATTGTAATGGCGAATTCGGATGTTGAAATCTTCAATAATGTTATGAGTGGCAATGGAACAGTAAATTTATCAATTGTTTCATATTCAGATGAAACTGATGATCCAAATTATTATCCTCATCCAAAAAGAATCCAAGTTCATGGAAATACCTACGGTCCCTCTGGCTTTGACCCAGATCTTGAAACGGGAGATCTAGCAAAAGCATTATTTGAGATAAGTAATGGCAATATGCCTGACATTTTCTGGGATGGCGTTGTGCCAATCTCACAAATGGTATTTGGGCAGCCTGTAGATGAAAAACTGAAGGTAAAAGAGGATAGCGAGGTAAGCTTTTTAACGATTAGCCCAATAAAATATATGATGGGCTTCTCTAATCCAACACGAACAGATAAAAACGAATTTAAAGGGGTCATTAATCCACTGGAACCGATAGTTATAGACGGTATATAGGGATAATGAAAAAAACAGTTCAATTTTTGGTAGTGCTTATGCTATGCATGAGGTCTTATGCTGTTGAAGAAAGTTTAATACTTGCAGAATCTTTTCCAAAAGAACTATCGCAGTTTGGTTTTTTCATTGATAAATCTGCTCAAGTACCGCATGAAGATGTAATACCATATGAGCTCATATCAACTCTTTTTTCAGACTATTCATATAAACAAAGGTGGGTATACGTTCCCAAAGATAAAAAGGCAGAATATAAAGAAAACTGGGTATTCGATTTCCCTATCGGCTCAGCCTTAATTAAGACATTTTATTATCCAGTTGATGAAAGGAATCCTGAGTTAGGAAAAAATTTACTAGAGACAAGATTATTATTAAGAAAGGAGTCAGGCTGGGAAGCAGTATCATATGCATGGAACGAAGAACAAACAGAGGCTTATAAAAAGGTAGCTGGAAAAACAATCAATGTTGCTTGGACAGATTTCATGGGCGAAAAAAAAGAAGTACGTTATAGGGTTCCTAATGTAAATCAGTGCAAAGAATGCCATGCTGCAAATGATAAAATAACTCCAATTGGTCCAAAGGCTAGAAATATCAATAAAGACTTTAAATTTGATGATGGTGAATTTAATCAATTAGCTTATTGGATGGATAGACAAATTATTGATGACTATCCTTTAGAGTTAATTTCTCCAGTCGATTGGACTGATGAAAATCAAGATATTAACGACAGAGTGAGGTCTTATCTTGATGTCAATTGTGGACATTGCCACTCTCCAACAGGTAATGCAAATTCAACTGGCCTTTATCTTCATCTCAACGAAACAAGAGAAACACATTTAGGTATATATAAAAAACCAGTAGCAACTGGAAGAGGAAGCGGGGGTTTTAAGTACTCAATTGTTCCAGGTAAGCCTGAAGAATCGATTTTGCTTCATAGGATGGCATCCATGGATCCTGGCGTTATGATGCCGGAATCTGGAAGAGCATTGACCCATGAGGAAGCGGTTGAGATGGTTAAGGAATGGATTTTATTAATGAAAGATTAATTAAATTTTAGATTTAACATGTTTCGAAAGTATTTTCTTATTTCAATATTCCTGGTCTCTTGTGAAGTACAAGAATCCAAAAATATATACACCCCACCCATCAATTCAAAAAATATTGAAACAACTCTCAATATTAAGAATTACTCAAAGGAAAAAATTAAAAAAATTGAATCAAACATAGTTTCACTCTATGGTCTTGAGAGCATAGAACTATCTAGAGATTTTAATCTAGACATAAAAGTACTAGATATTCCAAAATACATTGATTGTGGTCACATGAATGATGAAGTATATGTTGAGTATATTGAGAGAATTTTTGGCTCTTCTCTAAAAGCTACAGTTAAGATAGATCTAACAAAAGATGAAAATCTTTACAGCCTTAACAAAATGCTAATTAACTTTTTATTTATGTCTAAAGAAACAGGAACTAGATGGAAATTTAAAACAAATTCTCCCAAAGAACTTTTAGTTGGAAATCCGGTATATGATGAAAATCCATACAGGACTTGTACGACAAAGAATGTTTTAGAAAAAGAGATTATTAAATTAATAAAAGATGAAGATAATAAAGTATAGCGGTATAACATTTTTTTTATATCTTGCTCTTTTTGCACCTAACCTTTTAGTTGCCAAAGAGGTAGATGAAATACTTGGATATTGGTTAACCACGCAGTCTATCGTCTTAGTAGAAAAATGTAACGATGAGCTTTGTGCGACCATAGAACATATTTTTGTTGAAGAGGGAGTTGATCCAGAATCCATTCTGGACACAAATAACAGGGACAAATCACAAAGAGAAAGAAGCATCAAAGGAATAAATTTAATAAGCGGGTTTAAATATGCAAGTGGTTTAAAAGAATATAAGGGTGGAAAGATATATGATCCTGGACGAGGAAGAGTATTTAAATCAAATATTTATCTTCTTGATAATAAAAACTTAAAAGTTGAAGGTTGTCTAATGAGACTATGTGGACATGAAGAATGGAAACCACTTATAGTTACTATTGATAGTGACGGTTCCAGGAACGCAGTTTTAAAATATGAAGAAAATTAATTTCAGTAGAAAATTTAATAAATTTTCAGATCACTGGTCTCCAAAAGTAATAGCCGAGATGAATGATTATCAATTCAAACTTGTTAAGATAAAAGATGACTTTATTTGGCACATGCATGATGATACGGACGAAGTATTTATAGTAATAGAAGGAGAAATTTCTATTGAATTTGAAGATGAAACAATAGATTTAAAAAGTGGCGAGATGGTAGTTGTACCAAAAGGAGTTAGGCATAGGCCACATGCTAAGAAAGAAGCCAGTATAATGTTAGTAGAGCCAAAAGGAGTCGTAAATACAGGGGATGAAATTGATAAACTTACTGCACCAAATGATGAATGGATTTAGACATGAGTAAAGTTCTTATTTTTATTTTGACTGCTCTTGTACTAGGTTTGGCCATATATAGCCCAAACATTGTAAGGTTATATAAATTAGCAAATTTATATAATGAAAAAACAATTGCAAAAAATTTTATTAGTATTAATAAAATATTCAGCAATACCTCAAGCCCAATTCCAGCATCTGATGAACCACATATATTTGAAAAGATAGAATTCGACCTTCCGAGTAAATATATTTTTGAGGGTGAAGAATTAGATTTGAAAGAAGGCCTTGCCCATTTTCATACAGACGGCTTAATTATTTTGCACGATGGAAAAATGTTATTTGAGGAGTACTGGAACGGAAATAGTTCAGACAGCAAGCATATATCTTTTTCAGTAGCGAAGTCTTATTTATCTGCATTATTTGGAATCGCAGTTGATGAAGGTCTTATAGATAGCATTGATGACAGAGTTTCTAAATATTTAAAAGACTTTATTGGAACTGGTTACGAAGACGTAAAAATTAAGAATTTATTACAAATGTCATCAGGCATAGAATTTAATGAAGACTATGCGGACCCAAACTCTGATATTAATAAGTTCAGCAGAGCTACAGCAAGAGATGTATCTTTTAGAGATTTTGCAAAGACTTTAAAGAGCGGAAGAGAGCAAGGGACTTATAATCATTATGTAAGTCTAGATACTCAAGTATTAGCAATGATTCTTGAATCAGTTACAAATATGCCTGTTCGAGAATATTTGCATAAGAAAATATGGAGCAAGATCGGAACAGAAAGCGATGCTTACTATATAACAGACAGCACTGGTGCAGACATGGCTCTAGGTGGTTTAAATGCAACCTTGAGAGACTATGCAAAATTTGGACAATTATATCTTGATAAAGGGAATTGGCTTGGGGAACAAATTGTTCCTCAATCATGGGTCATTGACTCAACAACACCAGATGCTCCTCATTTAATGCCTAACTCGGGTGAATTATCTTCAAATGAATGGGGGTATGGTTATCAGTGGTGGGTACCAGGCGACCCACTAACGGATTTTACAGCTCATGGAATCTTTAATCAGTTTATTTACGTTGATCCAATATCAAATGTTGTAATTGCAAAGACCTCTTCCAATCATCGCTTTAGATCTGAAAGGGAATACTCAAAAGCAGCACACATAGCAATATTTAGAGCCATTACGCAACATATCCAGCAAAACCATATCCAATAGATTTGTATAAAATTTAATTCTTTCATAGAATTAAGTTGTTATAGAGTTTATTTAATGGGAGAAATAATGAATATTGTTTTTAAAAGTTTATTTGTACTTGTTTTTGCAACAGGTATATATGCAGGTCACCATGAAGGCGGTAGTCACATGCACGGTAATTCAGCAGAATGGGAAATTGAGGCCTATACTTCAGCTGCGCCAGCATTCATTGGTGATCATGCAACTGTAATAGGCGCATCTGGCAAAGTTTTACGAGAAGGCACTAATGGTTGGACGTGTAGAAACCTTGTCCCAATGCCTGCGGATGGATTTGCTGATGCTCATGCGTCTGCCGCGGCATGTTCTGATCGAAATGCTGTTGCTTGGGTAGATGCATATATTGCAGACAAAACTCCTAAATTAGAAAGCGATGGTTGGATTTGGATGAAGCATGGCGATTTAGGGGTAGATAATTTTAAACCTTATACCGATGGTCAAAAAGATGCTGGACACAAACACTACATAGAATCTGGAGCTCATATGATGTTGATGCCAAAAGACCCTTCTTCGCTTGATGGACAAACCACAGACTATACCACTGGAGCTCCATATGTAATGTTTAAAGGAACAAAGTTTGTTCATTTAATGATTCCATTAGATGGATATTATGATTACCAGCCTGGAGCTGCGCCAAAATAATTTATAGATAATGGAAGAAATTAAAGTTTATATGATCGCAAACATTCAAATTCACGATGCAGATAGATATCGAGAATACGAAAAAGGATTTTTTCCATTATTAAAAAAACATAGTGGT
>CETW01111924.1_pt1 | contig 17222 bp, 13 predicted proteins | sample 361381 | NCBI WGS metagenome assembly CETW01 (sample SAMEA2620570, study PRJEB7988) | marine metagenome | isolation source: saline water (ENVO:00002010), including
ATGATTATAAAAAAGAATCTTTTAAAAAATATAAAGATAAACTTATAGAGTTGCAAAAACAATACGCTTATCATTGTAATGCTGATTATGAGTTATTTAATCCTACTTCAACTGATTACGTAAATGTTCAATTTGATAAGATTTTTAAGCTTGAAGAACTAACAAAAACTTATGATAAAGTAGTGTATTTTGATTTAGACGTAATACCAAAAACTGAAAGAAATATATTCAACGCTTTTAATTTCGATGACATTTGTGTATTTGATTATTCTGTGTTGACATGGCATCCAAAGAGTTTAAAATATTTTAGTGGATTTATAAGAGACAACGAACAAGTACCGCCTATGGATAGAAACTCAAAAGTCTGCGCTAAAAATGCAATGTTGTTGCTTGATGATATTGTAGGAAACGATAATATAACTAACACAGGAGTCTTGTGTGCTAATAAAAAAGCAATGGATAGTCTTAAGTTTTCTCAAAGAATAAATATGATGGACAATAAATTGCAACTAGCGATTGAAGATAATCTATATCCAAAAGTAGTGTCAGAACCATGGATAAGAAATAACGAAATTTATCTTTCATATCTCTTAGAAAGATATAAAATAAAATTTAATAATATAGGTCTTCAATGGAACTATATTCTAGATGACTTAATACGCAGATCAACTGCAGGAGCTCACTTAGTACATCAAGTAAACAAGGAATTTCATGTCACCATTCAATAAAGTTTGTTACTTACCATTCCATGGATTTTGCATTGACCCTTCTGGTTGGCTTTCATACTGTTGTATGGATAACAAAGTAGAAAAATTTAAAGATTATCCTAGAGTGTATGACCCTGTGCATATCGATGAAGTTGAAGATTTACAAGAGTGGTGGCAAAAAACTTATGAACCTGTGTGGGAGACGTACTTAGAAGGTAAACAAGATTCTATCAATCCATGCTACAAATGTTTTAGTAAAGACGCCATCAAAGGAAAGATGCCAGTCAAAAATAGCTATGAAGACAATTTAAAACATGGTCTTATACGATGGGAATACGATGGCTCTAAACCCGTAGTGAGATTTTTAGAATATACGGTGTCTAATATTTGTAATCAAATGTGTGTAATGTGCAGTGGAAGATGTTCCACGCAATGGCATGATTTTGATGAACTTTTTGGACATTCAAAAGGTTCACTTACTAGAATAAATGACAAAGCGATAGATAAGATAAAAAAACTAGTTCCAAATCTAAGCTTGATTTATGTAAAAGGCGGTGAGCCATTTGCTGATATAAAAAACATGGAGATATTAGAATACGTAGCAGAAACAAATCCAAATTGCCACATCAACATGACCAGTAATATTCAAGCCATATCTAAAAAGAACCTTGATATTTTAAAAAAATTAAAGAACGCAAAGATATATGCGTCCATAGATGGAATACATGATGTGTATAACTGGATAAGAGGCGGTGATTTTGATAAGATGATCGAAAACGCAAAAAAAATATATTATGAATGTGGACTTCAAATACAGCCATCTACAACCATAACAGTTTATAATTTTTTTAGCTTAGAAAAAATCATAGAATATTTTAATGATAAACCGTACGTTAGATACCAGCAATGCTATAATATTGTTAATTGGCCAGCATGGTCTAGCATTCAACATATTCCAGAAGAATTGTTTAAAAATACTATGAGCTATTATAAGAAAACTTTAACTGAATATAAGGGAGTTCATCTTGGAAATATTTTTCAAGTTGAAAACAAATTTAATAAAGATATTATGGCTGAGTCAAAAAAATATACTGAAACTATGAACAATATAAGAGGCTTTGATATTATTGATCACGTGCCAGAACTTAAAGAATTATTTAATCATTGACAACGCTATTTTTGTAGCTTCTATGATAGTCTTAGCCTGTCTTAGTTCCTTCTTCTTTGCAGCACTTCTTGATTTTTTTATTTGATCTGCTTCAAAAAGTTGCAACTTATATAAGAATAACTTTTCTTTATCTCTTTCTGGATCAAAATCACCAAATAAGACTTGTACAAAAGCTTTATACACATCAGTATTTTGCTCGTCAAAGTCGTATATAAGTCCTCTTTCTTTGGCTATTTTAACTACTGAATCTTCAAAGTATTCATTTTGTTCTTTAATATGTTTATACGTAGATTCATGTAAAGTATCAATATCGATATGAGTTAATAAGTTTTCCCAATTAACATCGCCATCTTTTGCTTCGATATATTCTACTCTTTCTGCATCTCCGTCAGTCCAAAACGATTCTACTATTGTTCTTTCGTCATTAGTAAAGTGCGCTCTTACAAAATCATGTCCCGGAATTGCCATACTTAACTCCTTACTATTTTTAAAAAATATGTGTTTATAGTTTGTGGGGTACCAGACGGAAATTGTTGAGATCTATATACTGTATCTCCTTGACCAGATGCACCTACGATTCTAGTTTGAGGATTATTACCGTCTAGTTTAGTATCTACCATACCTGAACCTCTGTTATTACCACTTCCATTTATAGAGTACGTTATCTTAGAACCTGAAGTGTTGACTGTGTGGTGTCTTAATTCTGCTAGTAACATCGCGTCAAAGCTTGCAAGTGGGTATGCTTGTAAATCATTTCCAGTCGTTATTTGAAGTGGTTGAGTTATAGCAGGAGCCGTTCCTTGATTAGTTCTAAGTAAATAATAATTTGTTATATCTTGAGGCTGATCTTGAGTTTCTGGAATACCACCAGAAGAGTATAGACCTGTGTTAGCTCTGGTATCAGTAAATACTGGTCCGCCTATTAAAGTATGATCTGATAGCGAAGTTGCAGTATGAATTCTGAACGTACCTTCTCTATCATTTCCGTCTACCAATGTATCGATAGCTTGTGTAAAAAAAGTATCGAACATATCTGTTGCTGTCATCGCTTGAATAGTACCACTTCCATCATAGTAAACTGGATATAGCTTATTATTCGTATCTGTTGGTGCGCTAACTGTCGCGTTAACTTGAGAAATTTTATCAAAAGTTGCTCCAGTTATATCACTTGAAGCAGACGAAGAAGGAAAGTCTCCACCATCTCCATGAACTCCATCGCCATCACCAAAAGATTCTGTACCAGCACCAGCAATCTTTCGCGTATCAGTCATAGAACTTAAAGTTCCAGCGCTTCCTACAACTGTAAGTAAAGCAGAAGGATTAGATCCGTACGCGTACACGCATCTGGTTTGAATTGCAGTAACCATCGCACTAGTCATCTCTTTGATAGAGCTTCCATCATAAAATAGTGGTCTTCTTACCGCCATGGTATTAAACCCCTGCGCCGTGTATCGTCTTTAGTGTACTTCCTGCTGAATCTTTTATTAAGAGAGTTGATAGTGTTTTAAGCTGTACTGAACTTACTGCGTCATCACCAATTTTATCTTCGGTAACCTGATCATCTGCAATTCTGCTAGTAATTACGGCATCAACTTCTAGCATACTTGTATTAATAGTTCCAACAGGGATGAAGAATCTGCCTTGACTTGAATCGAATCCAATACCATTGGCACTATCTTTTTGAAAATTTGATATAATGTTAGTAGAACCTGAATCTGCAGTCATTATCGCTAATACTTCTGCAGAATCCATAGAATTAGCTTGAGCTATTCTTAGAATATCTGCTGAATCAACTTTTAACAGTTGAGCATTAATTTCATTTACTGCAGCTACTAAATTACTTTTGTTAGTAGTTTGTAACGTTGCTTTTTCACCTAAGTCAGTCGAAATTGTATTAGTCTTTGAGACTAAAGTTGATACTGGATCTGATAGATTAATTGTTGTTACTGCCATCGATTTTCTCTATTATTTTACTTAACATGTTTTTAATGTCACTTACTTCATTTTTTAAGCTATTTATATCTTCTTCTTGTTGCTTTCTAAGAGCTTTTCTTTTCTTAGCTGCTTGTATTTCTTCAGTGTTAACGTTTAAAACAACTCCATCATTAGGATTTTTAACGTAACCTTCATGTCCTTCGATCTTTAAGTATGCCATTATACAGTTAACGCTATCATTCTTAAGTCTTTAATCTTTGGTACTCTAGCACTTGTAATACTTCTAAAGACTATTTTTATTTGAAACTTTGTGAAAGCTTTAACCGATCCATTTAATCCACCAATTAAGTACCTATACTCTCTAAATCTCTTGAGACTATTATCGGCTGGATTATTAGTTTCTTCAGGTTGAAGGATAAAGTTTTTGTCACCGATAACTTCGTCAGCAGTCGCAGTTCTATAATAAACTTGAAAGTCTGTACCTTCAGGCCTGTTGGCCGTTAACAGTACTCTTATCCCTACAGAATCAGTGTCTAAAGTTACAACTCTTGTGTAATGCTTAGCGGCAGCACTTCCTCTTTTTGATGCAGTTTCATTTACAAAAGTTAGTGGCTTATTGAAGTCTGCTATTTGATGGCCATTTGAATCTTGTCTATCAATTATATTTTGAATTAAGTGTATGGAAGCTCTTTGTAAGTCTATCATAGGAGAGACGTTCGAGTCTGTTGTGGACAAATTAAAACTAAGATCCATAGACTTTACGCCACCGCCTAGAGTTGCTTCTCTGTCTACGTTAGCAACTACATTGTATACACTTCCTATGTTATCTTCGTTCATTTTTATATCTTGAAAAGATGCAGTTGATTTACCTGTATACGCTACTTCAGCTCCATTAGCTTTTGGCATGTTAGTTCCTATCTGAGCAAAAGAGGTACTGTTAGTAACTTTAATAGATCCAGACAAAGCTGTTCTATTAGGAACTAAGTTGATAATGTTGGGATGTATAACACTAAATGGCATGTTGGTAGTAGCTTTAACTAGACCACCTCCACCAATTGCAGCAGAGTCTGCTGACGAATCTGCAGTAAAAGTAAAGCCTGACCAGTCTACAGAGTCGACCGTGTAACCAGAATCTTTGTTAAGAGTTGCTGCATTTATTCCACCAAGTGCAGTTGCTCCAGTAATCTTTACTGTATCTCCTGGGAGCAATCCACTTCCTGTTTCTCTGACTGTAACTTTAGCTGAATTTTTAGTCACAGTTATTGGATCATTTCTTAAAAGCCTAGGAGGTAATGGCGCGTTATGAAATACAGCTGTTCCAGAAGTTGCAGTAAAATTAGCCTGATATATCCTAAAAGCTAGATCTAAGCTCTGTGATGGAGTAAAAGTTACTCCGTTTTGAGTAAAGAACAAGCTTCCCAGTGAAGGCTGCTTATTAATTCTTTTTTCTGTAGAACCTATCACAAACTCTTCAGTTTCTGAAACATATATTCTATAATCTTTAGAATCTGCAGTAACGACTAAAGCATAGTCTTGTTTTCCTTTTAAAAACACAGGCTCGTCAAACTGAAAAGAAGTGGCAACACTAGCATCAGCTGAAGAATTGCTTGCATTAGTAAGACCTGTTACTAGTTTTACAGTCCCTGGTATGATTTGAGACGAAGAAGGTAATCCATTTTGCATTGGTCTTAATTGTACTTGAACTGGTAATGCTTCATCAACATTAGCAAAGAATAAATCTACTTTAGTACAATATATTCCACTCGTTTTATCTACGTAAAACGATTGCGCAATTGGTTGCTTATTTATCTGATACCCTAATGAATTTACTGCCATTCTTAACTCGCTTTTTGTAATCTTTCTTCGTAGTGCCCGTGAACTGTGTAAACGTTCTTGCCGCAATATACGTCAAATTCATCACGATCTGTTTCAATATATACTGTGTTAACTAGCTCGTTTATGAATTTTATTGACTCTACTTTTATGTTATTTATGTAATCTCCAATCAAAAGATCTTCTGTTCTTGTCCAACTAGGTCTTGAGTGAAGTTTTCTTTTTGCTAGAACAGGGTGATCGTTAGTGATCTTAAGTTCGTTATTAATTATATAATAACCTTGCCTTGGATGTACTTTCATCATTTTTGTAACTTTACTTGTTTTGAAACCAAAAGTTAATCTGTCTCCAACATTAACATTAGTGATTTCTGATATTTTACCGTTTAACATGACTTTCATGTCTTCGAGTAAGCACGCAAAATCTTCAGCTGTAGACGAGGTGTCATCGTTTGCACTTGTTCCACTTGTGTCTCCTACCGTGTCATCAGAATAACCTCCGCTTCCAGACGTTGCGGTCGCTTGAGCGTCGTTCGCATAGTTACTATTAGTCCCTGGAGGAGGTGAATTATTTCCACCATCAGGTCCATCATCACCACCATCATCTCCACCCGAATGATCGTAACTTACTGTAAAGCCTTGAACGTTAAGTACTCTTGTAGATGCCACTGTAGCCTCTTTAGTATCCAACCAGCCTTTGGCCGTAAATGGAGCTCGAGCTATACACGCCGCGTCTTTCTCGTTGTTAGCGCTAATATCCATAATCTTAAATTCTTTAGTGCCAACTCTAAACTTCGTAGTCGCGTTGTTAGGTATTATGAAGTTTCCTGTTATAGTGCCGTTTGCGTCTGTCTTCATAACAGTTGTAGGCGTGTCTGGGTGCGATGTTATATCTTTAAGAGAATTACCAAAGTCAGAATCGCCGCTACCGTAGAATTCAAATCCAGTTGTTCCAGCTACAGTTTTAGTAAAATCAGAGATATTAGTTCCATCAAAGAATGTAAACACTCTAGTGTCTGGTCTTAAACCTTCACACTTAAAAAATACTTTACGAGATCTACAAAAGTGTAATAATGCAGTTTGAAGAACTCTGTCCTCTATAACGTCTAAAACTGTTTCTTCACTTACTACTCTATTTACTTGATTTCCAAATCTGTTTATATTACTTCCTACATTAAGATTTTCTAATGGAACGCCTGCCCAGTTCCAAGCCCAGTTACCCCAGTTAAAAGCGTTAAAGTTAGCAAGTCTAGTTCCTCCTTGAACTACTTTATTTGGCATTCTATCTACTTCTCTCCACTCATCTGAAGCAGGTGATAAAGTAATAACTCCGTCATATATAACCACAGAAAATGGATTTATTGAGATTGATTTACTTGCTAAGTTTTGATCTATATAAGTTGATTCACCGTGAGCTAAATATACGTTATCGCCTTTACGAATAGTGTTAGTTGAGCTAGCAGAATCATATATTATTCTTACATTTTGATCTTTAAATAGTGGTCTTAAAACTTTTTCAATTGGATCTACTGAAGCTCTGTAGTCTACTAAAGCAGTATCAGCTCTACTGTGATCTACAAAGTTGTCTACTACAAATCCAGCTTTTGTTCTATCTGTTCCTGCAGAATCTAATACTTGAAAATGTTTAGTGTCTATCTCTAAAGCACTAAGTGAAGCAAATTCTTCCAACTTACTGACTCTATTTTCTAAAACTCCAATATCTTTCATAGTAAATCTTCTATGATCGATCTTTCTTGTAAAAACATCTGAATCATTTAAAGTGTTTGCATTTAATTTTATGTCGTATAATGGTAAAGTTTCATCAGGTTTAGCAGGAAATGAAGGATTAAACGCAGCGCCTCCTCTTACAAATCTTATTATCCCTTGTTTGTCGATGACTAGTTTTCCAGCTTCTGCTAAGTGATAAGTAATATCAGCTTCTACCTGTTGCCCCGGCTGAGGAAGTTCAAGAACCCTCGCACCAGCACCAGTATTTGAAAACTCGCTGTCAGTTCCATCTTTTACTGATCTAAAATCTAAAGCGTTAAATAATCTAATAACAACACCATCACTTCTTCTAAAACTTGGTATATCTTTATAAGTTATTGGACTTACGTACGATGTAGATGCAAAGAAGTCTCCGTCAGTTGAGTGATCAAAATATCTGTATTTTATAGAAGCACTATCTGCTGGCGCAGTTTGACCGGTTTTAAGATTTAAAGCTCCAATGTCATAGTGATTATCTCTTTGACCGTTATCTAAGAAATATCTGTTAGCAAAGCTTACACTACTATCTGCAGCTTTAACGTGTTCTACTATATCATAAATATCAGCTTTTCCTAACTTAATCTGAGACAGACCTCCAGCTACAGCTATTGTTCTAGTACTTAAGTTTTTAGTCTTAACAGAAGCTTGACTCTTTTTTATGTATGCTAGTACTTCATAAACTCCAGTAGATGCTGGTAGTCCTGATACAGTTCCTGCTGCAACATCAAAAGTTAATCCACTAGTTATAATGTCACTATCTACAGACGATACTACCCAGTCTCCGCTATTAGTGTAAGTCTCACCTACACCTAATGACCCTAATGTTACGACGCCGCCTACAGCTGTTTTTTGAAATCTTCTTTGGGCTGTATAAGAGATGCTCTCGAAGCTAGAAGGTCTAAAGTTAGGTAATGGAAATATAGAAGTATTTTTAGTTGTTTCTTTTAATACAGTCTTTGCTGGTGTACCTTCTCTTTCAGGCTTAAAATAATTTGTTGCGCTAGTTCCAATGCTGTGAACGTCTCTAAATGCTTGACCAGCGTTCATTCTTACGTCAAAGAGATGAAATCTATACTTTGCGCCATCTTCAGATACTGCTTTGACTCTAGCAGTACCAATAGTGTTAGCACCAGAATAAGTTGAGTCGTCTCGTAAATTTAATTTTTCTAGAGTAGATATATCTGGTGTATTACCGCTACTATCGTTTGCAGGGTTAACCACAACATAGTTTCCAAAATCTACCGCAACACCATCATTATCTATCTTTTTAGTTGCAGTAGGTTTTCGAATTCTCATCGAAGTTGGAAAGTTTCTTGCTGCTCTAAATCCATCTACTACGGCTACACCATCACTTACTTTTAATAATAAATGAGTGTTTTCGGAATCAAGTTCAAAGTTAGCTGTGTATGGTTTTACTATGTAGTCACCTGAATTTTCTGCTATTCTTTTTGCTATTAGTTCATTTGGAATATTATAAGCATCAATAGTGTTGTTTGTGTTATAAATTACACCATCTACTAGCTTAGCGACTGGAACAAAGTTATCACTTGCTGACATTTCGCTTTCAAGCGCTATAGTTAAAGTTATACGATACCTATCTGCACCGGGAGCAGAAGTATTTGGTACAGCCCCTTGGTTGTCGAATAAACCAGTGTCATCACTAGTCGTAACAATGTCCTCTACTACTTTAAACCCTAAAGTATCATCCAGTGTATCTCTATATTTTTGTATAACTTTTGACTGATCTTCAGTAAATACAAAGTGTCCTCTAGCGTAATAAACTCCAGATTTAAGAGTTCCTAAGATACCAGCTCCTACAGCTGGATTAACGTCAGTGTTAGTAGTTTGAACTATGAGAGCTTGACCGGCAAGTGGAGACTGACTATTTAAAGTTTCTCCGGGTGTAACTCTTGTGGTGGTTGCTCCACCAGTATCTCCAGTACTAGTGTATTGAACATACACAGTTCCAGGGTTGTTTACGTCTACTGCAGCAATGTATTGCAAAACCTTGACCGTAACACCAGATTGTACTCCTAAAAATTTTTGACCAATCCAAGTAGTGTTTTGAGTTACGTTAGTTGCGGCATCTAATTTTATAAATTCGTATTTTGAATTTACGTTAGCGCCCCCGGGTTTTACGACTGCGCCTTCTTTAAATACGTTATCTCCCATCCTTGTTATTTGCTTTTGAAGCATAGTTTGGATTTGAGTTAGTTCTCTAGCTTGAAGTGCTACACCTGAGTTAAATAATATTCTATGATAGCTGTCGCTATCTTTGAAATCATCTTTATACGTAGAGGTGAAAGTATTACTAGTTAATGTAGTCGCCATCTTTATACCTTATAGTGTTATTACAATCTTAAGATCTTCAGTTTGAATACTAGATCTTGTAACTGGTGCTCTGTTTTCTATATATAATATCTCTCCAGACATCTTATCAATATCTCCATGTCTCCAAGCATCCGCGTCAGCGTCTGCTCCAGCTAATTCTAAGCTTCCACTACCACCACCGCCAGTTACAGCTTCACCTTCTACAAATGGTTTAAATCCAGTAGAGTCGTTTTGGTGAAACCATACTCTAGCGCTATCTGAATGATCTACTACTGCTTGAGCTCCTGAAGCTGAAGTGATGATAGCATCTTTTGCAAAAGAAGCTGCTTGTGATGTGGATTGAAATTCTAAATATCTTAACATTTTTCCGCTTGTACCAGAGTAAATAGCTCCAGCAGAGTCTCGTGGATTTTTAATTAAAGCAACTTGTCTGAAGTCTTGGTCAATTATGAAAGAAGCTCCAGTTGTTGTACTTCCACTTACTTTTTGCGTTGTGCTTTCTGTTCCGTCTGGTTTGACGTGAAACATAAGTGAGGTAGACTTAAGTTCGTCTCTAGGATCTGCTCCCATTCCGCTGTCTGGACCGAATATTGCTCGAGCTTCAGCACCTGATCCAGCTCCAGTTATAGACACACTCGCAAAATTATACGCTTGTCCCATTTTTATACAACTATCTGTACTAGAATCCATTTCAATCTTAGTAACTACTCCGCCAACAACTGTAGCAGATGCCGCGGCTCTAACACCATCTCCGTTTATAGTTACTGTAGTACCACCACTACTATCAAATCCTGTTCCACCTTTAGTAACAGCTACACCTATGATTTGACCTTTTACAGATGCTCTTTGAATAGTTTTTTGTTGCGCTAAAAACGTATCAGCAGAATCAAATATGTTTGGAACAAATTCTATCGGCACAAAGTTAGAAGATAAGAATTTACTGGATCTTGCAGCACTTAATGAATATAAAAACTTCCAGATGTAACCATCAGCTGTCTTAAAAGGTTTAGTAAGAGTTCCAGTAGGTTTAACAGTAGAAGGATTAGGATCTCCATTGTTATCTTCTGATCGCTGTAAGCATATGTAAATTTGGTTTTCATCAGTCAGTACATAGTAAGTATTACTAGGAATAGTAGCGAAGTTATCGTCATAAGCACTGTATGTGCTACCTGAAGACCAGTTATGTCTTGGTATTACAAATGAAACGTCACTGGCTTTTTTTAAAGATTGTATGCCAGATCTAAGTTGTCTTATGGCCCTAGGTGTATCTGTAGGATCGGGAACATTTTCAGCTGAATCCCATTGTTCCGACTTACCTATAGCTATATACATCTTGTCGCTATCGTTACTAGCTGCGTCAAATATTTTTTGAATAATATCTTTCTTAAATACGTCTGTGATTATTGCTGCCATCTTTTATTCCTATGATATTGTTATTCCACCGGCGGAAGAGTCTCTCATTCCAAATCCTAATAAGAACCAATCTGCTCCGTCCCATATACACTCGGTTGATCTATTTTGTACTAGAGAAAATGAAGTTCCGTGAGCAAACGTTCCTCCTGCAGGAGTAACTGTCATTGCTCCAGCGCCTTTATTAGTAAAAATTTTATGTTCTCCTACTGTAGTTCCAGCCGCTAAACTTACAGCTAATGCAGTTCCTTTGTTACCTATGATAAGTGTATGATTAGGACTGGCCGCACCATTTGCAGTTATTGTCTGCGATGAATACGCTGCCTTGGCTATTTCAACTGCACCACTTCCTTTTCCAGCTAACATTAAGTTTACGTTACTAGAGTCGCCTGTAGCAGATATTGTTGGATCAGTGTCGAATATTCCATTAGCAATAGTTATCTCATTTACGGCTCCTGCTGTTTGAGTAAATTTAATTAATTGATTATTGTTTGAGTCGTTTAAAGAAGCACCAGCCGCAAGCTTAGGATTATTTATAACAGGAGTTGTTAAAGTTTTATTTGTTAAAGTTTCTGTTCCTGCCAGTGTTGTAAATGAGCCATCAGATAACGCTGTGTTAAATAAGGCTGTAGTTCCGGTTAATGTGTTTTTAGCTAAATTTACAGTCTTATTAGTTAAAGTTTGTGCTGCAACTGTAAGTATCACATCACCGCTAGAATCTGGTAAATTTATAACGTTGTCTTGAGTGGCATTTGTAGCAAATAACCTCGTCTCGTGCGCGTCTGCCGAAGTTCCTTCAAAAACTATAGCATCATTTTGAAATTTTATTTGTGTAGCTAAAGTAGAGCTATCACCTGCATCTCCTAAAAAATTATATAGTTCTATAAAATTAGCATTAATTTTGGTACCAGCATTACGTAAAGTATCGCCTGTTCCGTCGTTTGCCGATGTTCCTGTATTAATATTTTGTCTTGTCATTTTAAATCCTAAATAATAGTTCTATTTATACTAGAAAGTTGAATCGATTAAATAATTTCCAAAGATTTCATTGTCCATAGTCTCAGTAGCTAGTGATATGTCTGGCCTTATGCCACCGGCACTATCACTATCATCAAATGTAAACGAACTTGGTGTTATAAGTTCAGCAGCACTTCCATAAAATTGATCTATTTGAGATGGAGTAAGATTCTGATATACACTAATCAACTGATCTAGACCTACTCTAAAATCATTTGTTGAATTATTACCTGAGTCTATCAAGCCAGTAACTTGCGTAAATGGAGCTTGTGCAGTTAAAGAAGCCGATGATATTATAGGTATCACTCCAGAATCAAAATCATCATAAAATCCTCTAGCGGAAGAGGCCACGGTTGCCTCTGCGTCAGAAGTAACTAAACCTTGAAAGTAAAATCCAGCTGGATGTATAAACTTTTTGTAAAGTTCTTCCCAAGTATTACTAGAAAGAGCAGTCTTTATGAGTATGGAAAACACTTGGTAGAGTTTACCATTTTGTAAAACTTTTAAAGAATCTGGTCCTATCAATGAGGCTGGAACATTAGAATCACCAGCACCTACTATAAATAAATTGTCTTTTCCATATTCAACTGTTATTTTATCTTGAAAGAATAGTCTAAAAAATTCTTCTATTGCAAATTTTGTACCTTTATTTCTTTGTAATTCTGCAAGTCTTCTGGCTGCATATCTAGCATCAGTAAAATTATCTCCATTTGGTATACCACTTCCAACATCTGATATTAAGTTATTAATTCTATTCGTTGAACCTGCATCTCTTAACGAAAATAACTGACGAATTTCATTACCAAAAGAAGTACTTGCATCAGAATCTAATTGTTGGTAATATTTTTCAAGAAACGTAATAAATTTAGAATAGTCACTTGTAAAATGTTCTGGTAAAGCTTCACTAACTTTTCTATTTAAAAAGTTTTTATTTCTTCTATTATGATAATGATTTATCGTCATCTTACAATGTTACTAACGTGTTCTGGAAATCTAGTTGAGCTAATGGAACAGATTTTATATTATCTATATCTAAAATAAAATTACGTAAAGGCCTTATAGTACTTTGATTTGCTGGAACGACTGATACGTCTAATGTTGTTCCTTGTATTGCAGTAGGAGCAAATCCAATTAAAGTTACTGTACCAGCTGAAGAATTATAACTTCCTATGTTATCAACTTGAACTGTTCCATCAGTATCAACCACTTCTAATTTATTTGAATTTAAAATATTTCTTATGCTACATGTTTTGTTGTTAATAGTAAACGAGGAACTTGTTATGATTCTGTTGACGTCATCTGGTTGTGCTATGACTGCAGGAAAAGCTATAGTATAAGTCAGTGACTGATTTATGTCTATAGATTGATTTCTCTGCATCTTAACATCCATTCTTGAATTTAATATTGCGACATCTAAAGAATCAATAGCTGTTAATAAAATTGATCTTCTAAAAACTTTATTAAATTTTTTCAAGTTGGTATTAAAAAAAGTGTTAATCGTTGTTTTAACTTTATTCTCAACTGATTGAGAAGTTGAACTTGTTAAATCAGGATCTAAATTAAAAAAGGTTGACAATTCAAGTTTGGTAGTTATTGCATCTGCAAACACTAAATCTATTGACATAATGCCTAAAGTGTCTGCTAACTCTGTTGTGATGTCGTTTTTAACTTGAACTTGAGTTGCTGTGTCTATATTACTTTTAAATTTTAATCCTGCATAAACTCTTCCATATACTTGTGGAACATTATCGTGACCACCCCATGCTATTACGTCGTCTAAATACGATCCATAATTGGATAAAATCTGAGCTCTATAATCTTCTGCAGTTACTAATCTTCTTTGAGAACTAAAAGCTATTGGTGCGTTTCTTCTTATTGACTCTATAGATTCTTTAAAAGCGCCACCAGCTGAAGTAGAACTTGTAGTAACAGTTAACGGATAGTTAACACCTCCTACGTTTAGTGCTACGTTCGTGGTAAAAGTCGTTGCGCCATTAGCAACTGTACCTTTAGTTGAAAGATAATCAACAAGGATTTTATTTCCTGCTACAGGAGCTAAACCACTAGATGTACCATCACCAAAGATTAACTCATAGTAACCGTTAGGAACTTCTTTAATTTGGTAATATGTTGAATCGTTATCTACTCGTACAGCATCTTTGATGTTAGTATAAGTTTTAAAAGTTGTTCCAGTAGTTGTGTCAAAAACTCTAACCCTGATAGTAGAAATATCCATTGTAACGTCAGGTATAACATAAATTTGAGAATCTGCCTTTTCACCAGCTATAAAAGTTTTTTCTTTTGTTATTCCTTCGAATACTGGTATGGTAGTTTCTCCAGTAGAAGTTTTAAACTGATAAGATCCTGTTCCATCGTCAGACGCTATAAAGTTTTCTCGAGTTTGAAAAGTATAACTTACATCATCAACACTGCTAGTAAAAGTTGCTCCTCTTTCTAAAGTAACGCTTGAAGGTCTAGGTGTAGTAGGAATTAATATTGATAAGTTTAGTTTTGCTTGAGATGACGTGTATGAATTTGGTACATAACCAAGAGTTTCTGCATGAGCTACTACCGAGCTTCTAAGTTGAGCTGTATTTAAAAAACTTTCGTTTAAAGCAAAGTTTGCAGTAAGACCATTGAAGTGCGAATTATAAGCTAGTACGTCTAGTAAATTATTAAGTCCAGAAGCTTCAAAGTTATAATCAGCAAATTCTGTTTGTTCTTTAAGCTTATCTTTTAGTCTGTTTTTAATGGTGTCAAAATCTAATTGAGTTGATTTAATTGTCGTTGCCATTATCTTAACCTCGTTAATGATATTTCTACAAATGATTCTTCTAATGTATTTATTACTTTAAATGTTACGGTTGCTCTTACCTCGTGATTATCAGGACTTACCACGGTTGTTACCCCTAAAACTTGTGCTCTTGGTTCGAATGTTTCAATAGCCTTTATTATATCATCTTCTAAATTATCATCGTCAATATCTGTACTTAGTCTAAACAACATTGAATTTAAGTCTCCACCAAATCGTGGTAGAAATGGTTTTTCAGAGTAATTTGTCAATAATAAATTTCTTATAGCTTGCTTGACTGAAGCCGCATGTTGTTTCTTAAAAATATCTCCAGAACCTTTTTTAGCAAAGGTTAAATCTAAATCAGAGTATACGTTATTTCTAGCAGTTAAAATACTAGTATTTCCGATGTTTCCATCTTCGATTGAAAAAGCTCTTGTTGGCATCTAAAAATCCTTTTATCTATTTATATCAAATATCTAAAGTTTCTAAATTTTCATTTGGATCGATTACTTCGATCAATTCATTAGTAGCTTGAACATTATTATTAAATCTTGTTTCTAATTCGTTAGTGTAAGTTACAGACCAAGGTGCTACTATTTGTGGCATAATAAGTATAATACAAGCGTGTAAAGATTCGTCTGGATTATAATTATCATAATCTAATATCATCTTTTCGAAATCTAAATTATCTTTCCAAAACACGGCTAAATCAAAAGTTTTATCTATTGCTATTCGTCCATTAGTATCTCTTAAAACATAAACTACAGCTTGGCCATTTTCTAATAAATGATTAATGCCAGCGCTAACGTCAGGTTTTTCATTTGGATTTGGAATATAAAGACCTTCTAAAACTTCAAGTCTGTAATCTTCAAATTCTTTTATTCCTTTTGAATCATTAACAGTTTTCATAGCTTCAGCATGAAGATAGTACTGTTTTGCCAATGTCTTTTTTTCAGCGTCAGTAACGATGTGATTCATCGTCACTGGATCTCCTTTACTTCCTAAAAACTTAGCCATTGTAATTCCAGGGCCTAATCTAGTTCTAGCAGATATGTCATCTTGAAATACTGGATTAAATTTTGGATTTGGAACTACGTCTGTTTTAAATAGCAATGACATAATTATACCTTAAATATTGTTGTTCTAGCATCTTGGCTTCCAATTGATTCAGTGCCACGTCTTGGTGTTTTCTCTGGTCCTACTATTCTTCCAAATTTAGGAAGCACTGGTACTGCAAAATTAGCAGATATAATACCTTCAGTTACAAGCGCACCAGTAAATGTTTGGTTTTTTAAGTTAGCTGGATCTCTAAGTTTAGATCTTGCTAAAGAAGTGTTTAAATCTACAGTTGATATTCCGCCATAATTATCTTGCCTGTTTACTGAATTTTTAAAATCATCAAATGGATCTACATCTACTCTTCTTATTCCTAAATTAGTTTGATTTAAGTAATCATGCATGATCGTTGCCGTAGGTTTAGCCGTTGCTTTTGAGTCGACAGTTACGTGAGTTGCAGATGTAGAAGCAATTGTACCTCCAGAACCAGCTGGTGAAGAGTTTGCTCTAGCTGCAGTACCGGTTATGTCACCTTGAACTACTGGCGTGGTGACATGGCCTGAAACACTGGCAGTTGTGCTATATAGTGTTCCAGTAGTAACGGTATCTGATGCTGTTATAGAATTACCAGTATACATGTTGTAGTTGTACATTATAATCTCTTCACCGCCTACAGTGCCACTGTCTCCAATAACAGTTAACGACGAAGCTGCCATGTTTATATCGAGAGAAGATATTACTATTCCATTTTCAGCAGTAAGAATAGCTTCTTTTCCTACAGAAATTTCTGAAATACCCATCACGTCGTGTTCAAGATTACCTTTATGCGTTAAAAAAACGTTTCCTAATACTGTTTCTGTTTTAGTACCAATGACAGTTTCTGCGTTATTTCCTTGAATCGCTACTTCTTTATTTTCTGCAATATCTGAAACTTTACTTCCTTTTACTACTTCGTCTAAGTCACCAGCAACGTTTGTCGTAAAGTTACCACCAACTTCTAAGTCAAAGTCACCAGCAACTTTCATTTTTAAGTTGCCGTTGTAAACTATTTCTCCATCGCCTTCTACTACAACTTTTTCATCTGCAGCTGTAACTCTTATAGAATTTTGAGTCGAACTTAGTATCACGGTTCCATCAGCTCGCATCTCTACACCAGATCCAGTACGATGTCTTATCATTATTCTTTGACGACCTTCGGTATCATC
>CETW01117828.1_pt1 | contig 16984 bp, 10 predicted proteins | sample 361381 | NCBI WGS metagenome assembly CETW01 (sample SAMEA2620570, study PRJEB7988) | marine metagenome | isolation source: saline water (ENVO:00002010), including
ATAATATCCTTTCTGTCGGAAGGTTCGAACTCAGAAGTTCGAGAACCTTCTAGACATAAAGATATATAATTCATAAGACTGTATAGGTATCTTAAATAACTATATATCTCTATATTTTAATGTACTAGGAAGCCAGACTGTCTGACTTCAGGAAGTCTGAAGACAGTCTGTCTTACTCTGTACAAAAATTAGAGATACAGTATCTACGATACTGGTCATACAAGGTATGACTACCAGATGTCAATCTGTATGTCCTACATATAGTACGTAAGGTTTATAAAATATGCTGGTAATTCGGTAGGAAACCCAGTAAGAATGGGCGTTAGCGGGCATATGGTTTTTTAAAGCTAACTAAACCTTTTCTTAAGTCCTTGGGTACTGCCTTTGTCTTTCTAGTGTACTGTCTTGCCAGTCAGCAGCTTTCTGCATCCCGATTGCACCTTCACCTGTAACAGATTACTTGTGTTTAGTGTTTGTAATTAACATGACTATAGCATATAATTCTCACTATACAAACATCTAAAGAAAGATAGTGAAATAATGGTAGATACTACCAATAATGTTATCTGTATAGCAGAGGGCTGTAGGAAGAAACTTAAGGGCAAACAACGTAAATTCTGTTCTCCTACATGCCAAAAACGTCAATTTGCAAGAGATAAGTACTATAACAAGAAAGTTGACACAAAACCTATTAATATAGAACGTAAGTCTGACGAGGGCGACTACGCTTCCGTTAGGCGAGGACAGTATTACCGAGCTTTCGTAAGCGAAGGAATAGCTGAACAAGTGGCCACTGGCGATATGGCAGTAGCTGACGCAGCTTCACTCCTTGGTTGCACTTCGGCTACTGTCAGTCGCATGCTTGCTGCATTCAAAATAGATACACGAAACGAAATAGCTGCAGAAGAATGGGAACTATCCAAAGAAGCAAAGGCTGCATTAGAAAATTTTTCAAACTTCCGACAAAGATACTTTAGAACAGAACTAGGAGAAATATACGACACCGCAGATTTTCATACTAACTGGATAAATAACATTATAGATAGTATTGATAACGGTAAAGAATTACTGATACTGTCACCCCCACGACATGGAAAGACTGAATTATTAATACACTTTGCTGTATATCAAATATGCAAAAACCCTAACACAAGAATTATGTGGGTAGGTGGTAACGAAGACATTGCTAAGAACGCACTATCTGCTGTACTTGATGTATTAGATACTAATGAAGAATTACAAGAAGACTTTTGTTTACCAGGTACATCTTTTAAGCCAGACAATAGGTCAGGAAAGAACTGGTCACAAAATCAATTTACTGTAGGTACTAGAACTGTTGCAGGTATTAAATCACCTACTATGGTTGCTGTAGGTAAAGGTGGCAAGATATTATCTCGTGACTGCGATATTATTATTGCTGACGACATTGAGGACCATCAAACAACTATGCAACCTGGTGCAAGAGAATCTACAAGACAATGGTGGACTACAACATTATCAAGTCGTAAAGAGGAACATACAGCTGTTATTGTTATAGGTTCTAGACAACACCCTGATGATTTATATAATCATTTACTTGACTCAGATAATTTTACAAGCATAGTAGAAACAGCACATGCTATTGAATGCGATAAACCAGAACATTTAGAAGATGAACATGTTGATTGTATGTTATGGCCTAAGAAAAGAACTTTTAAATGGTTACAATCTAGATTAAATTCTGCAGAGTCAACAGGTGGTAGACAAACTTTTGAAATGGTTTATTACAACCAAGCATATGTAGAAGGTACGCAAATATTTACTATGAACATAATTGACCAATGTATGCGTAGCGATTTAGTATTAGGACAGGTATACAAAAATCTTTACCTTGTTGCTGGTTTAGACCCTGCATCAAGTGGTTACCAAGCAAGTGTATTGTGGGGTATAGACCAGTACAGGGGAGAGTTATATCTAGTAGATTTAGAAAATAGACGTGGAGGTGGAATTAGGGCTGCGTTAGACCAAATGGCTGATTGGTTACATACCTATGATTGTAGACATTGGATAGTAGAAGAAAATGGTTTTCAATCTGCTATTAGACAAGATGCAAGTATAAAAGAATTTACACTACGTACAGGTATAACAGTACAAGGTCACATGACAGGTAAAAACAAACATGACCCACTATATGGTGTAGGTGCTATGGCTGATTTGTTTGAAGATAGAAGAATACATTTACCTACTGGTGATGGAGAATCTAATGCTAAAGTACAGAAATACAGACAACAACTGTTATACTTTGATGGAAAACCTGTTTCTAAAAGAAACAAAGAGAAGACCGATATAGTTATGGCTAGTTGGTTTCCAATGAAAGTTTTTAGGCGTATGCAAAAAGAGCATGCTGCTGATATAGGGTTAGACTATAACCCTAGTTATGGAGATTACAAGATTACAGAAATGAATGAGGCACCGTGGGGATAGAAAACCTAGACATTAAAAATTATCAAGAGATAGTTAGAAACGCAGCTGAACTTACATCAGGTAAGTTAGTTCAAGAAAGACAAGTACAAAAAGCTAGAATCAAAGCAATTCTTAATGGTGGTGCTGATGGTATAAAAGCATTACTAGGTAATACAATGGAAACAAGTGATGCTGATTTATTACCAGCTCCAAACATGTTGCAGTCTGGTATTGACCGACTTGCACAAAAAGTATCTGGAATACCTCAAGTTAGAGTAGATGTACCTAACGATAATGATTCAAGTAGAAGTAAACAACGTGCAGAAAAACTAGAACGTATTGTTACTAGCTATGATGAAAAACAAAACCTACTAGGTCAATTACAACAAGCAGCTAGATGGCTACCTGGTTATGGTTTTTGTGCATGGGTAATTACAACTAAACAAGATAAGAATGGTCATTACTATCCTAGTGCTGAACTACGTGACCCTTATGATACATTCCCAGGTAACTTTGGTCCTGACCAACAACCAAGAGAAATGGCAGTACTAAGACGTGTGCCTAGATATAAACTAGCTCAAATCTATCCTGAGTTTGCAAAAGAAATTTTAAAACAAGATGATGATGAAGAATCAACACCAGATACTGCAACTCCATTTATGTCTTATGAAAATAACAGAGAACAAGGTTGGGAAGACAATACCTACTCTGGTGTAAGAATTATTGAATACTACGACATGGGTGGTACTTATGTAGTGTTCCCAGAAAAAAATATGATTCTTGACTTTATACCTAACGTATTATCTACACCACCTTTTGTATTCATGAAGAAAGTTTCTTTTGACCAACTTAAAGGTCAATACGACCATGTCATAGGATTAATGGCTATGATGGCAAAAATTAATATAATGTCTGCGATTGCAATGGAAGATTCTGTTTTTACAGAAACTAACATATCTGGAGAAATAGAATCAGGACAATATAGAAAAGGTAGATTTGCTGTTAACTATCTAGCTCCAGGTACACAAGTTTCTAAACCAATGAATAATATTCCGTATCAATTGTTTCAACAAATAGATAGGTTGGAAAGACAATTGCGTATGGTAGGTGGTTATCCTGTAACTGACGATAGTCAATCACCAAACAGTTTTGTTACTGGTGCTGGATTATCAGAATTAAATAGCACAATGTCATTAATGATATCTGAATACAGAGATATTATAAAAACAGGCATGGTAGCTATGGATGAGAAGCGTTTAGAAATGGACGTTGTATTATCTTATTCAACAGGTGTAACTAAGAAACCTATTGTAGGTTTTTATCAAGGCTCTGCATTTAGTGAGAATTATCAACCACTAAACGACATAGGTGGCGACTTTAGAACAAGACGTATCTATGGTGTTATGGCTGGTTTTGATGAACCACAGAAAATTGTAACTGGGTTGCAATTGTTACAAGCAGGTGTTATAGACGTAGAAACATTACAAGACAATATTGATGGTTTAGAAAATATAGCAAAAGTACAAGAACGCATTAGAAAGAATAAAGCAGAAGGTGTTTTATTTGATAGTATTTTAGCTAGGTCTGCACAAGGTGACCCTGCAGCTACAATGGCTGCTATAGCTATTTACGAGTATCCAGGAGCTGTAACAGAAATTATGAAACAGTTCTATACTCCACAAGAGCCACAGATGTCACCAGAAGAAGAAGCTATGATACAACAACAAATGATGCAACAACAGTTAGGTGGTAACAATGTTCCAACAATGGCACAAGCATTCGGATTATAATATGCAAGATTATTTTGATTCAGAGTTTTGGGATTTGATGTACAACGAATATGGTGTAACAGATGAGATAGATATTCTATCTGAAGAAGTAACTGAAATTATTACTCCTATGCCAGGCATAATAGTTTTAATTACTAGGGAGTTTTATGGCAAAGAATCGTAGAGGTGGGTATAGACAACCAAAAAAACCTGCAGCTGTAGCTACACCGCAAGGAGGACAAAGAACTGATGGTGGCCCAGGAAGTAGTAAACAACCTCTTAGAAGGCTACCTAACGCTGATTATGGTGCAAATAAAGCATTTGTAGAACAACAACAGGCTGCTCCGTTACCAAAACAAAATCCAATGCCTGTAGCACCCAATGTGTTTGCACCAACAGAAAGACCAGGGGAACCTGTTACACAAGGACAACCTATAGGAGCTGGTGCTGGACCAACTGTTATAGCTGATAATACTGATGCTATACTGCAAGCTTTGTATCAAATTAATCCAACACCTACATTATTGGAGATTATTAACAATAGGAATATATAGTGGCATTTATACTCAATGATAGAAATGAGTATTATGACATACTTAATTCACGTAGACAACTAGAACAACAAGCAAGTCAATATAATGCTTTATTACAAACTAATCCAGAACAAGTATTAGAAAATCTAGAAAAATATCCTACTGAATTAGATACAGGTACTGCATTAGGTATGAGTATTTTAGGAATACCACCTGAATATCAAGCTGTTAAAGAAATAGCACAGTCTAGTAGAACTAATAAACTTTATAACGAAGCTAAGTTATGGCAAGAATTACAACAAAGATATCAATATGACCATGTAGAAAACAATATGAAGATGACATGGGGTGACTTATGGACAGGTGGACTAATGCCAGGAGGAGCTAAACCAGGAGATGTTCAGTATGGTGTATGGGCATTTGCTGCTTTAGATGCTTTCTTTCAAACAGTTGGTCCATCAGGTAAATGGTCTGTTATAGGTTCTGCTGTAAATGCATTATCACCTGGACAACCTATGAAAGTAGGTAGGTCACAAGCATATCTAAGAGATTTAAGGTCATACGATAAATTACTTAAAAAAGGTTATACACCACAAAAAGCACAAGATATGTTGCAAATAGACCTTAGTGGCACTCAAGTATCTGGATTAGGACAAGAACTTGGAACAATAGATGAACTTAGACAACAAATTGATATGATACAAGAAGCACATAAGATGGGTGGAGAACCTGTACTTGCTGCTATGTTTAGAGCTGTATCAGAAGGTAAACCATTAAACTTTGATAGAAGTACAAAAATTACATTAGAATCTGTAAAAGCAGAAAAAACACCTTACTATGTTGCATTAACTACAGATTATGGAATGTCACCTGACCAAGCTAGAGATTTTATTTATAGCAATATAGGAGCTCCATTAAAGAATTTTGATGAAAATGGCGAAATACATTACACTTCTGCATTTAATCCTAATAAAATTAATTTCTTTGCAGGTAGAGCACAACAAAGATTCTTTTGGGCAGGACAATCAGAACAAGATTACTTTAGACCTGAGTGGGCAGATAGAGATATATTGCTTGAGTACTCACCAGGTAGAGTAACTGCAGCTGAAGTTTTCGCACCTGGCTCTAAAGCTTTTAATGTTATGTCAGGTTTAACTGATGCTGCATACCAAATTGCACCAGAATTATTAGCTGGTAAAGGTATTAAAGGAGTTAAAAACATTAGTAAAGGATTACGTAGAGTTAATCCTGCTATGGAACTATTAGATGAAGGTGCATTAGTTAAAGGTACTAAGTTTAGTAAAAAACGTGTACGAGTAAGTAGCAAAAACTTAGCAGATAATATTTTAGAAGAAGTAGGACCAGAAATTGATGGAGCTACTGGTACAGGTAATTTAAGTAAATTAGTTAATAATGCAGGTCAATTGATAACAAATCAAACAATTGGTAAAGATATAAGCACTACTAAGAAAGCTCTTAGAAAAATTAAAAAAGAACATACTTTATTTGGTAGAGTACCTAAATTCTTTCAAACTACAAAAGATGAGATATTAAACAACAATACTAATATTGAGTTCTTTAAAGCATTAGCAGAAGAAGATAACCTGTATTTAATTAGTAATAATCCAATTACTAGACATTTACCTGCACAAGTTCAGTCAGATATCGTAGCAGAAACTGATTGGAGAAAAGTACAAGGTATGTTTGATGACATGATTTCATCATCAGGTTATGCAATACGTAATGATGTAGGACAAATGGTACCTTATACATTACCTGGACGTATGTTACCTAAGACTGGTTCACTTGCAGTAAATAAATTTTTACAATCTACTGGTTTAAACCCTAATGCTAACTACAGAACATTTGGTAGTTGGGCTGGTGAAAAAACAAGAAAACTACGTGAAGGTGTATTTCCTATAAGAAAATCTAGAAAAGAACCTACTAAGTTAGTAGAAGTTGGTAATGAAGCTGTTATTGACACTATGGATGCAGTATCTGATAAAGCATCAGCATTAGCTAAGTTAGAAAACGTTACACCATCATATGCATTAGAAAAATTAGATTTAGCAGGTGCACCTAAGTTTGAAAGATATTTAGGTTTTAGTTCTAACTTTAACTCTACATACAATCCTTATTACAGAAAGTTATTAGGAGTTGTTCCTGACATGGGAATACCTCTTAATAATTTAAATGTTGGGTATAAACAATTGTCATCTCATTTGCAAATTAATGGTTATGACGCAGATACTGCTAATAAAATTATGAAAGATTTTATGGCAATTAATCCATTAGATAAACCTGCATATAGAGATTTTGCTTTTCAACAAGCTTCAAGAGATTTAAAGATGGTAAGAGCTAGAGGTGGTAATCATGAATATATAGCAGACTATGCAGCTCAAATGTTTGAAGGTCTTAATAAAATGAAAATATATGCAACTGATGCAGACAAAAACATACTTCCTAATATTGGTTCTAACTATAGAGGATTTGAAATAAATGAATTAGGTTATGCAACAGATGAGTTAGGTAATGCTGTAACTACTATGAGTGGTTCTATGTTTAGTGAAATGCAAGACAATATTGCACCATTGTTAGATTATAGATTGTTAGAACGTGCATTAGGACCTTTGTTTAAAGCATATCCAGAAAATCAGTTTAAAGCTACAAGTATTCTTTCTGATACAAAAAAATATGTTAAATATAAAACACAACATTTGTCTTGGAATAAAGCAGAAGATGCTATTCCTAATCCTTTTGATGATGGAATATTAAATGTTAAAAGATTAGAGAATAACTTTGTAAGCAATGTTATGTCTTTTTATACAAGAAATTTATTTAAACCTTTTGTATTAATGAGAGCTGCTTTCTTTACTCGTGTATTTATGGAAGAACAAGCACGTATAGCAGTTAAAGGATTATCTAGTATTTACAACAGACCATACGAATACTTTCAATGGTTAGCTGCACATAATCCTAATTCACGTGTGGGTAAAATATTAGAATCTTTACCTTTTAGTAAATACAAAGGAGCACAATACAATCCAGATGCTGTTAATTTCCTAATGCAAGAAGAAGTAATGGAAGCTATGCAAAAAACTATGCGATATGAAGATATAGCTGGTGGTGCAAATAAAACTAAAAATAATAAATACATTGAATATTTAGGTAGAAAAACATCAGAATTAACAGAACCACAAATAGTAGAATCTGTATATCACGAACTTAGATTATTAAGAAGTGACCCATTAGCAGTAGCAGTAGCTAGACATGGTTATGGTTCAGACGAATTAGCACAATGGATTGCTAGTCCTGCAGGTAGAGAAGCAAGATTACAATTTATAAGATACAAAGGTAAAAAAGCTGCAAACTTTATAGATGATAACCATAGAGATTTAGACCAACATTTACAATACTTAGAATCTAGAATCAGAATTATATCTGGTGGTACATTTGATATTGCTAAAGATGCAGTTAAAAATAAAAAAGGTGTATTTACATATGCATTACGTAAAGGTGGTAATGGTGGCAACTCTGCTATAAGAACAATGATATCTGAAGGTAAACTTACAAAGTTTGGTACAACAGGTAGTAATAAAAAAGACATTGTAGAATTTTTTAGTACAGAAGATGTATTTCTTAAAAAGTTTAAAAAATCAAAAATTACTGATGAATTAGCTAAATACTATAACAAAACAGATGGTATTGACCCAGGTACTCTTACACAAATTGTAGATAAAGCTGAAGACATGACACCACAAAACTTTTTAGGACAAGTAGAAGATATGATGGATAATGCTTATCAAGCAATATTTGATAGATTAATGACAAAACCTATTGGTTATTTAAACCGTTCAACTACATTTAAACAATTTAGATGGATGTATATCCAAGATAGATTTAAAGATTTTGATAAAGGATTAAGAAGTAAATTTATAAAAGAAGCTAAAGAAGCTGGTGTACCTCAAGATATTATAGACGAAATGGTTGGACTTAATAAATTATATAAACCAGGAAAAATATCAAATTATGAAGTAATGAATACAGAATCTAAAGCTTATGCATTAGCTGGTGTTAAAGAATTATTATACGATACAAAACAAAGACATACACTATCTGACAAGCTTGTGAATATATTTCCATTTATTGAAGTATGGTTTGAGGTATTTCAAACATGGGGACAGCTATTTGGAGAAAACCCTTATGTATTAAGAAAAGCTCATTTAGGTGTACGTGGTGGTGGAGCAGCAGATGCTTTAGGTTCTAGCTCAGAAGATGGATTTATATCACCTGACCCTATGGACCCAACTAGAGATGTCTTTATATATCCATTTGGTGGCTTTATGTCTAACTTAATATTTGATGATGAGTTAACAGATGGAGAACAAAATGTACAAATATCACCTAGAGGACAATTACAAGGAGTTAACTTACTAGCACAAGGATTTGTACCTGGTCCTAACTCATTAGTTGCATTTGGTATAGACAAAGTATTACCAAAAATAGAAACAGCTTCAACAAAATTAGGTGCTAAATATGGTTGGGCAAATGATTTTGAAAAGTTTTTGTTTGGTGATTTTCCACCACCAGAAGAATTATCTGATGTATTTGCTGTATCTCCTGTTTATAAAAAAGGTAGAGCAATGTTATTAGACCCAGAAGACTTTGAATATATTACAGAAAATAGTAGCGAAGTAGAAAAAATGCGTGCTAAGAAAACTATTGATGTATTTAGATGGGGTGTGTCTGCAGGAGAACCTAAAAGATTATATGAAGCTGGTAAGTTAGATAAGTATTTAGATATAGTTGCACCTAATACAACTAAAGCTAACTTAAATCAAGGACAAATAGAACTTGCTTATTTAGAGTTTGCTAAAGAAAAATCAGGTACTTTGTTTGCATTTGAGTTTATGGTGCAGTTCTTTGGTCCTACTGGGTTTAAACCTGAGTTTTTTGTAGAAGATAAACAAGGACACTTGTGGGGACAAGCTGCTTTGTATGAAGAATATATAAGAATTAGGGAAAAAAATAATGGTAATGATATAGCTACATACAATGAATATCTAGAACTATATGGATTAGAACATCCATACATGATGAGCCCTAGGTCACAATCAGAAGTAGGTAAACAACCTTCAAGTGTTAGAGTACAAACATTTCAAAAAGAAAATCCAGAAATATTTGATAGTTTAAAAATTAGTGGTTATTACTTAAACATAGATAATCCTTATGAAGAAAAAAATTATGACGATATTGTTGTAGAAAAAACACTGCTAAGTCCTGACCAATATCGTAGAGCTGTCAATGATACATTAGGTTTCTTCAGATATAAAACATTTACAAAAAAAATAGATGCATTAGAAACATTAACTGCACAACAAAAAACTATATTTAAACGTAGTTATAGAAACGAATTAAAACTTGCATTACCTGGTTTTCAATCAGAAGAATATGGTCAAATGAATCCACCTTCTACACAAGATATATTTGATGAAATGAAAGAACAATGGTTGGTTAATCCAGCAATATTAGAGCTTAACTCTGGTAAAGGTTTTGCTGCTATAATGCAACATTGGGATTATGCAACAGCATTATCTACTGAATACTCTAGTACTAAGAATCCTGATTGGTGGTTACAATCAGATGACCCTAGAGCTAAAGCTTTAAGGATTTATGTTGCTAATGCAGCTAATGGAATAATTGAAGAATACCCTGAGTTCTGGGGTGTATGGACAGGAGTTCTGTTAAAGTTATATAGAGATGACCAGGAAGTATTAGACTACTTCCCAGAAGGATAAAATGAATTTAGCATTATTTAAAAGACTTTGGACATCATTACAAATGGATAAAGCTGTTGGTGAAGATGCTCCTATATCTTTTTTAGAGTTTTTAGAAGTAGCTTTAAGAGATATGCCTGAACCACCATCATTAGGTGTATCTGATGAAGAAGCACAAGAAATAGTAGATTGGTGGAATAGTAAACCATTTACTCAAAAAGCAGTTGCTTCAGAGGTTGTTGCTACTGTAGAAGAAAGAGTAGAAGCAGCTAAACCTATATCTAAACCAAGTAAACAAGAGTTTCAATCACAAGTTCCTGCAGCTGTATCTGGTAGAGATGCACAAACAAAAGATTTAGAAACATATGGTATAGACCAAGCAATATATAACGAGTTAAATACAATATTTGGTTTTGCTCCTACAGAAGAAGATATATTTAATTGGGTTGCAAGTCAACCTGAAGACGAACAATTAGAAGCAAACATACAAGCTTTGGCTTACTTTAACTTAATGACAGGTGAAACAGTACTTAGACCTGCATACAATGATGATGGTACTAAAGTTTTAATTAATGGTAAGCAACCTCTTATGCCATTTGCTGGTCACTTTAAAGGTACAAAAGTAAGTGACATACTTGATAATTATGCTACAACTGACGAAATACTACAGTTTCAAAACTTTTTAACTAACAATAATTTAGTACCAAATAATTATTTTGCTGAAAGTCAAGGCGAAATGTCTGAGAAATTACGTGCATCAATAATGTATGTAATGAACTGGGCAGATAAAAATATGCATGCTGTACCAGGCACTGAATTATATGAATCAATATCAGCAAAAGAACCTGTGTATTTTAGTGAATCGCAAAACCTTTATGGTGAATGGAATATACATAGAAATATATTTAACGAAGCATTAAAAGAACTTGCTAAGAAACAAGATACTTTAGATGAAGTACAAGAAGCAGAGATAGCTAGAGAGTTAGCTAAAGAATTTATACCACCTAGTAAATCTGCATTAGAAGATATGGTTGATGCATACTTTGAAAATAAACTAGGTAGAAGTGCAACTGAAGAAGAATTAGATGAATGGTCAACTAACTTTGCTGATAGTTACTCTATAGCTTTTGCACAAGCTAGGAGTAAAGCACAACAATTACAAGATGCAAACTTTATGCAATCACAACCAGAATATTTAGAATTAGATTCAGATAGACAAGCATTAGCTAACCAATATGGTGCAGAAAAAGTAATAGACTTATCTATGTTTAGTACAGATTCTCCACAAGAAATAATGGCCCAACAGGTAGAAGATGAATTTGGTAAGCAAATAGATGCTGTAGAACAGGGTAGAAAGGTTAGACAAATGCAAAATGATATGGTTGCATATATGTTTGGAGGATAATGGAAGAAAATAATGTAGAGTACGCAGGTAATCCTAATTGGGCAGGTGATGATTGATGGAAGAAGAAGCATTACATCCTTTAGACCAATTAATAGCAGCTGCACGTAAAGCTGACGCAGATAAATCTGAACCAGTATTTACTGTAGATGAAAAAGGTCGAATGACAGAAAATCGTGGCAAGCAAGAGTCTACAGCTACTACACGTAAAAAAAATACTGATGTTGTTTTTAAACAAACTTCTACTATGCCTGGTAAAGGATATAGAAAAGTACCTGGAAAACAAGTATTAAGATTACTTGATGATGGTGTTACTTCATTTAATCCTAGAGTTGTTAATGAAAAAGGTAACTTTGTTAAATCAAAACAAACTTTAGAAATAGACCCAAATGTTTTGTATTGGTGGAAAGATGATAAAAGAATGGTACACAGTATGGTTGATACTGACTTACAAGCTGCTTTGTTTGAAGCACAACGTTCTGATTTACAAGGAACTGGTAAAAATGTAAGTGCTACTGGTGCTGTAAGAGGTGAAGAAGGTATATTACCAAAAGGTGGTAATGATATAGCTGCTGTTAAAGTTGTAGCAGATAAATACAATGTCCCTGTTAAAAGTGCTGTAAAAACTTTAGGTAATATGCTTGGTAAAATAATAGACCCTATAGAAACAGCAATTGTAAGTACTTTAACAGCTCTTGGTTTAGGTGGTTTAGCACTTAATTATGCAAGATATGAAGCTGCAAACTTTGCTGGTAATATGATTATAGGTGCAGGTAGAGCAAGTGCAAGAGCACAGTTAGCACAATCAGCTATTATTGGAGAAGGTCTTGGTCTTGATATAGATTCTAAAGATTATACAGAAGGTATGGAAATAGATATGTTAATAGATTTTGTAGACCAAATAGGAACTGCAACTACTATGTCACCTTCTATGCAAGGAGAAGAAGTAATTGTTAATTTTTATCAACAATATCTTGCACCTAAATTAAAAGCAACTATGGGAGCATTTACAGATGGATGAGTTAACAGTAGATACAGTAGAAGAAGCTAAAACTGGTTTTGATTATTCAAATTTTGCTAGTGATTATGATGGTCAAGAAATAATTTATGTAACTGGAGAAGGTTACAAGTTAGCTATAGATATGGGTAACTACACCTACATATTAGATTTACCAGATACATTTTTACTAGGAGATATATCTAACTCACCTAAAAGAGATACAGGTAAACATGGTGATGATACAGAAGCTAAAGCAAGAGTTGATGCAGGTATAAGACCTGACATATCACAAGAAGATTTTAATAAAGGTTTCTTAGATAGTGATATATTAGTTAGTGTTCCTGTTGGTGCATTAGATTTACCTGAAGGTGCAGATGCAGTAGAAATAGCACAAAACTTTGCAGAGTCTGTTAAAAGAAATAGAAAAAGAATTACTTCTAGGTTGCTATCTAATGATGAGTATGTGTCATTATTAACTGCAGAATTAATTGGTACTGGTGGAGATATGAAAGCTGCTATATCTAATGTAGAAGATTTAAATGCATACGGTGTTATATTACGTGATTTAGGTGTAACACAGAATCAAATTGATTCTGAAAGAATGGAATATACTGACCCAGTACAATACCAAAAGAATTACAACAGTTACTATAATTTATTTACAAAGACAGCTGCTAAATCTTATGGCAGTGAACTACCTGAATCTGTTATAGATTATTTAGCAACACAAACAAATAAAGGATATTTTTCACAAGCAGAAGCATTAGAACAAATGAATGGAATATTTGACCCATCTGCAAATATTGTGTTAGATAATGGTGTATTAAATGCATTAGAAGGTATATCAGTAGCTACTACTAAAGTAGGAGAAAGTGATGTACAAGATTTATTAGACCAATATTTACCAGAACATTTACATTTTTCACAAGAAGATATAGCAAAAGAAGCTGGTAAGATACGTAACAATGCTGGTGCAAGAGAAAGTTTAATTAAAAGATTAAAGAAAACTAGATTTCAATTTTACAATATGTATGATGAAGATATATCTTGGCAACAAATTATACAATCTAAACAACAAATGGCTAAATCTGTATTAGGACAAGACTTAAAATCTAATGACCCATTACTTGACGAGATTATAAAAATGAATGATAGTAGTAAAGAACTAGAACGTTTAAGAAATTATGGTTTAAAAACTGGTAATCAAAAAGTTAAAAATGATTTAGCAGGTGCAATGATGGATACATTTGGTAAAGGTATAGTAGCTAGTAGGAGTTATGTAGGATAATGGCGTTTGATACATTAGGAAGACCAACAAATAAATCAGTAGATAATGTTAATATCTTTAAATTAAGACCAGGACAAATAGTAGAAAGTGATGTTTATTTAGACCCTGGTGATTACATTAACCCAGGACAAGATGCTAATGGTAATCCAGGTATTGCTAAACAATATACAGGAGAAACAGCTAATAATATGGCTAAACCAGAAGATAGTGGAAGGTCAATAGCAGAAGGTACTACTCTTGCACAATCTTTATATAATTTTTTACCTGATGAAGTTATAGATGAATTTGCAAAAGCATGGGTAAAATCAGGTGACCCTGACGTTGCTATAGGTACTACTAGACAAACTAAAGCTTGGAAAGATAATTTTGGTAAATTAATGCGTGATGATGGAACATTAGTTATGGATGAAATGACATTTTTAAGTACTAAAGCTTCTTATAAACAAACATTAGCAGAAGTAGGTATAAATGATTTTTCAGATTTTGAAGATGAATTTGAAGATATGGCTACAGGTTTTGATACTAATGACCCTGTATCTGCTGAAGAGTTTCAAGCTAGAATTGATATGGTATATGGTGGTGTTAAAGACCAAATACCTGAAGTAGAAAAACTATTTAGAGAAAGATTTAATATTAACCTTGATGCACCTACTATATTTGGTGCTTTAATTAATCCTAAGATACAAGATAAAGTATTAGCTGGAGAAATAGCAACATTACAGTTACAAGCTGAAGCATCATCTAGAGGATTTACTACAACATTTGGTAGATTCCAAGAGCTAAGAAACCTTGGACTTACACAAGAACAAGCTAAAGGTGTTTACAGTTCAGCTTCTAGCTTTATATCACAAGCTTCATCTGTTGGTAGAGATTTAGATATAAGTACTCTAGAAGACGCTGCATTAGGTGATACATCTGCACAACAAAGATTACAACGTATACAAGCAGAAGTTCAATCTTCAGGTGGATTAGCATTAGGTGCTGCTAAAAAAGGTGATGAAGTAATTGGACTTACAGCTGATTAGTGTATAATAAGTTTAAGCGTTGCGTGGTCCGCTAATAGACCTGCACTCAGCTTTCGAAGCCTACGTTGAAAGCTCGTATTAAAACCGTAGAGTAATGGACTTATAGCTTGTAGCTACCAGAGAGATAAGTCAAGTGTTTAAGGTAGCACCACGGCAAGATGCCTATGGTCTTGTCTGATAGGTTAATACATAGTGGAGGTACAAAATGAATGAATTTGATGCACCAGATAACGGTGTAAAACAAATGAGAGAAACAATTGATAGAAAAGATGATGCTATCAAAAAACTTGAGGCAGAACTAGCTTCTTATAAAGATAAGGAAATAGATAATGTCTTTGGTAGTTTAGGATTATCTACTGACAAGGGTTTCGGTAAGGCGTTAAAACAAGTGTATGATGGGCCTGTTGATACAGAATCTATCTCACAGTTTGCTAAAGACGAGTATGGTTGGGAACCAACTGGTCAAGTACAGGAAGTAACACAACCTGAACCTGCACCACAAGTTCAAGATGATGCTAGGTCTAGAGTAGCTGCACTTGATGCAAATTCTAACTCAGATGTACCAATGAATATCAATGATGAATTAGTTGCTGCTTTAAAAGGAGCTTCAGTAAAAGATTCTCTTAGAGCTAAATTAGCCATCATGGATAACGAAAAAAAACAAAATAAGTAAAAGAATTTAATACGACAATACACGGAGGTAAATCATGGCAGGTATATCCCTGACTGGTGACACACTTTACTCCCAAAAGATTAATAACTTTGCGGGAGAGCTATTTCGTGTAGGTGGTCAAAGAACTCCTTTCTTATCTGCAACAGGTGGCTTGAACGGAGGTAAGGTTTTACAATCTACTTTCTGGCAAATCCAAGCTGCTGACGGACACACTGTAACTTCTAAACCAACTGCTGGTAAAGAAGGTGACGCACCAACTGAATATCTTGGAAGAGATAGAGTTGCGTACACAGGTGTAACACAGATATTCCATAAAGGTGTCAAGATGACTTACACAGCTATGGCAACATATCAAAATCAGAATCCATTTTCTGTTAATGCAGCTGGCGGTCCAATTAATACCGTTAACTCATCTGATGGAGATGGAACAACTACTGCAGGAACTTTATTAGCTTCCTTTGGTAGCAACCCGATAGTTGATGAATTTGCAGAGCAAATGTCTTTAGCTCTTGAAAAAGTAGCTAGAGAAGTAGAATACTTTGCTTTCAAAGGTACTTTTGCAGATGGAGCTCACGCTACACCTGGACAAGGTACTAGAGAAATGCGTGGTATCTCTGAATACACATCATTGAATGCAAATGCAAACAACTCTGTTGCTCCTGACTTTATAGGTGGAAACATCTATTGGAACGGTACAACAGGTAACGGTGCTACAGGTTCAAACCAAGTTTTATCTTGGGATGCTATCGCTAACTCTCTTAAGAGATTGTATGATGCACATGCTCCAATGGTACAGCCTGTTCTTTGCGTAACTCCAAAACAACTTTTGGACCTTAACAAAGAACTATTAGCTGGTTCTGTTGGAATCACAGGTGCTATCTTACCTAGAGATAGAAACCTTGCAGGTATTGATATTGACGTAATTGTTACTCCATTCGGACAGATTGGAATGATGGTTATTGACCCTAATATCATGCCTGATAACAATGCATTTATTTTAGACTTTGCTTTTATACAGCCAGTCTTTACAAATATCCCTGGATACGGAACAGTATTCGTAAGAGATATTGACCAA
>CETW01164688.1_pt1 | contig 16928 bp, 20 predicted proteins | sample 361381 | NCBI WGS metagenome assembly CETW01 (sample SAMEA2620570, study PRJEB7988) | marine metagenome | isolation source: saline water (ENVO:00002010), including
ATTGGATTTGGGGGTTCTGATACCCTTAATACAATAGCCATATTGACTGCAATGACGGCTGGAACAATGTTGCTTGTTTGGATGGGTGAACTAGTGACGGAAAAAGGGATTGGAAATGGTATTTCTATGATAATTTTTGCCGGAATAGTGTCCACTTTGCCTCAAGTTGTAGGTCAATTATGGCTACTTCGTGAACAAACTTTCCAAGTAGTTATGTTAGTTGTAATTGCTGTAGTAATCATATATCTAATTGTTTATTTTGCAGAAGCACAAAGAAAAATACCCGTACAGTATGGTAGGAGTGTTTTTAGAGGCGGTCAAATGTATAGGCAGTCTGGTGCAACTAGTATCCCTCTAAGGGTTAATGCAGCAGGAATGATACCTCTAATATTTGCATTTTCAATATTGATATTTCCTTCAGTAGTAGCTAGTTATTTTAATGATGGATCAGGAAGCTTTATATCGACCATAGCAAACTTTTTTCAAAACTCTTTTGGTCCTACAAGTTCCATATATTGGATAGCAGTATTTTTATTAGTTGTAGTTTTTACTTTTTTCTATACATTAGTTGTTCATAACCAGCAAAATATAGCTGAAAATCTTCAAAAAAATGGAGGTTTTGTCCCAGGGATAAGACCTGGCCCTCCTACTAAAGAATTCTTGATGAGGGTGGTTCTTAGAATTACTTGGGGAGGAGCATTGTTTCTGGGTTTTGTTGCTATCATTCCATTTATTGCTCAGTTGATAACAAATCTTCCTAATGCAACTACTATTCTTCAAAGTACAAGCCTGTTAATCATGGTCGGGGTAGCATTGGATACTATGAGGCAACTTGAATCTCAGCTACTTATGAGAAATTATGAGGGCTTTGTTAAGTAATTGAGGTACTGTAAATGAATGTGATTTTATTGGGTCCGCCCGGAGCCGGCAAAGGTACTCAGGCTCGGAAAATAGTTGACAGTTATGATTATGAGTATATTTCAACTGGAGATATGCTCCGTAAAGAAGTACAATCAGAATCTGAATTAGGTCAAATTGCAAAGTCTTATATGAATAATGGTGATCTAGTACCAGATAAATATATAATTGAGATGATTGTGACTAGTTTAGGTGATCTGGATTCAAAGAACTTAATTGATGGATTTCCTAGAAATATTTCTCAAGCTGAATCCTTAGATAAAAAATTGATAGAAAATAAACAAGAAATTTCGCTTGTTTTACACATGTATGTCGAAGATAAAGAACTAATTAGTAGGCTTTCAAATCGAGCAGTTTGTGTATCGTGTCAGACTCCATATAAATTAAAATTTCCAGATGAAATAAATGAAATAATATGTATAAATTCGTATTGTGATAACAGTTCTATAAAAATTAGAGAAGATGATAATCCTGAATCAGTAGCTCGAAGAATTTCAGTTTACAAAGAAGATACTTTCCCTGTTGTTAATTATTACAAGGATTTAGATGTTAATTTAGTAGATATTAACGCCCATGGACCTGAAGATGAAATCTTCCAAGAAATTTCTAAATTTTTAGAGGTATAAGACTTTATGACAAATTCAAATTCAAATAGTAATTATAAAAATGATTTATATGGTAGTGTAAATCATAACAATACTGCTATAATTAAAACGGATGAAGAACTTGATATTATGCGAGAGGCAGGTAGGATTGTTGCTAAAGCATTAAGAAAGTCATTTGAAGCTCTTGAACCTGGTATAACAACAAAAGAGTTAGATTCTATAGCCCGTAACGTTATAGAATCTGAAAACTCTAGGCCGGCATTTTTGGGTTTATATGGTTTTCCAGCTACGGCTTGTATATCAATTAATGAAGAAATTGTTCACGGGATACCCAGTGATAGAAAGATTCAGTCAGGTGATATTGTCACAATGGACTGCGGGGCAATAGTTGATGGTTTTTACAGCGATCATGCAATATCTCAAATTGCTGGTTCTTCTACCCACAAAAAACAAAAACTAATTGATGTTACAAGAGAGTCACTATCAAGAGGTATAGAATCTTGTTACGTTGGGAATAGAATCGGAGATATATCGCACTCTATAGAGAAGTATGTTATTGATAGTTCATATGAGCTAGTAAGAGAATATGTTGGGCATGGTGTAGGTAAAGAACTACACGAGCCTCCCCAAGTCCCTAATTTTGGTCCTCCAGGCGTCGGAATTGAGATAGTTAGAGGCCTTGTTTTGGCAATTGAACCAATGGTCAATGCAGGTACATGGAAAACCAAACTTCTTGATGATGGATGGACAGTGGTTACTGAGGATGGGAAGCTATCATGTCACTTTGAACATACAGTAGCAGTCACTGATAATGGTCCAGAAATTTTAACAAAAGAATAGAAAGGTAATCTTGGCAAAAAAAGAAGCAATAGAAGTTGAGGGGTTAGTAAACGAAGCTCTTAAGAACGCTGTTTTTAAGATCGAACTTGCTAATGGACACGAGGTGTTGGCCCATGCTTCTGGAAAGATAAGGAAAAATTTTATAAGAATTTTACCAGGAGATAAAGTATTAGTTGAACTTTCTCCATATGATCTTACAAGAGGAAGAATAACCTATAGATTTAAATAAAGGAAAAATATATGAAAGTAAAAGCATCTGTAAAAGCTAAACACCCGGGAAGTAAAGTAGTAAGGCGTAAAGGTAAAGTTTACGTAATTAACAAAAACAACCCTCGATTAAAATCAAGGCAAGGATAAGGAATAACAATGGCAATAGTTGCAGGGGTAAACATTCCAGACAACCAAAGAATTGAGATTGCATTAACATCTATTTATGGTGTAGGAAAAACAAGCTCAAAAAAAATAGTTTCTGAAGTAGGAATAGATCCTAATACTAGGGTGAAAGACATACAAGATGAAGAGTTAACGAGAATTAGGAGTGCCGTAGAAAGACTTGGTATTTTAGTTGAAGGTGATTTGAGAAGAGAGGTTCAACTTAATATTAGAAGATTAACAGATATTCAAACGTTTAGGGGCTCAAGGCATAGAAAAGGACTACCTGTCAGAGGACAAAGAACCAAAACTAATGCTAGAACTAAACGTGGAAGAAGACAAACAGTTGCTGGAAAGAAGAAAGTTGCTGCTCATTAGTATTTATAATATTTTATGATTGGAATTAATTATGCCTAGACAAAGAAGTAGAAAAAGAGAAAAGAAATTTGTTCCCCAAGGACAAGCATTTATAAGTGCAACGTTTAACAATACTCTTGTTACCGTTACTGATCCTCAAGGGAATGTGGTATCACAAAGTAGTGCTGGAGCTGAGGGATTTAAGGGGTCTAGAAAATCTACCGCCTTTGCCGCTCAAAAAGCAGGAGAAACTGCAGCAAAAACTGCAATGGAACATGGTGTGAAAACTGTTGATGTAATGGTTAAGGGACCAGGTGCAGGAAGAGAATCTGCAATTAGAGCTTTACAAGGAGCTGGTATACGAGTGATATCTATAAAAGATATTACACCTGTTCCTCATAATGGGTGTAGACCTCCAAAAAAGAGAAGAGTATAAAAAATAGTGAATACAGGTAAATAAATGGCAAGATACATAGGACCTAAAAATAAAAAAAATAGAAGGTTTGGGCTTCCGCTCAAAAATGATAAACAAGATTCAAAAAAATCAAGAGGATCTAATTCTGAAAGACGTCTATCAGATTACGGCATGCAGCTTAGAGAAAAGCAAAAGGCTAGATTTATCTATGGAATATTAGAAAGACAGTTTAGAAACTATTATAGAAAAGCATCAAGGCTGGAAGGAATTACTGGGGACAAATTATTGCAAATCCTTGAAAGCCGATTAGACAACGTTGTTTACAGACTAGGTTTTGCTCATACCAGAGAACAAGCAAGACAGATAGTAAATCATGGTCATATAGAAGTTAACTCAAAGAAAGTTAATATACCTTCATATGAAGTAAAAGAAGGAGATAACATTTCATGGCGAGAAAAATCTAAAACAACAGAATTATATAAAAATATAGAGGGTGCTTCCAAATCTGAAAGCGGAGTCCCATCTTGGCTAAACTTAGATAAAAAAAATTATATTGGACAAGTATCATCAGCTCCCAACTTATCAGATGTGGAAATGGTAATCGATACAAGGCAAATTGTAGAATACTACTCTAGGAGGTAGAAAATAATGTTAGAAAGAATGTATGGTATAACACCTCAGGATGAACTTCCACCATCTGAATTAGAGGTACCTGGTTTATCCATTGTCGATGAAGAAAATGGTGAGTCTTACGGTAGATTTCTTGTGCAGCCTCTTGAAAAGGGTTGGGGTGTAACTTTAGGCAACCCTATACGACGTATATTATTAAATTCTCTTTCAGGTACAGCTATAACTTGGATAAAAATAGATGGTATACAGCATGAATACTCTACTCTTGAAAATATGCGAGAAGGTATCGTAGAGTTTATTCTTAATGTAAAGGGAGTACGGATTAAATCTCTTACTGATAGGCCTGGAAGACTCAGGCTAGATGTATCAGGAGAAGGGGAAATCAAAGCTGGCGATATAATGGCTACTTCAGATTTCGAAATAGTTAACCCTGATCATCACCTTGCAACCTTAGATAATGAAAAGGCAAGATTATCTGTTGAATTCAATGTTGATCAAGGCACAGGATATTTAGTAGGAAGTAACGATGAAGGATTACCAATAGGTGTTTTGCCTGTAGATGCAATTTTCTCCCCTGTGAGAAAAGTTAATTTTGAGGTTGAACCAACTCGCGTTGGGCAAAATTCAGACTTAGAAAAATTAGTAATAGAAGTTTGGACTGATAAAACTATCTCGCCACTTGATGCCCTACAATCAGCTAGTAATCAATTAATGGATAAGTTTTATCTGTTCACACAATTTGATAAAAAGCTTGAAGAATCGGATGCTCCAACACTACCTGGAGTATCACCTGAAATATTCAATACATTAGTTGAAACTCTAGATTTATCAGCACGAACACTTAATTGTCTGAAGAGGGCAAATATAAATCGTGTTGGTGAAGTATTAATGATGCCAAAAGGAGATGTTTTGAAAATTAGAAATTTTGGTCAAAAATCACTTGATGAATTATATGACAAATTGGCAGAATATAATTATTTGCCTAATGAAAATGGAGAGAATTCAGTTGAGGCATAAAGTTACTGGTAGACAATTTGGTAGACCAACTGGCCAAAGAAAAGCACTTTTTAGAAATCTCGTAACTGATTTTCTAAGAAATGGTCATATTAAAACTACTATTGATAAAGCAAAAGAAATTAGACCCATTGCTGAAAAGATGGTTACTTATGGTAAAAAAGGAACATTAAATGATAGGCGCTTAGCTGCATCTTTTATAACAGATCCCAAAGTTGTAAAAAAAATTTTTGATGAAATTGGTCCTAAGTATAAAGATAGGCCTGGTGGGTATACCAGAATAAGTAGAATAGGAACACGCGCTGGTGATGCAGCTGAAATGGCAATAATAGAACTAGTATCTTAAAAAGTTAGTATTATGCAATATAGTTTTCGTTTGCAGTATGATGGTACTTTTTTTTGTGGTTCACAATTACAAAGTAATGTGAGAACTGTTCAGGGGGACCTTGAATATTCTATTTCAAAAGTTTTTTCAGCTAAAATAAGAGTCAAATTATCAAGTAGAACGGATTCTGGCGTTCATGCTTATTTTCAAGTAGGGACTTTTAATGTCAATACATCTATGACGACACAAAATATGATTGATGCCATAAATTTTTACTTAAGTGATGATGTGGAAATAATTTGTATTCATCAGGTAAAAGATGATAACTTTGATCCCAGAGGTGATGCTATATCTAGAACATATACTTATAAATTAAGTGATAGCAAAGATTTATCTGTTCTTTATAGACAACATGTTACTAAAGTTAAGCAGAAAATTGATATTAATATTATGAAATTATTATCTAAAAAATTAGTAGGAAAACATGATTTTGCATCATTCATTAGTTCTAAGGTTCCGAAAAACGCTTTTACTAAAAGGGAGGTATTTAGCACATCAGTTATTTCTAAAGAAAATGTTATATTTTTTACAATAACAGCAAACTCATTTCTTCATCAACAAATCAGAAGAATAGTAGGATCAATGTATAGAATTTCAGTAGGTATTGATAAATTTGAGGTATTTGAGGATCAATTATCAAATCCAAAAAGGGGAAAGGCGTCCTTTGTGATATCTCCTAAAGGCCTAACTTTATCTAATATTTTATATAAGTATGCACTAGAATGTGGATTACCTGGGGAAAAAACTGTTTCAAAGTTGCGCTAAATTAGTTAAAATAGTAACTTATGTCAAAAAAAATTGAACAATATAATCCAAGTGCAAAAAATATAGTTAATGACTGGAAAGTAGTAGATGCTAATGGTCAAACACTAGGAATTCTTGCATCAAAAATTGCAACTATGCTTATGGGTAAACATAAACCTAACTATGTACCCCACATGCTAACTGGTGATTATGTAGTTGTTATTAATGCGTCAGGCATAAAAGTTACTGGTATGAAATCAGAACAGAAATTTTACACACGGCATAGCCAATATCCTGGTAATATAAAAAAAATTCCTTATAATCGAATGCCTTCTAATAAGGTTTTGCATTTGGCAGTAAAGGGAATGCTACCGAAGAATAAATTATCAAGTAAAATGCTTAAGCGCTTGAAAATATATGATGACTCCAATCATCCTCACTCTGCACAATTATTGGGAACTGAAAACAGACTAATTAGTAAAAAAGAAACCTTATCTTCTGGTGTCGCTTCAGCTAAATCTTCAAAAAAGAAAATTAATACATCATCTAGCGTGACCTCTAATAAAAATGAAGACAGTGTTGCTGCAACCAAAGTTAAAACAACCAAGGCTAAGGCAACTACAACCAAGGCTAAGGTAACTACAACCAAGGCTAAGGTAACTACAACTAAGGCTAAGGCAACTACAACCAAGGCTAAGGCAACTACAACCAAGTCTAAAGCAAATAAATCTAAAGAAGATTCAACTAAATAATAATTATACGGAGAAAATTCATTGAAAGATCAAAAATATTTTTATGGTACCGGGAGAAGAAAAACTTCTGTTGCTAGGGTAAGGGTTTATAATACTCCTGGAAATTCAACAATAAACGATAAACCTATGAATGATTTTTTTACAGTTGATTCATGGAAAAAAATTGCCACTTTACCCTTAAAAATTACAAAGTTATTAGACAAGGTTACTGTAGTAGCTAAGACTCACGGTGGTGGTAATGCAGGTCAAGCAGGTGCTTTTTCGCATGGCCTAACAAGGGCTTTAATTGTTATGGATGAATCTCTTAAAAAACCACTTAAAGATGCTGGATTAGTAACTCGTGATTCACGAATGAAGGAAAGTAAAAAGTATGGACTTAAGAGAGCTAGAAAGGCTCCTCAGTATACTAAACGATAAAATTTCTACCTTGGGTTCATCTTTTCATTGATATAATCTCCAACAACGTTCCAAGATAGAATCAATATCCAGATAATGATAATTGGAGGAAGTAATTGCTCAGGATGGTTTCTAAGTACTGATACACTTGTAACTCCTCTAGAAGTTACGTCATTAATCATCACTCCTAGGCTAGGTTTTGGAGGTTGAACGCCTATTCCAAAAAAACTTAATACAACTTCAGATAATGCTATTGCTCCTATTCCAAAACTTGCAGAAACTATTACTGGACTAATTACATTAGGTAAAACATGAAAAAATATAATTCGAAAATTTGATGTTCCCATTGCTTGAGAAGCTTGAATGTATTCTAATTCTCTAACAACAAGTACTTGTCCTCTTATTAGTCTCATAGTTCCAAACCAACTTAAAGGTAATAAAGCTATACCAACTACAAAATAATCAATAATTCCTGAATTTGCCAGTCCGGATAAATTTAATTTATCTTCTAAATTATAGATAAATTCAACTATTCTTGGCCTTATAGTTGCAGCTAACAAAATAATTAAGAAAATTTCTGGAAAGGAAGATACAATTTCACCCAAACGCATTACAAAAACATCGGTTTTTCCTCTAAAATATCCACTAATTAAACCCATAGATACACCTAATAATAAAGTTCCAGTCAATAAAGTAGTAAAGGTTATTATCACTGTAGTCTGTATTCCCCATACTACCCTGCTGAAAATATCTCTACCAAGTTTATCAGTACCTAAAATATTTTCTTTTGATGGAGAACTTTGGGTATTATATAAATCTATTGAATTATAATCATGAGTAGCTAATAAGGGTGCAAATATTCCAATAAGATAAATTGTAAGTATAAAGAATATACATATAGATATTAGTTTTCTTTCAAAAATTTTATTTCTAAACTTTTGTATTTTTTCTAAAATATTCAATTTTTTTCACTTAATCTTATTCTTGGATCTATGAATGAGTATGCCAAATCAATAATTAAATTTGCAAAAATCAATGACACAGAACCTATCATTACAAAAGCTGTAAGTATAGGAAAATCTCTCTGAAAAATTGCATCTAATGACAATCTGGCTACCCCAGGAATACCATAAATAATTTCAACAATTAATGACCCACTAAATATTCCTGCTATAGTAAAACCAAGCAAAGTTAAAATAGGAAGTAGAGCATTTCGAATTATATGTTTAGTAGTAATTTGAAAATTAGTTAATCCTTTAGAATAAGCTGTTCTAACGTAATCTTCATTAATTACATTTAAGGTACTAGACCTCATATGCCTAATATATATGGCTGAACCGGGTATGCCAACAGTTAATGTAGGAAGAATAGCTGAGTAAGAAAAAATACCATCCCACCCTGAAGCAGGTAGCCAATTAAGATTTACTGAAAAAAATAAAATTAATAATGGGGCTATAAGGAATACAGGAATTGCATAGATGATCAAACTGCTAAGAACTATTAGTGGGTCTAGTTTAGTCTTATGATTTTTAGCAGCATAAAAACCTAAAGGTATACCGATTATTATAGCTAAAAAAGAAGCAATTAGATTTAGTTGAAGAGTGACAAGTAATTTAGGTCCTATTATTGTACTTACTTTTTTTCCAGAATATGTGTAACTCTCACCAAAATCACCCTTTATGGCTTTCGAAATATATTTAATATACTGAGTTGATAATGGTTCATTCAATCCCATCTCATCTCTCAATTTTTCTATTCTTTCTGGAGTTGCTTTGTTTCCTAGTTTCAGTTCAGCTGGATCTCCTGGTGCAACAGTACCCATAAAAAAAACAAAAAAAGTTGATATTATTAGTAAAACTGGTGTCCATAATATTCTTCTGAGTATATAAATAAACATCAGTTATCTTTTATCCATACATCCTTAAATCTAGATACACTAAGAGAATAAAACTTAAGATTTTTAATTCTTGGCTTCACTAATGATATTGAGTCTGTACCCCACCATAAAGGGATCCATGGTGCTTCATTTATGATTATTTGTTCTGCTTGATTATATAACTCATATCTACTTTTAGGATCTTGTTCAACCTGAGCTTGATTAATAAAATCATCCACATTTTTATTATTATATGATCCATAGTTTATGGAACTATCTGATCTAAATAAAACATCTATGAATGTTTGGGGATCAGGATAATCAGCTTCCCATGCCAAACCGCTCCATGCTTGTAATCTGCCTTTATGTAAATCTTGCAAATAAGTAGCCCATTCAACTTGCTGAATATTTATATCTATACCCAAATTTTCTCTCCACATGTCAGCAATTATTTCAGTGGTGAAACCTACAGATCCCCCTGTACCAGGTATAGTTAAGGTTATTCGTGGAATTTTGCTAGTATCAATTTCAGGTCCACTTGAATCACTATTATATGCGGCATATTTAGATTCAGCTAATAATGACTTTGCTTTTTCTAAATTGAATCTTAAAGAAGAAATTTTTTCTGAATAACCAGGAAAATTTGGGGGGATTATGCCATCTGCTGGAATAACTAAATTTGAAAAAACTTGATCAGCAATAAGTTGCTTGTCTATAGCATGGTTTAATGCCTGTCTAAACTTAATATCATCAAATGGAGCTTTATTAGTGTTAAATCCAATATAAGTTATTGCATGCCTTGGAGGTATGGTAACAAGATCATTGTTTAAGTCTGAACATTTGTCTTCTACTCTTTCTAAGTCTGCTAATGTTACACCTGTTATATCTATTTCGTCGTTTTCATACATGGCCATTGGAACTCCACCTGCAAGATTAAAGACTATTTTGTCCAAATAAGCTTTTCTATCCCAAAAATTATCATTTCTGTTTAATATGATTTCTTTTCCTACGGTGTAATCTTTTAATATAAATGGACCCGTCCCTATGGGTGATTCAAGCCAATTATTATTTTTATCTTCAACATTTTTTTTGCTTAGTATAAATGCAGTTGGATACGAAAGTTTAGCTAGAAAATAAGCTTTTGGTGCATCTATTTTTATTCTTATAGTTCGATCGTTTATTACAGAGATTCCTTCTGTAGTTAATTTTTGTCCATTTATTATTTCTTTTATACCAATAATATCTCCAAGAAATTCTTCAGCTACGGTAGAACCAGTTTTTGGGTTAGCAGCTCTCTCAAAGGACCATTTTACATCTTCAGCAGTTAATAATTCTCCATCAGAAAATTTTAAGTTAGGGCGTAAGGTAAAATCGTAAATAGTTCCGTCTTCACTAATATTCCAAGATTCTGCTAAGTCTGCTACTACTGGAGGGCTTTCATTAGAATTTAGTTTTACCAAACCAGAAAAAAGTTCAACTACAATTCCTATTGAAGCTCCATCAGTTGTCAAATGTGGATCTAAGGTTGGGGGATCAGACCACAATAAATTAATTTCACCACCAAAATTGCTATCGTCTGAATCTTGGTATTGTTCTAATAATGAGGGAGCCAAATTACTCTTTGAGTCTTGATTTGTATTTTCATCTAATTGTATTTCTGTTTCGCAGTCAGCATTATTATTCTGATTTTCATCTGAACTACAACTAACTAAGAATATAGTTAATAATATTAATAATGAATGACTTAATTTTTTCATTTTTTCTCCTATTTAATTTTTGAATTTAGATAAGATTTTAAAAAACTGTCTATTTTTCCATTTAGAACAGATTCTGCATCTTTTGTTTCAAAATTTGTTCGATGGTCTTTTACCATCTTATAAGGATGTAAAATATAACTTCTTATTTGGCTACCAAATTCTGCAGCTACATGCTCACCTTTAATTTTTTGTCTTTCTTTTTCCTGCTCTTCAAGCCTCATATTCAGAAGCCTAGAATGTAAAATTTTTAATGCCACTTCTTTGTTCTGAAACTGAGATCTTTCATTCTGAACTGATACAACAATATTAGTTGGAATATGAGTTATTCTAACAGCGGTAGAATTTTTCTGTACACTTTGACCTCCATTGCCGCTAGCTCTGAAAACATCTATTCTAATATCGTCGGAATTTATTTTTATTTCTTCATCATTTTCTACTTCAGGTAAAACTTCTACGAGTGCAAAGCTTGTGTGTCTTCTGTGATCTGAATCAAAGGGAGATAATCGAACAAGACGATGAGTACCTTTTTCTGATTTCAAATAACCATATGCATAATCACCTTGAATTTTTAAAGTTGCACTTTTTATTCCTGCTTCATCTCCTGAACTATAATCTAAAATATCTGTTTTATAATTTCTTAACTCTCCCCATCTACGATACATTCTTAACAACATTTCAGCCCAGTCTTGAGAGTCAACCCCACCTGCTCCTGACTTAATGCTTAATAGTGCTGAGTTTTTGTCATACTCATCACGTAATTGCAGTTCAATTTCTAAATTATTTAAGTAGTTTTCAAGTGTTTTTTGTTCTTCAATTAGTTGGGAAATATATTCCTCATCATTCTCTTCAAATGCAATTATTAATAGGCTAGAATTAGTATGAATTTTTTCTTTTAGTTCGGTCCATTTAGAAGATTCTGACTTCATAAAGGATAGTTGTTGCATCAATTTTTGAGCTTTAGTTGAATCATTCCAAAAGTTTTCAGTATTTATTTCTTTTTCCAGAACTTTTATATTACTGTCTATTTTAGAAAGGTCAAAGACGCCTCACAATTTGTTCTATTCTATCTAATAATTTCTTGGAGTCTGAAAGTATAGGGTTCATAATTTTTATAATTTTGTTTTAAAAGTAATTATATCAATTCATTATATAAAATAATAAGGTATGTTTATCCATAATAATTCGTAAAATATTAAAACAACGGGGCGTGGCGCAGCTCGGTAGCGCGTTGCACTGGGGGTGCAGAGGTCACAGGTTCAAATCCTGTCGCCCCGACCATAATTTTTTTTAATGGGTTTTTTGAGTAAACTAAAAACTATTGCTGAGAATATAAGCATTATTGAACCTGATATTAGAACAATTTCATATGAATCCGTTGTATCTTTAATCCATCCTGCTGCAATTGGCATTGTAAACAGAGCAATATTATATATTGGTGCCATTGAACCTCTAATTGTTGCGTAATGTTCTCTACCAAAAAAGTCACCAACCAAAGACCAATTCATTCCAGAACCAATCTCTGATCCACTGAACAATAATAAAGCTAAAAAAATCATCGTTGTTGAGTCTGCTTGATTTAAGAAAAATAATGATAATCCAGCAGCGGTATAGCATAATAAAAGTAGTTTTGGTCTGCCATATTTATCTCCAAGCCATCCAAACATTATTATTAAAGGGACTGAAAATAGAGCTAGTAATCCAATTAGGTTTGCTGAAGCCTGTTGTGTCTCTCCTTTCCAAACTAATATTGGTATGAAGTGTAAAAATATTGTTCCATGGACTGCAATTCTAAACATAGTTGCTAAAACTAATAACCAATAAACTTTCGTTTTCATTGCATCTTTAGTAGTCCAGTCATCAATAGATAATATTTTAGAATCTTTATCTTTGGAAGTTATTTTTTCTCCATCAGGGTATAGCCCTATAGACTCAGGAGATTTTTTGAATATAAAAGATAAAGGCATTATGACTACGATAATCATAATTCCTACAATCATAGATGATTTTTCCCACCCTAGATTCAGTACAGAAATAGATAATAAAGGTACCAATAAAGCACCACCCAATCTAAATGCTGCATTATTGATAGACATAGCTATACCTCTTTTTCGGATGAACCACTTATTTATCGCTGCCATACTAGCTTGCATAAATGCGGTACTTGAACCTAAAGAAATCACAAATAAATATATTATTAAGAAACTCATGAATGTACTAGCAAATGAAAGAAGAATATATCCTATACCGGTAACAAAAGTACCAATTAACATTAATCTCTTAACTCCATACTTATCCAATAGCCATCCTGTAATTGGCCCAAGAAGTCCATTCTCAGCTCTGGATAATGCGAAAGGTATTGCGGTTTGTGCGGATGACAAACCTAGACTTTGTGAAATAGGAATAAAAAATACGGTAAAACCTTTCCAATGTACAGAGCCTGCAATTCCATTATTTAATGATGAAGCAGCAACAATATACCATCCATAAAATATTTTATTTCGCTTAATTTTTTTCATGATTGGTGAGTTTTTAATAATCTGTCATACATCGCGATATTGACAGTCATTCCTAGGTTAAGCGACACAGTAGTTGGTATACTTACAATTGAACTACATTTTTTTAGTAATTTTTCGTTAATTGATCCATTTTCCGGTCCAAATATATAACATCCTCTCTCAGGATGATGAAATTTTCTTAGGTCGATTGATTTAGGATCTAATTCCACTCCAATAATCTCACAATCAGTAGGAACTATATCTAAAATGTTACTAGTTGTGATTACAGGTATATGCCTATAAGTTTTACCAGGATCTGTTAGTAGTTTTTTTATGTTAATATTTTTACTTGGGTTTTCTAAAATAATCATTCTTACATCAAAGCATAATGCAGCTCTAAGGGCATGACCTATATTAACACCATCTTGAGGGTTTGTTAATCCAATACATGCAAAACCTCTTCTATTCAGTGTTGATTTTCTAGAAATATATCTATTAAGTTTTTTTTTCATTCTCAGTTATTAGTTTTTCGAAGAATTTTGCTATATTAAGAATATTTATATCTGAATTTTTTTTTCCAGAAATCATAATTCCCATAGGTAAACTATTATTATCTTTCCCCATTGGTATAGTAATAGATGGTTGGCCTGTAAGATTAAATATACTTGTAAATTCAGCAATAATATTATTTTTATTTTTAGTATTAGTTGGGTCTGATTCATTAATAGTAGGAGTTTGAATTGGAATTGTAGGACAAATAATTGCATCAAATTTGCTCAAAATTGATTCCATTTTCTTAGTAAAGGTTTTCTTCTTCATTTTTGCATTTTTTAGATCTTTAATTGAAATATTTTTCCCGTTTTTCAGTCTATTTAATATATATTTGCTAACTTTTTTTTCTTCATATTTTTCCTTATGATTATTATAAGCTTCAGCTAATAATATACTTAAGGTAATTTTTCTTCCTTGATCTAGCCAAGGCATATCAAGATATTCTATATCAATATCTGCTTTGCTTAGAATATCAACAAAATTATCAAAATTATCTTTTACGCACTCGGATGTTATTTCTTTAAATCTTTTGTTGATAGGAATTACAATTTTTAATTTTTTTTGAAAGCTTAAGTTATTTTTTTTTAGTTTTAAAATTTTTTCAAAGAAAATTTTATTATCATCAACATTATTGGTGATAATTCCTAAATGATCTAATGATTCAGAAAGAGTTTTTACACCAATTAAGCTTAATTTCCCAAATGAAGGCTTGAAGCCTACGGCTCCGCACATTGCTGAAGGAATTCTTACAGATCCTCCAGTATCTGTTCCTATTGATATAGGAGTCATGCCTGTAACTGTTGAAACCACTGAGCCAGAACTAGAACCTCCAGGGATATACTTAATGTCTATAGGATTCTTAATATTACCTAAAGAAGGGTTATGCCCTGTTATTCCAAAAGCGATCTCAACTAAATTCTGTTTGCCTATAGGTATCATTTCAAGATCTAATATTTTTTTTACTATTTCGGCGTGTTCATTTGAAAAACATTTATAATTTTTAATTCCTTGAGAAGTATTTTTATCCTTATAGTTAATTAAATCTTTTAAGCCGATTGGAATACCAAAAAGAATATTTGCATTTTTATTATTTTTATTTTTATCTAATTTTTTTGCTATATCATATGAGTCCTTATTCCAAACCTCAATCCAAGAATTAGTAATTTCCCCATATTTTTTTATTCTTTCAAAAGATTGATCTAAAATTCTAGTTACTGTGATATCGCCGTTACTAAGTAATTTATTTAATAACCTTATGCTTTCTTTGGTATAAATTAATTTCATAATATTTTTTTATTCATTTGTGTATAAAAATCTAAGTTTATTTTTAAGTAAAATCTAGTATCATTATAAACATAAATAAAATTAGGAGTATTCAATGACAACATACACTTGCTCAGTTGGCTGTGGAATGTCAATAAATGGCTTAACATGTGCAGCTTGCGGTAAGGCTTTAGTTCCAGATGTAATTACCAAAGATGATGGTAGTACAGTAAATATTTCTACATGCCCTGATGGATGTGGAAAGATTAAGTCTCCAATGTGCTGTGGTAGTGACATGGTTCACTCATAAAAATTTGAACTAAATTAGTTTATTAGTGTTTATTCATTCTGTATGTGGGTAAACTATTTTGTACTTAATGAAGATAAAAAAAATAATATCTAGGTTATTAGTTGAATCAATAACCAAATCACAATCTCTTGGACATATCCCAAGACTTGATAGTTTTGATGTAATTATTGATAGACCTAAGATTTCTGATCATGGAGATTTCAGTACAAATATACCTCTAGTTTTATCAAAAGCATGTAAAATGTCTCCAAAAATAATTTCTGAAATATTAATTAAAAATATTAATTCGAATCATTCTATAGATAAAATAGAGTTTGCACATCCCGGTTTCATAAATTTTTTTATTACGAAGAATTATTTTTATCAAGAATTAGAAAAAATTCAAAATGATGGCCTAGATTATTTTAGGAATAACTATGGGCAAAAACAAAAAATCCAACTTGAATTTGTTAGTGTGAATCCTACAGGACCGCTGCATGTTGGACATGCAAGAGGCGCTGTAATTGGTAGTTCTTTATACAATATTCTAAAATTATCTAATTATAATGTTGAGAGAGAATATTATATAAATGATGCTGGTAATCAAATGAGATTATTCAACGATTCACTTATTGAAAGAGCCAGAGAAACCCTTGATGAAAATTATCAAGCTAAAGAAATTAGTTATGCCGGTGAGTATGTAACTGAATTAGTAAAAAAAATTATAATTAAGTATGAAATTAATAACAAAAATATCGAAAAAATCACATCTCTTGCTCTATCAACCACGATTTCTGCCATCAAGGATACATTAGAAAAATTGAATGTTAAATTTGATTCATGGTTCAATGAAAGCACATTACTGGAATCTGATTTTTTTCAAAAAATTGTCGAAAAGTTAACAAGTGAAGATTTAGTTTATTTTCATGATGGAGCAAAATGGTTCAAGGGTAGTAATCTTGGATTAGATGAAGATATTGTTTTAATCAGAAGTGAAGATGGGGGTCCAACTTATTTTGGAACAGATTTAGCTTATCACTATAACAAGTTCTTAGTTAGAAAATTTGATAAAGTTATAAATATATGGGGTGCAGATCATCATTCACATGTCGCCAGAATTTACAGTATCTTAAGAGCATTTAAAATTGATGATAACAAACTCGAGGTTATCTTAAATCAAATCGTTAACTTTAAAAATGATGGTGACACCTTAAAATTTAGTAAAAGGAATAATGTTCTTGTAACTATTGATGAATTAATTGAAGAAG
>CETW01019926.1_pt1 | contig 16729 bp, 14 predicted proteins | sample 361381 | NCBI WGS metagenome assembly CETW01 (sample SAMEA2620570, study PRJEB7988) | marine metagenome | isolation source: saline water (ENVO:00002010), including
CCCATACCATATTTTTCTCATACGTTCATTTTTATTCTTAAAATAATTAAATATTTTGTTTCCATCATAACATGTTCCTATAAAATATCCACCAACTTTTATATTTTCCTTTATATTCTCTAAGAATCCATAGAAAGTTTCTTCTTTTTCAAAATAATAGTGCATCGAAAATTGAGAACTAATCACATCGAAACCACCTTTTGCAAGATTACCATATCTACGATTAATAGTTTCATAATCTTTTGGTATTGGTTGATTGTTTCCATAGAGAATATTTATCATAGTGTCCGAATGCTTCCTTTCACTTTCAGTGATACCATCAATATCAGAACATTCTCGACTACTGATATTTTTACCTGTATCTGCTCTAAAGAATACACCTTTCGTATAACCACCCATACCCTTATTAATTGTATAGAATCTTCGACACGCTTCAGTAATATTCGATGATATATCTAATCCAACTAACAACTTACACTTAAATTCCTTATTAATATATTTTTGAGTATCTCCACCTTGTCCGAAAGATAAGTCCATTATTTTAATAGGTTCTTTATAGCGAGAACAAACACCATTGATTAATCGAGTCTTAATATAATTATGTAGCTTACGTAAACTGTTTGATTCTAATAATTGAGATTCAGATTCGTTGACATAGTACTTTCCTTCATCTTCTTTTTTATCTTCAACTAATTTATTAATAGTATAGTTTCCACGAATCATTTCATTCGTGATTGGATTTTGAATTGTTTCCCAGACATTATTTGCAATGATAAAGAATTGAGGATCAATTTTATCTTTCCTTATTCTCAATGGTTCCCAATAACATCCATTATCTGCATTAGGATTAAATCTCATTTCAACCAGGTCACCATCCCTTATTTCTTCCTTATCATGGTTCATACATTCCATCTTACCATTATTTAAGATAATATTTGTAAAATCATATTTTTCATCTTCGGTTGAAGAATGATTGAATCTCTTTATCTTTTCACCTGTAGTGTTTCTATTTTCTTCAAGCACTTTCATACAATAATCAATTGATTTATCTTGACTTTCATCATACCCTACAAATAATTCCAATTGTTTATAATTATCAATTACATTCGAACCGTTGATATTATTTAATGATGGAATGATCTCATCAACCACGTTTGTATTAACTATCGTTTTTTTTACCTTCACTAGGAAATCGATTGTATTCTCTTCTGGTGGTTTCCACTTGAAATTATAATCCCATGTTCCATTAATATATTTTGATTGAACACCTTCAGTTGACCCTTTTACAGAATAATAAACAGGTAAATAAATTAATCCATCAATACGATAGGGGTAATACCCATCTTCTTCACGATTCAATATTCTTTCAGATGCTCTAAATATACTAGTAAGGTCTTCTGATACTTCATCACCCAATTGAGTATCATCATATTTTGAAAGATAACCATATTCATATTGCTTAACATCAATACGAATTGAATTCTCTTGATCAATCTCCCACCACTCTTTAGGAGATGATTTATCATGACTCCCTGATGTAATCTCCATTGTATTGAAAAACTTTTGAAGTATTGAATGTCTAGATATATCACCATCATGTCTTGATAAGAAAGGATAGGTATGAATTGGCTGAGGAATTACCTTACCTTCGGTTTCTTCATCAAAATAGATATCAAAAATCATAAATAATTGAATTGGTTTATTTTCTTTGTCTCTTGTAATATATTCGCCATCAAATAACCAACCATTTTGATAATTTTTAAAAGTAATATTCATATCAATTACATTCTCTTTTGAATTAATCAAATATCCTTTATGATTCATAATCATCATTTGATACCTTTCTCCATCTGCTTTTTCTGTTACTGCATAATCTACTAAGATAGAATGTGGATTATTTTTCTTTAAATGATCCATTGTTAAAGTTACAGGTTGTGGAGCCATGAATTTAAAACGGTATCCCTTCTGTTCAGTAATCTTACGATATTTTTTGATTACTTCTTCCTTCAATTGGTATGGTATTATTTTATCTGTATTGTAAATGTTTTTCGTAATATCAATAACATGGCTCTCTAAAATACTTGCTACTTTCTTTGTTAATTCATTAATTACAAGTCTCTTATTTTCTTCTCCAGGTATTCTTGAAGGCATAGTAATTTCTTCAGGGGCATCATCATCATCATCTAATAAAGAAGATTGTAATGGTGTAAATGTTGGGGGATTATAGAGTTGTTTTACTGGAACAATTAATGAATATACGTCACCGATTGGTTCATTAAACTTAACTAAAGCTGTTACACCTTTATCTTCAGAATTATATACCTCATTCACAATTCCAAAATAGATACCCCTTTGATAGTATTCTTTAAGGGAGTTCATTAAACGTGGATCAATTTGATTGTCGATAAAATATTTGTCTTTAATCTTTACATATTTTCCAATTAGATCCTTATATTGACTTGATAGTTCCTCATCTTCAACAATACTACTATCGGTATACCTAGGTGAATCAAACTCATAATTATCACTCCATTCTTCTTTTGGTTCTTCGTAAATATTGATCCCTAAGTTCAATGGATCATATATATTTGAGATTGTTTCTTGTCCGGGATTAGATATATAAACTTCATTAAAATGATTGTATAATCTATCAATTTCATCAATACCAACTTCATTCTTCCATCCTAGATATTCAATTTCTACTTCGTAGTGTTCTGGGTTCTTAAGTATATTTGCCTTACGAAATGTTTTTTGAAAATTATATTTCCCTTGTATATTCTTTGTTGATTTAATGACAGTGATATCAATACGAAAAAGTTTATCAATTGTTAAAAAACTCAATCTCTTTTTATAACGGAAGTGTTTACCCTTATCTTTAAAATTACTAAGAAATTTTGTTACAAACCTGTGATTCCTATCCAATGTTTTTTCATTCTTAATATTTAACCTTACATTATAATCATTATCCTTGAGGGAAAGATATTTCTTACCTTTGTCCTCTTTATTCTTAAAGTATTGTTTCTGTATAAAATCTAAATCTACAATCTCTTCAATATTATCCGTCTTACAATACTCCTTAATTGAATCTAATCCATGAATAGAACACCGTATGTTTGATACATTATTCTTATATTCACATCGTATATCTAATGTAGTTGATTCTTCAATTAGATTGTAATTTTCTTTACATTTGTTAATCAAAGATAAAAATGTCTTCTGGTTTATAGGATTTTTTTGAGGGGAGCTTCCAAAAATTAATTCAAGTTCAACATCATTTGTCAATAAATGTTGTTCTATATAGGAAAGGAATAATTCTTTATCATTTTTAAATAATTCCATAAATATATTAAAAGAGTAGTTTTTTTTTTAAATATCTTGAGTATAATGTTTCAAATTTATATCTTCATATAACTGTTTTTTTAATTTTTTCTTTCCAGAAGCATTAACTATTGGAATACTAAATTCATTTGCAATACTTTCTAAATCCTTAAGTTTATATTTTGTAATCGGCATTAGATAGGGTTTATAAATATATATATCATCGATATCAAAAGTAAGTGTTTTATCAATCTCTTTTAGATCAGTAGAAGTTTTTGTTGTTTCAATAATAGACCCATTTACAGGAAACCATGAATTATTCTTATAGATACAATATAATTTTTCATAGTTTTTCAATGAAGTTTGATAAACCATATTTGTATCTTCATTATAGATAATACAATTAACCTTGTAATATTCATTTAAATAGAGGATAGATGAAAGGTTATTTTTATTCTGAAGTCCATTTTGAATCATGGATAATGAAAACTTACGAATATAATTATCTTTTACATCTACATTTGATGCAATCTCTAATTTTTTATTATAAATAAATGAAGGTTTCTGAGAACTACTGCATGAACTATATTCAATTTCATTGCTTCCAATAATAATTTCGCAAATATCATCCACACCCTTTTGTGTATTAACTTTCACTCCTTCTAAATATTTTGAATCCTTAATCTTATTTGAAAAATCGTTGTTACTGTTTTCAAATGATTCAATAAATTCCATAATATACTCTTTATAGTTTAATATTTAAATACTATCAAATTTATAGATTATATTTCTTTGACATATCTATTATTTTTTGTTCTTCATTGTTAAAATCTTTAAGAAGTAATTTATATTTTTTTTCAAGATCATATTTCACCACTTTCTCCTCTACATTTTCATCATTTTCATTATTTGTATCTATTAATTCACTTTCATTATATTCATTCAATTGATTTTCTTCATAATCTAGAGAATTAATCACGATTTGATAAATAAGATTAATTAATTCATCACTAAGGACACTTAGGTTTAAAAAGATCCCGTTATTATTACTAGTAAATTTACAGTTCTTAATATTGATTATATCGATCACCTGATCGTGATTCTTAATCTTATCAATATTTTCATAAATATAGTATTTCTTCTTTTTGATTTCATCTTCCATAAAAAAAAGTGTATTTAAAATAATAAATATTAAATCATAATTAATTAAACCTAGTCTAATGGTTTTGCAATCACTTGAATATTATCTGAGTGATATTTAATACGGGAACCAATTACAACAATATCTAATCTCTGACCAATTGTTAAGTCATGTATATTTTTCGAACTTCCTTCAAAATATTCTCGTGGAACCATTACAATAAGTGGACTTTGATCTGATGAATCATCATCATTTACCTTAATATATCCAATAACTCCCATCTTATTAATATTATTAATCCATATATTGATAATATCATTTTCAGTAGGGTAAATTAATCGAGCCTTATATGTAATTAAGAATTTTATGATACTTCTTCCATTATTTGTCATAACCCTACCAATATCTCTCTTAATTATTTGAATACTATCTTTGATAATGTAACCATCTTCATGACATTTTCCTTCAATATTGTCTTTAAGGTTATGTTTGATGATATTATTAATATCATTATTAAAATCCTTCGGTTCAAGAGAAAGAGATGTTTTTAATAATTGTTCACTTATATAGGTCATATAATTATATGTAATACTTTATTATTGTTTAAGTAAAATAAAAAAATCAAATTTATTCAATAAATTTTAAAAATACTAGATCATAGGGAAGTAATGAATGTTTATTTCGCGAAACTTTTTCTTTATTACGTATTATCATTTCGATTAATAAATATAAGAAATGTTTTGACTGATATTCAAGATCAGGATCTTCCTCAATTAATATATCATATATTTCTTTGAAATATCTTTTAATAAAGTCACGTAAACTATTCTTTTTTGATATCTGACTTACAATTCTTCCCGGTAGTTTATGTGGATGACTTAATTTATTATCAACCAATTTAAATGTAGTTTTACCATCATCCATCTTAAAAGGAAATCCCCAAACATTTTCTGTCTTTAGAACAGATGTTTTATCCTTTATTTTTAAAAAGTTAGTTTTAATATTCATCCTTATTAAATTTCCATCTTCTAATTCATTTAGTTCATAGAATGCATCATTCTGATAAATAAAGTATGAATAGTCTTTTTCTATTTCTTCAAGCTCCTGAACTCCTCTTTTCTTTTTTTCAAAAAACTTTTTTGTATTCATTAAAAAGAACCCTATTGTATTTTTTATATTCTTATCCAATACCTTAAAATCACCATTTACTTTTTGAATTAAGTTATTTTGAAAATGTTTGAAAATATTCGACCTTAATTTGTCATCAACTTTTCCGTTATTAATATATTCTTTGACTATATCTTTAAGAAGCACTAATTTTTCTTCATAGAGTAATCTATCAAAATATATATCTGAATAATTACTTTCTTTAAAATTATTAATATAACTGTCAAATGAATAATCTTCTTTGATTAAATCATTACTACTTAATCTCTCTGAAAGTTCCGAGATAACCTGTTCATAGATATAAACTTTTTCTGATTTTCTATTTCTATCTTCAAATAAATTATCCTCTAATGGTATATATCTTTGTATGTTTCCCGTAGTTACCTTATTACGATAATATAATGGTAGTGATTTTTGATTATTATTGTTTGGTTGAAATAAATAATACTCGTTTTTATTTATTAAATAACCACTAATATTTTCATTATTCCAGACCGTTATACGTCTGTCAATCATATTATAAAGGCTAGAATAGATAGCAGTAATATTTGTATCAATTGATTCCATAATATATTCTTCGAGTTCACTTATTGTATAATAATTCTTAATCTCATATAGTTCAAGAATCACTTTCTTAATATTTTTAAATAAATCTTTTGAATTTTCCATTGTAAATGTATCATAATTAATGGTTTCATCTTTAATAGTATCACAATTACAGCCATAAGAACATTCTCCATAAGAACATATTTTTGAATATATTTTATCATGGGGTTTAAAATCCTTTATTGAATGTCCACGACTAGTAACGAGGTCAATTGGTAATAGTTTTTTTTCATTAATTTGATTTACTTCTTTATTTAAAAAGCAATCAATTGCATTCTTTTTTAATATATTTTCTACTTTACCAATTGTAATTGCTTTTTCTTCTGCTTTACGATAAGTATAGGTATCAATTGAATCAATCTCTTTGGATACTCCCCCGACATGTAAATATACTAAAACATTTCTCTCTTCTTTAGGTAACTGAATATGTGAACAGTATCTTATTCCACGACCAATAATCTGTTCTATTCTTGATAGATGAAACCATGGATCTAGAATATGCATTTCTCTAATATTTTTTAAATCAAGTCCTTCTGCAGCAACTACATTACCGATAACAATCTTGATATTTTCACCATATATATTTTTATCAGAAACTAATTCTTTAATTTCTTCATTATTATTAGGGGATAAACTCTTATTTCCTGACAAAATAATATATTTTGCCTGTTTCCCTTTCTTTTTTGACATAGGGTTCCAATTATAATCAATTGGTTCATTTTTTGTTCCTTTTGAAGAAGGTTTCCAATCAGGATAATCTAAAAGATTCTTAGAATACTTTTCAAAACCCATATGTTCTAGAGCAAGCGCCAATGGAATAATACCTGAAGGAAGAAATTCAGAGTAGATGAATATAATTCCTCTAGGCTTATTTTTCTGGAATCCATCCAATAAATTCTTAATTTTCGATGAAATCATTCCAATATAGTTAAGGTCAAATAATGGTACAAAACCCTTTGACTTTATAAAATCCTTACGATAGGAAAACATATTCTTTTTATTTTGAAGTAATTGAAATAAACCTTTCCCCCCATAATTATTTTGAAAGTTATCTCCCGTAATTTCACCCTCTCCCGATAATATATCAATTGATGGATAGACGACATTTGATATTTGAATTCCAAGCCTTCTCTCAGTAATTGAAATATTTGTTGCACGATTAAGGGATTCGATATATTTATTATAGATTTCTGATTGATATGAATCCATTTGATTATAGTACATCTTCAAAAATTTAAAATCATAGAAATCATCTCCATTATAATCATTTCCATAGATATCCTTTTTTGGATATTCCATTAAACATAATGGATCATTAATCCCTTCATTATCAGGATATAATCTTATTGGAAATGTTACTGGATTTTCCCCTCTAACATAAGATACATATCCACGTGTTTTTTTCTCTAATAATATTTCACCTTCTTTAGTAAGGTTTTCATTTTCATCAAAAATTTCTTTATTAGAAATAGTAGGCCTTTTATCATTTTTTAAGAGTAAATTAAGTATCCATTGTATTTCTGTTGCTTTATTAAACATAGGTGTTGCAGACATAACTATTAAACGGAGGTTATCACTATAACGGATTACTTTATCTAAGAAAATGATAGTATCCTTACTATAATTATCTAAAGCATCATCCCTCAGATTATGAACTTCATCAATAATAAGGACTCTATCTGAAAAGTAATTCTTGATAACTTGTTTTTCAATTTCATGAATAGTCTTATTTTTTGATGAGAGACTCTTCACTTTAATTAATTTTTTTACCTTATTTGAAAACTGTTGATAACCATAAAATTCATAATATTCCTTAATCAATTTCTTAACACGTCCGGATGTATTCGCTTTTTGACTAATTGATCTTATAATATTTTGAAAATTTTCCCCGTTGCATTGATTTTCCCCTTTTTCATGATCATAAATAGTATCCATCCAATTTGCATGAATATTTTTTGAAACTAAACAGATTATCTTTTTATCCTCTTTCTTATATAAATCAATAAAAGAATTGCTAATTGTAATTGCTGAACAAGTCTTACCTACACCGACACCATGGAAAATAAGTATTCCTTTATAGGGGGTATTCTTATTCATAAAGTTTTTTAAGAAATTTTGATGATTCCCTAATTCAAAATTCTTTGAAAAACACCGATTTTCCAATTCTATTAGATTCAATAGACCCTTACAATGAAAAAATTCAGCTTTTTTAGATAACTCAGTATTAAAATCATTATCACTATAATCAGGATAAGAATTATAATTCTTTTGAATAATATCTTTCTCCTTTTTATCTAAATCTTTATTGTCAACAATGAATTCTATAATTTTCATTAATTTCTCTGATTTCTTATTCTTATCATGTAAATACTCCCTTTTATTTTCATAGTAGACTCGATATAGATCTATATAACTTTTTTTTTCAAGACCCTTATATAATTGAAGTTTATTCCTCTTATCCATATAATATATACTATAATTTTAATAAAAAAAATTTTTAAAAAAAGTAGGGTTAAAATTAAATATTATTTTATTTCTTATTTCTAAAAAATGGAAAGTGTCGTTGGTGATGAATGTTTCAAAAAACTAGATTTAACTCAACATGTTCTCTTTTATTTTGCTGCGGGATGGTGTAAACCTTGTCAAGAATCAGCACCAGTTGTTGAAAAACTTTTTAAAGAGTATGATACAAATAAGATTAAATTTTTTAAGGTTGATATGGTGAATGAAGATAACCGTGAATTTATAGAAAAGTGCGACGTAAATAGTATTCCTTCTTTTATCCTTTTTAAGGATAGAAATTACATTGAAAGAATTGTAGGGGCAGATATTGAAGGTATTAAAAACTTAATTAATTTTAATGTTCTTGGTGAAGGAGTAAATAAAATCGTCCATAATATTGTTCCACAACCACAACCACAACCTGAAATTAAAGAACCAGAAGTAAAAGAACCTGAAATAAAAGACTTCTATCCAAATAATACATTCAAAGGAGAATATCAAGGATTTGTATATAAAAAAGGAGAGAAAGGATTAGGTTACTATCGCGAAGAAGGGGTTAAGGGTGAAAGAGGTGGGAGTGGAGGTGTTGAAGTCCATATGGTATATGGCGGATGGTGTGGACATTCCAGAAATGCATTACCTGCATTTGAAGAATTAGTAAAAGTAACTGATGTTCAAACTTCGAAGGGTTCTCCTGTTAAGTTTGTCCTTACTGAAGATAAAAGTGAAGGGATGAAACGGTTCCGTGAAGGTGAACCAAAAGTAACAGGTTTCCCAACCTATATGGTTGTTAAACCGGATGATACGATGGAAGTATTACAAGGACATGATAGAACAAAAGATAGCATAATTACTGCAGTAAAAAAGTTGACTGTATAATTTAACTACACAATTATTTTATTGACACATATTTCTTATGATTATTAAGGAATTTAAATGCAGTTTGAATGACATTCTTTTTTATTGAATCATAAATACGTATTTTATCATAACATTCCTTTTCAGTTAACCATTGAATGTCCTTAATTTCCGTATACTGATCTTTATTTTCCATATTGACCTTTAAAGGGACTAACTGATCTATTTCTCCTATATAATAAATATGTTTATATCTAACATTGTTAATCCCTTTATATTCTTCAATTAATGGTATGATATTATTAATTAATTGATATGAATTAAATTTTATATTTGTTTCTTCTTGAAATTCACGAATCGCACAATCTTTATTATTTTCATGACTTTTCCTCCTCCCTTTAGGGATTTCCCATTCATTCATTATATACTCTTCCTTCGTATTTTGAATGATCTTTTCTAAAGAATAACTATGTCCATCCTTAGTTACACCCTCTTTAAGTTTATTAAAAATAACCTTACTTTTTTGATATTCCTTTTGTATACGTTGGTTTACTGTATCAGTATGAATCCATAATTCTTTCCATAATGTATCAAAATCATTCTTTAATAGCCTCTTTTTTTCTTTTTCTGTCATTCTTGAAATTAATAATTGAATATATTCATAGTTTGAAGGGTTTTTATATCGCCCCCTTATAAACTCAATATAAGATAGAGAATCCTTCCTTTCAACTAATATAATACGATATTCACCCGAATCTACTTCTCTATGATAAAGTATTATTCCATAACTTAATATAGGGTGTCGACAATTTCTATAAATATGACCATAATTACCACAATTATTACAATAATTTTCCATAGTATGTCTTTGTTTTTTTTTCTTAAATATTATATATAATTATATTATAAGGTTATGGAACCAAATATATGGGGACCTTCCGCTTGGATATTCTTACATACAGTCACTTTACAATATCCAGAAAAACCTACGGATGATGATAAAAAGAAATACTATGTATTTTTTAATTCATTGAAAGACATTTTACCATGCCCTAATTGTAAGATACACTATTCAGAAAGCATTACTAAAAAACCCATACAATTAGAATCAAGGAAGGAATTATTTGAATGGTTAATTGATATTCATAATGAGGTAAATATTAGAACAGGAAAAAAGGTTTATTCATATAGTGAAGTCGATAAAATCTACAAAAAAATGTATAATACAGGTCATAGTTATAAGAATCAAAGTTTCATAATACTCATCGTATTATTAATGATTATCGGTTATTATTATGTGAATAATTATAGTAAATAATTTTTATCGTTTCATTTCTTTTTTTTTTCTTTTGTATAAATAAATGCCTCGTCCAAAGAAATTAGTAGTTGAAAAGTATCTTACAGATAAAGAAGTATCGGATCTTGAAGGGACATGGATTAATGAATCTTTCTTAAAACACCCTGTAATAAGGGAAAATACAGATGTTTATTATAAAGATGAAGATGGAAATGAAGTAATACTTCTAAAGTTTAGAAAAAATTGTATTTCTAATTCATTAATTAGAAATGGTTGGTCTTCATACAAAGATTTAGCAAAACCAAGTAGAGGACGTGGTGCTTCTGCTGGACCCATTGATACAGAGGGTCAATATTGGAGTAAAAGGACACTTACAGATACAAATAAGTGGAGTACAAGTTACATGATTAAAGATGGAACTAAAAAAAGTAGGATGAAAGTAAATAATCAAGTTGCATCCAATCCAATTGGGTTCTATGAAGAATCAAAAAACTTTTGTAAACTCCCTTGTCGTTTAACACATTTTACAAGGACAAATTATCAAAAATATAAAGAAGGCTTACCATTTATTCAAAAGATTAGTCAAATGTTTCAACATTTAATCCCTGATGCATATGAAAAACAACTTGAACAAGCAAATAAAAAACCACATTTAAAAATACCTGAAACTCCCTTTTCAACAATTACAATTAATCGTAACTTTCGAACAGCCCTACATAGGGATGCGGGTGATTTTAAAGGGGGGTTTGGTAATCTAACGGTCATTGAAAGAGGTAAATATCATGGTGGTTATACAATATTACCTCAGTTTGGAGTCGCTGTTGATGTAAGGACAAATGACTTTTTAGCAATGGATGTCCACCAATGGCATTCAAATACACCTATTTATGAAACAGAAGAAGATAAAGCTTTTAATGAAACATTGGAACCTGCTTTTAAAGATAATCCAGAAGTAGGGACGGTAGGTATCTATGAAAAGTATACGAGGCTAACATTTGTCTGTTATTTAAGAGAAAAAATTGTAAATTGTCCCGATGAAATACCTGAAGAATTTTTAAAAGAATCAGGTCATAGTAAAATTGTTTTAAAAGAAGTTTAAAATAATTTAAAAATATATTCACCTTTTTTTATAATATGAGTAAAAACATTGTTGAAAAACCAAATATTTCTATAGTCACTATCCTCCATGATAATACTGACTTTTACCCTTTACTTCAACATCATTGGGATACTTTAGACTATCCAAAAGAGAATCTTGAATGGATTATTATTGATGATTCAAAAAAAGATCATAGTGATTTAATACCAATCCATGAAAATATTCTATATCTCCGTGTTGATCCATCTGAATTTTTAGAAAAGATCGAATTTCAAAAAGATGATGAGAAGGTTACATGGAATTACTTCAATAAAATGGGGATTCTAACAAACGGTTTTAAAAGGGATTATGCTGTTGGCATAACAAGTCATGACTATATCTTCCACCTTGATGTAGATACAATCTATCAACCGAAAGCAATTGAGAGAAAGCTACGTTTCTTAAAAGATAATCGTTTAGAATGTGTCTATTGCAAGTCTATGTTATGTTATGATATCTATGGAAAACAATTGTATAAAACAGAAAATAAAATTGCAGGTTATGAATCTACACTTTTCCATACAAAAGAGTTCTGGAAAAAGAGTGGTTTCAAATGGGAAGATATTCAATCTGAAGCTGTTTCTTTTTATTATAATAAGGGTTCGGAAAGAAAGATGGACAATTATTATGATACAATTAAATTATTAAGTATTCATAATTTAAACCATTATCACCCTGTAAAAGTTACCCTCGAAAATATGAATATTAAGATACCTGATATAGTTAATACAATTCATGTAAAAGACCATCCATTGAAAAATGAACTACTAGATTTATTCTATCAAAAAAATATTAGTGTTTTATCGATTAATTCAGAAATATGTGATATTATAAAAGATGAAAATTGGAATATAGAAACAATATCCTATGATAAAAAAGATAAAGAAAAGAAATTAATTCAGGCGATCCAAGGGTTCGATAAAACATTTAATTTATGTATCCTTAATACAAAGTTTCCAATTTGGAACATCTTTTCAAAAATAGAGTTTGATTGTCTTGTCGTTGAATCAGAAAAAAATAGGGATCAAATGGATTCAATTTTAAAAAAGAATGAATATCTACTATTCCATAATTTGTATATTCATAAAAAATATTTATTGAAATAAATTTTTTTCTATATTAGTATTAAAATGGCTCAACTCGTAGAAGGTTTTAGCAATATGTTAAATGAGAAAATCGTTCAAATTTCATTAGTTGGTGGTATTCTATTTTATATCCTTGCAACACCCGAAATCTTCGCATTTATGGAAGATTTACTTAATAAAATTGGTATAATGGTTAACTATGATATTAAACTTCAAGGACATAATCTACTTATATTCCATTCGGTAATTTTCTCGGTCTTTATGGGACTTTCTGTAAAATATATTCTTGAACCTATTTTTTATGCCAATAATGGACTCTTTCAATAATCTTCTTTTTTAAAATATTTAAACAAAATAATATATTCATTTAATAAATGAATACACTCAAAGAAAAAGCAGAAAATAATCTAAAATATATTTTAGAAATGGGCGAGAATGACACATTTATAAGTGAAAGAGGAAAACTAGTCCCTCAAAAAGATTTTGTCCAAGTGAATAATGTTGTCGACCTTGAATATGCTATCTATTTTACATTTCACCAATATTTATTATCTGATAATATTAATAATATCTATAATAATAAACTAATCGAAAAACTAGATCTCTCAATCGATAAATTATATGATAATAAACAATTTAATGAACTCATTGGAGAAGAACATTTCAGCCACATTATGGATGATATTGATAATAAACTTTCCCAATTAAAAGAAAATTATTATTACAAAAGTCCATTTTTTACGTTCTTTCAAAGATATTACAATTTATATAAGTATTGTAAGGGTATTTTTGTAGAGAATAATGTTATTATTAGTCGCATATTAAGAAAAGCACAAATAGATATTCATAGGGAATATTATAAGGATGAGGATGAAGAGAGTGAAGAGGATGAAGAGAGTGAAGAGGATGAAGAGGGCGAAGAGGGCGAAGAGGGCGAAGAGGGCGAAGAGGGTGAAGATGTCAATTAAAAAATTATTTAAAAAACAAAACACAATACAATAATAAATGAAACTTAATCTAATTTATTCTCAAGGTTATGTGAATAAATTACCAAAACAAATTATAGGAGTAAATAACGATTTATACTGTAAGATTAAGTCCGATTTAAAAATGTTTCAAACAATCACAAGTACAAAATTCAATGGTCTAGAAAATGCAATCGTTATGGGATACAATACATGGAAAAGCATTGGACGAATACTTAAAAATAGAATAAATATTGTAATATCAAAAAATCATAAAGATGAATTAAGGGATATTGATGGGATTTTAAGTTTTGAAAATCTTGAAGAATGTTTTCAATATTTTCAATCCTTAAAAAGTAAAGAATATGGGAAAATATTTATTATTGGTGGTTCTTCCTTATTTGAAGAAGTTTTCAATGATTATTATCCCTTCATTGATTTAATTTATCAAACACAATTCCACCATTTAGATGATATAAACAACATTACTCAATCGAAACTAGACGAATATGATATTCGATATATATCAATCAATATGAATACGAATAATGACTTCACATTAATTAAAGATGAGAGAAAGGTTGAAGAGGGGGAAGTCTTTGATTTTCAAAACAATGAATATATTTCAAAAGAGATTCATTATTCTGAAAAAGTTTATCAATTCAAGAAAAATACTAATTCTCAAGAATATCAATACTTGAATTTATTAAAGGAAATACTAAAAGATGGTTTTAAAAAAGAATCAAGGAATTCAGTCGTATATTCTTCTTTTGGTTCAAGGATGAAGTTTGATCTGAGAGAAGGGTTCCCTCTTTTAACAACAAAGAAGATGCCATGGAAAACGATTTTAAGAGAGTTATTATGGTTTATTAAAGGTTCCACAAGTAATAAAGAACTTCAAGATAAAAAAGTTCATATTTGGGATGCGAATGCATCGAAAGAATTTCTAGAATCACGTGGTCTATCTTATGAAGAAGGTGATCTAGGTCCCGTTTATGGATTTCAATGGAGACATTTTGGAGCAGAATATAAAAACCATAAGACAGATTATCAAGGACAAGGTATTGACCAACTTCAATGGGTAATTAATGAAATCAAAGAAAATCCATCGAGTCGAAGGTTAATAATGAATGCGTGGAACCCTGCAGATTTAGATAAGATGGCGTTACCACCATGTCATGTTATGGTTCAATTCAATATTGAAGGTAATTATATTGATGCTCAACTCTACCAACGTTCTGGAGATATGTTTTTAGGTGTTCCATTTAATATTTCTTCCTATGCATTCCTACTACATATTGTAGGGGAAATAACTGGATATATTCCAAGATATTTCATCCATATCATTGGTGATACTCATATCTATGAAAACCATATTGAAGCTGTAAATGAGCAATTGAAAAGGATACCATGTAGATTCCCAACACTAGATATAAATGATATTGAATCTATCGATCAATTGAAAGAAGAAGATTTTAAAATAATTAATTATAACTGCTCCTCGACAATTAAAGCTAAAATGATTGCATAATTAATTATAAATAAAAAAAAATATATATATATTAATTAAATAATGAGTTGTCAATGTGGGGGTGGATTACCAAAGCCAAATAATGAAGAGGTTCTAAATTATGCTCCATTGGGAGAAGCTTTTAAAGAGAATAATGGTATTAATAATTATACTAAGTTTGAAAAGTTATTAATTATTGTCATGATATTACTATGTTTCTTTTTATACAAAGAACTTAAAGTATAATTATATCTTTTTTAAGTGCACCTCTCGCTAATTTGTCTGCAATATCATTTCCATAAGAATGTTCGTCATTTGTTCCTTTATGGGATGGAACATGTATAATACTAATATTTGTAAATGTTTGATAAAGTTTATATGTTTTTTCAATAATTGTTAAATTTTTCTTATTTTTTAATAAATCATTTTTGACCCATTTTTCATACCATTCAAGAAGTATTGATAAACAATATTTTGAATCAGTATATAATTCGATTGGAATATTAATCTTATTTTTTTGAATTAATGATAAACATTCATAGATTGCCCTCATTTCAGCATAATTATTCGAATGATGTTCCATATCTAACGGTTGACTTACATCTTCTAATTTAATAGAGTTTTTTTCCGAGAAATGAATACCAATTGATGAACGGGCTTTACTGTTTCCATTATTAGGACATGCTCCATCTGTATAGACTATAAACTTATCTTTATTTATCTTAGGTGTATATCCATTGAATTCCTTCATTGAACCTTCATATAGATTATAATGATTGTTCTTGAACCATAGTTGAGAACATAGCCATTTTATATATTGTCTATCTTTTTGAAACACTTCATGAATAGATTGATTCTTATATTTACCAAATGTAAACCGTAACATTATTAATTTAATTACTTATATTTTATTTAATTTTCAAATTTATTCTTTTTTCTCATCAATTCCATCTAAGAAGTCGTTCTCTTCCGGTGATAGTTCAGGTTCCGGTTCAGGTTCAATGACATTAATAATCACTTCTACTTTAGGTTCATCTTTTTTCCTTTCAACTATTTCATCTTCTTTTACTTCTTCAACTTCTTTTACTTCTTTTACTTCTTCAACTACTTCCTCTTCTTCAACTACTTCCTCTTCTTCAACT
>CETW01036991.1_pt1 | contig 16432 bp, 17 predicted proteins | sample 361381 | NCBI WGS metagenome assembly CETW01 (sample SAMEA2620570, study PRJEB7988) | marine metagenome | isolation source: saline water (ENVO:00002010), including
ATGGTCTCATCATCTCCTCTATTTTGATAATTTTCAGCCAATTCTCCTACCTGATATCTTTTACCATTATAAGTATATTCATATGATACAGCTAAAACCTCATCATTTTGTAATTTTCTTAATAAAGAAATATACCCCAATGTACCATTGACCTTATATTCCGTATCACTTAATTTTCTTGCTGAAGTAACTTTTTCAAAATCAATACTATTAACCAAACTAAAATCATTTTTCATTATTTCATTAACTGATTCAATATTTCTTAAATTTGGTTTATCAATCAAAGAAGCAAATAATTTATTGGCAGTGTTATCATTAGGTCCTTCAACACCATTGCCTATATTAGAGTTACTTGGCTTGTGAATTTTAGATCCTTCTCCTAAATCCATCAAAGCTAAAAAATTTCTTAAAGTCTCCGTATTATTATTTCTATTAAGTATGTATACTTCAACTCTGGTAATATTTAAACCGGAAATAACCTGAGGTAAGGAACTTAACCAATTTTCATAGTTATCCCTAAAAAAATGTCCTAAGAAAAAATGTCGATTTTCATCATAATTAGATGATAAAATTTCAAAATTTCTTCCTTCTGCCCCATTTTCAATTTTTACCGATTCACTTTTTCCTTGTTGTCTAGATAAAATACCTGTAATAAATAATTTTCCGAATTGAAGTTCTGTTTTTAAACCGAATAAACTTTGAGCACCTCTTAAAAGACTATTGTTTATAGGCATACTTACATTTCCAATTTCAATTTTTTTAATAATTTCTTCTTCATATCCGGTATAATCTAGTTTTAAATTATTTTGAAAATCAAATGTATTGTTGTTATCAAAATTTGCACTGATTTTCAATTTTTCTCCAATTTGACCAATAATGTTTAAATTAAGTTGTTGATCATAATTAAAACCACCATTTCTTTGCTGCCTTATAGGAATAGAAGGGTTTTCTATTCTTTGTAATTTTCCTCCAAAGTCTAGATTAACAAATCCATTTACAGATAAATCAATATAATTTCCGCCAAAGATTCTATCAAAAACTTGAGGAATAAATATTTTTGGTATCAACCTTCTTCCTTGTAAACTATTTTCACCATCAAGCTCCGTAGATTTTTTATCCCAATTTTCTTTAAGAAGATTTTTTGTTTGATAATTGTTATATTTTTCAAATGGGATTCCAATAATTGGTCTATAATCGATATCACCTATAGACTCTGTAAAAGTATATACCATAGATGTGTCAATTTTTAAATCATTGACTATACTGGAAGAGGAAAGAGAAAAAAGATTGCTTGAATACAAATCTTTAAAAGAGTTACTATATCTATCCTTGAATTTAAATGATGTAAATACAGATGGGATATATTTTTTGCTCTTGGTAGAATCATAAATGACAGTATCTTGAGCAAGTTCAAAAGAATTAATATCCCCCTTTCCAATTATTTCTAAAGAATAAGAGCAAAATGAAAATATTACGATTATTATTTTAAAAAATTTATTCAAAACAATCCTATTTATCGTTTAGGATTTCTTTAAAACTTCTTTAATTAAACTTTCAAGGGATATATTTTCATTTTCATTTAAAATCTGATCCACTTTTACACGAGAAATGTTTCTAGAAATTCCTAAAGATGATAAAGCATTTAACGCATTATTCCTTAAAGTATTGTTCTTTTGAGATGAAAAATTACTATCACTTTTTATAAAATCTTTATTTTTTAATTTATCCTTTAACTCTAATATTATTCTTTCTGCTGTTTTCATACCAATTCCCTTAATAGATTTAATAGTTTGAAGATCTCCATTTAATATTGCTTCTTGTAGTTCTGAAGCAGAGAGAGAAGATAAAATCATCATAGCAGTACTTGGGCCAACACCATTAATTGAAATTAAATCTAAAAAAATAATTTTTTCAGATATAGAAAAAAACCCATATAATGTATGACTATCATCTTTTACCTGTAAATGAGTATTAATTTTAATTTCTTTTAAATCTTTAATTTCACTATAGGTCCTTAAAGAAATTTTCACCTCATATCCTATACCTGAAACATCAAGTATAATATAAGTTGGATCTAACTTTATTATTTTACCTTTTAATAATGCAATCATTTATAAACCTAAATTTTGAATGACCAAAGTATAGAATAAATTTCTCTCATTAAATCTCTTTTTTTTGAGCCGGGAGCATAAACATAACCTTCTAAATAATATAATTTATCTGAATTTTTATCTACAAAGGTATAACTTAAGAAGGGCCCACCACCAGAAATATCACTTAATTTCCATAGTCCCCTTGTCTCTATTGAAAATTTTTCCTTAAAATTAACTTCTGTTTTCATAAAAGGAAGCTCTTTTTGATAAGTCATATATATAGAAGGATTTTCTACATCTCTTAAATATTTTAAACTGATTTTTCTTCTAAAATCTTCAATATTTTTTTTATAAAAAATTTCATCTGAAACATAATTTTCAAAATATATAAAAATATTTTTTTCTATTTCAGGATCAATTTCTCTTAACCAAACAAATTGCGAATCCAATTTAGCAATACTAAATCCAGCTGGTACTGTAATATTATATCCAAACCTCTTCATCAAGTCTTTTGAAATATTTTTGTTTGTATTTGATATATTTTTTTTATTTACTTTTTTGATAACTCTTCTTTCAAAATAGGTTCTCAGTTTTTCTTTATTTTTTTTGATATGGTCCAATAGCACTTGGTCATTTTTACCAAAAAGATATAATATTTCTTGACCTATTGCGTACTGATCTTTTTTGATCATCATAAATAGCGATGTATCTGACTTAATTTTTTCTATTGAATTTTGATTAAACTCATTTCTAAGAAGCTTGGAAGAAGGACTGTCTCCTTCAAGAGTAAAAATAATTATAATGTTTTTTGCAAATTTCAATATATTATTAAAATTTTTAGGTCTAATATACTTCAAATCGAAGTAGGGTTCCGGTTGAGGAAGCCCATAAATATTTTCACCAAAAACATTAATAACTGATCTTCCAAGTTTCTTTTTAAACTTAGAAGAATCCATTACAATAAGCATCTCACTATCTGTACCAGTTGCATTTGGAAGGAAATTATTTAAAGTTTGTTTATCAGATCCACAATTAGATAATATATAAATTAAAATCAGGGACGATAAAACTATTCTTTGTTTCATACAATTAACTTATACAAACAAAAATAATGATTAATATAAGAAGAATACATTTTTATTTTTCGTCTTTTCTTCTTAATGGAAATCTTTTTATATAAATTTAAGTAGTTATAAAATTAAAATTATGAGTTCAGATAATTTAGTAAATAAAGGAGTAAGCATGTGTTTTATAAAGATGGCTAAGGTTGATGGAGACTTTGTTGATGAGGAAAAATATAATATTACAAAAAGTCAAGTTTACAATAAGTATAAATACAGCAATTTAAAAGATTTAAATACCGAAGGGTTTTTTCAAAAATTTCATTCAACTTATGGGCCTGAAATTTCTAAAAGTTTAGATGAAGAAGAGAAAGAAAGTCTTATTAGAGATTTGATTCAAGTTATTAAAGCTGATGGTAAAATTCATAAACATGAATCTTTCCTACTTGGTCATATAGGAAATTGTATTGGATTAAGCCCAGAGAAAATTGTAAATATTATAAAATCTGAAACCAAAGGAGATGAAAAATCTGCCGGTTGGCTTTCTTGGTTATTTGGTTAATTATTTCTAACTAATAAAAAATTATAATCTATGAAATATTCAATGTTTATTGGAAGATGGCAACCTTTACATAAAGGTCATCAGTGGTTGATAAATCAAAGACTTTCAAAAGGAAAAAATGTTTTGATATGCATTAGAGATGTAGAAGCTGATGACAAAAACCCTTTTAGCCCTCAAGAAGTTTTGGAAAATGTTTCAAAACACTATTCTAAAGAAATTTCTGAAAAAAGAATTAAGGTAATTATAATTCCTGATATTGAATCTATAAATTATGGAAGAGGAGTTGGTTATGATATCATTGAACATGTTCCTCCTAGCGATATCAAAGAAATATCTGCAACAAAAATAAGAAAAGAGATGGGCCTATAAGGATATACTATTTTTTATCCTTAGAATCATCACTTTCTATTTCTTTTTGAATTTCTTTTGAAGCTTCTTTGAATTCTCTTATTCCCTTACCAAAACCTCTAAATATTTCTGGAATTCTATTGGCACCAAAAAAAATAACAACAATCAAAGCGATTATTAATAATTCCCAACCTCCTGGCATAGCTAATAAAAAAGTTTTCATGATCTAACTGTAATATTAATGTAAATATATATAAATCATTTTCTATATATCCACTTTTCTGGGTTCAACTTAATATTATTTTTCCAAATTTGAAAATGTAATTCAGTAGTTCCTTCATTGTTTGTTATCACATCTGCAAGATAGTCGCCAGATTTTACAACATCTCCTTTTTCTACTTTTAGATTTTTGAGTCTTGCATACAATGAAAAATAATTTCCATGTTTTATAATAATAACATTATTCATTCCAGGAATAAAAGCAACCGTAGAGACAATACCAGAAAAAATAGATTTAACTCTAGAGTCTTTCTTTGTTTGTATGTCTATGCCATCATTTTTTATTTTAATGTTTTTAAGAATAGGATGATTATTATCTCCAAATTTATTTGAAATAAAACCAGAAATCACTGGCCAGTCAAATTTACCAATGTTCTTTTCAAAATCTTCTGATAGATCGTCATCTTCTATAGATAAAGAGGTATCCTTATCTTTTTTTCTTAATTCATCTCTAATGACCTTAGCTATAAGTTTATCTACTTCTCTAAGAGCCTTTTTTCTTGACTCAATTTCTTTTCGCAGTTTCTTTTGTTTTCTATTGAGGTCTTGAATTATATTACTCTGTTTTTTTCTTAAAGATTCAAGGCTTCTATTTTCATCAATTTCTTGATTTAATAAGTCCTTTTTATCATTATTTCTTTTTATCAAATTATCCTTTTGATTATTTAATTGCTTTGAAACTTTATCTATTTGTTTAACTTGATTCTTTCTTATTTCTAAATATTGATTCAAGTATTGAATTCTTCTAAAAAATTGATTGTAAGTTTTAGATGAAAAAATAAAAATAATTTTATTTAATGAAGAATTTGATTTAAATGAATTATAAATCATTTCACCATATTCTAATTTTAACTTATTTAAATCACGCTCTAGAAAATTGATAACCAAATTAAGGTCTATAACTTCTTTATTTATATAATTAATTTCGTTCTTTAAGGTCGATATAAATTTAACTCTAGAATTTATTTGTCTCTTTACAACATTTAATTTTCCTAATGTTGCATTTTTGACTACCTCAGTTTCTTTTAATATTTTTTGTCCTTCTTTTATTTTATTTAGATTCTCATTTTTTTCACGTTCAAGGCTTTCTCTAGTTTGCTGAGAAAATCCTGAATGTATGCAAACAAGAAAAAAAATAAAAATAAAATTACAACTCCTTAACTTCATATTTAGAAGGAACATTAAATGGAAATTTTAGTGTTTTATTTGTTCTTTCAACTTTATTATAACTAAAACTGATATTTGTTATTAATGGTAATGCGTTTTCTTCTGAATAGCTTATAGAAGTAAATGAATGTTGAGTTGGAAACAATAATTTTCCCAACGGTTTAAAATCCTCATATATCACTGTCAACAAATAATTTGTTAACTCGTCAAATACAATAATTTTTTCAACCTTTGAGCTTCTAAGATTTATCACGTTTTGTGTTTGAATAGAATTATTTTTTTGTTCAATTTTAATATAATCACCTTCTCTTAAAATATTATCATTATCAGAATAGTTTTCTATCATATTTCCAATTAATATCGACTCTATCTGATTATAGTTGAGCTTAATTTTAAACTCTTTTTCAATAGCTTCAGGAGAGGATTTATAAAACTGTTTATTCACTCGATCCATAATCAAAAGAGAATCGTTAGTGATAAGACCTCTAACCGCTTCAAACCCAAGCGCTACTCTTATTGAAAACCATATTTTATTTCCTTTCTCTACTCTTGTATTCAATGTAGCATTTATAAGTTGATTTTCATTTTTATATTGAAATTTTGATTTGGTTATTAGGTATTTAAAATCAATTTCTTCAACCTTAAAATCTTTTATGCTAATTTCTGAGGAATCGGATGGAATAAAATTCTTTTTACAGGATATGAGAAAAATAAGAAAAATAAGAGAGAAAACCTTTTTCATAATTTCAAACAAAAATAATAATTACTCACAGCTTATTGAATTCCCTACAATAAAATGTGCTCCATTCAAACCATTTATTTTTGAAACTGCTGCTGATGATAGTTGAAAAGTATATAATCCTAAATTATTTTTATCAATTACCTGACAAGAATATAATAATCCATTACCCAAATCATTCCATATCTCTTTACCCGCTGCATTATTTTTAGTAGTTTTAATTTCAGCGTGAGTTGTATTGGATACCTCCCAAATTTTTGAATATGAATCTTGACCTCCTCCTTGATTATACCATTGGTCAATATCTAATTCAATTTTTGCAGCTGTAACGGTTTGACCAGCAATTGAAGATAAACTCCAAGAAAACCATGATCTATAATATTTTGTTCCACTCATATTACCAGTATATGTATTTTGATTACCATCAGAGTGGTTTGCTGTATTTGCATTAGATTGTGGATTATACAAATACCATCCTCGATCTCCAGTGACCCTTGCAGATAAAGTTACCGTATTACCTCCCTGCATGGTTAACACCAAATTATCTGGTCTATTTTCACTAGAACTATGCCATCTCATAGAAATTTGATGCTTTTCACATTCAGGTTCGCTACATAAAGAAGCACCGCCACAACCTTGAGTTCCACATTCCTGGTTTAAAGATGAAGATGAAATTTTTTGAGCACCTTGAAAGGTTGGTAGGGCGATTTGTCCAAAAAGAAAATAAAAGGAAAACTTTAAAATAAAATAAAACATCATAATATTATTCACCTTTGAAATCTGGACATCTTTTTTCTAAGAATGCCTTTGTTCCTTCTACAAAATCTTTGGTAGCACAACATTCAGAAAATAATTCTATTTCAGTTTTATATCCATCTTTACTTTCATCATATTTTGCATTAAGAGATTTAATGACATTCTCGATTGCCTTTGGAGCTTTCCTAGAAATTGTTTTAATAATCTCGCTGGCTTTAGATAGCATGTCATTTTTGTTTTCAGAAACATAGTTGACTAATCCTAAATTTAGAGCTTCATCTGCTGATATCATTTCTGCAGTACACATTAACTCCAAAGCCTTACCTTTACCGATCAATTGAGCTAACCTTTGTGTTCCACCATATCCTGGTATAATTCCTAAGTTTACTTCTGGCTGAGAAAATTTAGCATTCTTTGTTGCAAGCCTCATATGGCAAGCAAGAGCTAATTCAGATCCACCACCTAATGCATAACCATTTACTGCTGCAATTACAGGTACTTTGAAATTTTCTATTTTTGAAAAAACCTTATGCCCATTTTCACAAATTTGTTTTGCATTATCCCTATCTACATTTAAAAATTCATTTATATCTGCTCCAGCAACAAAAGCTTTGTCACCACCACCAGTAATAACCACACCACGTAGAGTATTGTTTTCAGATAGAACATCAAATGCACTATCGATTTCCTCTAATGTTTTTTGGTTTAGTGCATTTAAAAATTTTGGCCTATCTATTGTAATTGTTGCCTCTTTATTATTCTCTTCTAATCTAATATTGGAAAAATTATTCATGATAAAAAATTTATGATTTCAAATTTAAAATTATTTCTTTAGTCATCTTGTCAAGATTAAAACTTTCTTTCCATCCCCAATCATTTCTTGCATAAGAGTCATCTATACTTTCAGGCCACGTGTCAGCAATCTTTTGTCTGTAATCTGGATTATACTCTATATCAAAGTTTTTCTTATACTTTTTTATAGACTCAAACAATTCTTTAGGAGAAAAACTCATTGCTGAAAGGTTATAACTTGATGAAATGGATAAATTAGATTTTTTCTCTTCCATTATTTTGTGCATTGCCGTCAAAGCATCATCAATATAAAGCATTGGAAGATAAGTATCCTCTTTGAGAAAACATGAATATTTTTCTTTTTTCATTGCAGAATGAAAAATATCAACGGCATAATCTGTCGTTCCACCTCCAGGTAAAGATTTATAACTTATTATACCAGGAAAACGAACGCTTCTTATATCAGTAGAATAATTTTTATTATAATATTCACACCATCTTTCTCCAGATAACTTGGATATTCCATAAACTGTGGTTGGATCCATAATTGAAAACTGCTTAGCAGGGTTTCTGGGAGATGAAGGACCGAAAACCGCAATAGAACTTGGCCAGAAAACTTTTGATAATACTTTTTCTTTTGCTAATTCCAAAACATTAAAAAGAGTATTCATATTCAAATTCCAAGTTTGAATGGGATTCGCTTCTCCTTTGGCTGATAGAATAGCAGCTAGATGATAAACGATTTTTATATTATTTTCTTTTATAGTTTCATATACATTATCCTTATTTAGAGCATCAAGTAAAATAAAGTTTTCGCCATTAGAATTATTTTTTTTTATATCCGAGCTATATATTTTTTCTCTACCATATAAAGAAACTAAATAATCTTCCAACTCAGAACCTAACTGCCCTCCAGAACCTATTATCAAAATATTTTCCATTTATAAAAAAAACTTAATAGTTATATTTCTAATTAAATATATTTGTGTTGATAGTAAAAATTCTAAATTAATAATTTTTATGTACAATTCATTTAAAAAACAATTACAAAAAGAATTATCCGAAATAAAAAAAGCTGGTCTTTATAAAGAAGAGAGAGTAATTACTACTGCTCAAGGAACAGATATTGATACAACAAAAAATAAAAATGTTATAAACTTTTGTGCTAATAATTATCTAGGACTATCATCAGACCCTAAAATTATTCAAGCAGCAAAAAAATCTATTGACTCACATGGGTTTGGCTTATCTTCTGTAAGATTTATTTGTGGTACTCAAGACTTGCACAAAGAATTAGAAGACAAGCTATCAGAATTTTTAGGCACTGAAGATACCATTCTTTATGCTGCTGCTTTTGATGCAAATGGAGGGTTATTTGAGCCTTTATTAAATGAAAAAGATGCTATAATTTCTGATGAATTAAATCATGCTTCAATTATTGATGGTATAAGATTATGTAAAGCAAGCAGATACAGGTATTCTCATAATGATATGAATGATCTTGAAGAAAAGCTAAAGGAAGCTAAGAATTCAAGAACAAAAATAATTGTTACAGATGGTGTTTTTTCAATGGATGGAACAATTGCTCAGCTTGACAAAATATGTGAACTTGCAGAAAAATATGATGCTCTAGTCATGACAGATGAGTGTCACTCTACTGGATTTATTGGAGATAAAGGAAGAGGTGTACATGAGTATCATAATGTTATTAATAAAGTTGATATTATAACTGGCACACTTGGAAAAGCACTTGGCGGTGCATCTGGAGGTTTTACAAGTGGAAAAAAAGAAATTATTCAAATGTTAAGACAAAGATCCAGACCATATCTTTTTTCAAACACTTTAGCTCCATCTATAGTTGGAGCATCAATTAAAGTAATCGACACTCTTTCATCAAATAATGATCTAAAAAATAAGTTGATGTCAAATGCTAAATATTTTAGAGAAAAAATGAGTAAAGCTGGCTTTGATATTCCAAATGGCATTCATCCAATTGTTCCCGTGATGCTATACGACAGTACAATAGCAAAAAAAATGGCGGATGAACTTCTAAAAAAAGGTGTTTATGTAATCGGTTTTTACTTTCCAGTAGTTCCAAAAGGAAAAGCACGAATAAGAGTTCAACTATCATCAATACATTCTATTGAGCAGATAGACAAAGCAGTTAATGCATTCACAGAAATTGGGGGAAAATTAGAAATTATTTAATACTATTCCTTAGAGTTTATAATAAACTCCTCTAACATTATTTTAGTTTCTTTTACATCATGAACTCTAAGTATAGAAGCGTGATTTTCTAGTGCAGTTTTATTAAGTTGAACACTTGCATTCAAAGACTCTTCTATTGAAACATTAAATTTCTTTTGAACAAATGATTTTCTAGAAATTCCAACTAAAATAGGTAGGTCCAAAATTGTGAAATAATTAAGGTTATTTAAAATTGTAAGGTTTTGATCAAATGTTTTTGCAAAACCGAACCCAGGATCAATTATTATATCTTTAACACCATTTAATTGCAATAATTCAATTTTTTCTGAAAAATATAAAGTAATATCTTCTAATATATTATCATAATTTGTAAGATTTTTCATTGATTTTGGATTTCCTCTACTATGCATTAATATATATGGTAAGCCTAACTCTCCAACTACTGAAAACATTTTTTTATCAAATGTCCCTCCAGAAACATCATTGATCATATCTGCACCAATATCAAAAGATTTGTTTGCAATTGTAGATCTAAATGTATCGATTGAAATTATAATATCAGGAAAGCTTTTTCGAATTGATTGAATTATATCTTCAATTCTATTCCATTCCTCTTCTTCAGATACTATTTCAGCTCCAGGTCGGGTTGAACATCCTCCAACATCAATAATATCAGCCCCTTCGTCTATCATCTTTTCGACTTTTAATAATGCTTTTTTTTTATCATTAAATAAATCTCCATCGTAAAATGAATCTGGAGTTAGATTTAAAATGCCCATAATAATAGGATTAGAAAGGTCAATTAAATTACCTTTTATATTAAGTGTTTTTTTTATTGAGAAACCATCAATATTTAAAATCGATTTCATAATTTTAGATTTAAATTAAATTAATAAGAATTGGAAGCATCTACAATTGTTGAATACAAAAATATAATTTCATCTTGTAAAGAAATTTTTTTAAAAAAATACAAAGATTATGGTTCAGCATGGAGAATATTAAGGTTACCATCAATAACAGATCAAATATTCATAAAAGCTCAGAGAATAAGAACTATTCAAGAAAAAAATTTAATGAAAGTTGATGAAGGAATCGAAAATGAATTTATTGGAATTATTAATTATTCAATGATTGCAATTATTCAATTAAATTTTCAAGATGACGAAAGAATAGAAATTCCTTTCAAAGAGCTCGATTCATTATATGATTCGTCCTCAAATGAAACAATAAAATTACTAGAAAATAAAAATCATGATTATGATGAAGCATGGAGAGATATGAGAGTAAGCTCAATGTTAGATATAATACTTATGAAATTATATAGAACAAAACAAATAGAAAATAATAATGGTAAGACAATTATTTCAGAAGGTGTAAAAGCAAATTACCAAGACATAATAAATTACTCTGTTTTTTGTTTGATTAAAATAACTAATAAATAATGAAAATTTTATACGCAATTTCTAGATATTTTGTAGGAGGTCTATTTATTTTTTCAGGTTTAATAAAAATAAATGATCCTGTTGGAACTCAAATTAAACTTGAAGAATATTTTGAAGTATTTAGCTCAGACTTTACTTCTTTATTTGAGTATCTCGTCCCTTTTGCATTGGTTCTTTCAGTTATTTTATGTACGCTAGAAGTAGTTGTTGGAGTAGCTCTTTTACTAAATTATAGAATGAAAATAACTAGTAGTATTACTTTTAGCCTTATTTTATTTTTTACTTTTCTTACCTTTTATTCTGCATATTATAATAAAGTTACTGATTGTGGTTGTTTTGGAGATGCTATTAAACTTACACCATGGGAGTCATTTACAAAAGATGTGGTTCTTTTATTCTTTTCTTCAATTATTCTTTTATTAGCAAACAAATACAAAGAAATAAAAGGAGTTATTTACATTAAATTTTTAGATTATGATAATAAATCATTGCGAGATGGTATAGTAATCGGAGCTTTAATAATTTGTTTATTTATAAGTTTTTATGCTATTAATTTTCTTCCGTTTATTGATTTTAGAGCTTATAAAATTGGAAATAATATAAGAAAAGAAATGCTTCCTTCTGAAGAATTAATTTATGCTTATATAATGGAAAAAGATGGAAAAGAATACTCTTTTGGATCCTATCCATCTGATCAATCTTATACATTCAAAGAACTAAGATTACTTAATCCAGAAGCACAACCAAAAATAACTGATTATAGTATATGGAATAACGATGAAGATTATACAGAGGAATCATTATCTGATAATAAATTGATGATAATAATACATGATATAGAAAAATTTGATAAAAATATTATACCAGAAATTAAAGAGCTTGAACAATTTATTTCATTTTGGATTGAAACAATTGTTGTAACCTCTTCAGACCCTAATCTATATAATGAGTTTGCTAAAAAAGAAAACTTTAATATTCCAACTATGTATGCAGACGCTACTGTTTTAAAAACAATTATTAGATCTAATCCTGGATTTTTCCTCATGAAGAATGGAATTGTTAGAGGGAAGTGGCATTATAATAAAATACCCAATCCTCAAGAAGTATTAAAATCAGCAGGATATAAACTTTAAACTAAGCCTATGAAATATTTTTTAGTAGGCATGCCTTCGTGTGGAAAATCTTCATTAGCAAAAATAATTGGAAAAGAAATAAATATCCAGTTCATTGATCTTGATAAAGAAATCGAAATAGTAGAAAAAAGAAGTATTAATGAAATATTTAATATAAAAGGAGAAGGCTACTTTAGAAAAATTGAAAGTGAAGTTCTCAATTCAATTATAAAAAGCAATAAATCTTTTATTATGGCTACTGGAGGTGGAACACCTTGTTATAATGATAATATGAAAATTATAAATAATAATGGAATCTCAATATTTCTTGATGTAAAAATAAGCGAATTAGAAACTAGACTTAAAAACAAAAAAGATAGACCTTTATTAAATAGGTATCAAGATAAAGGGCAAATTCTAAAAAAAATATATGATGAAAGAAAATCATATTACCATGAATCTAATTATACAATTTCTGATATAAAAGATCAAAAAACGGAAATACTATCAATTATTCGTCAACTTAAATCCTAATGAAATAATAATTGAATTTTTATTATAATTGGTTTTTGCTATCGGCCTTAAAACACCGCCAAAATTATAGGGAGAAAAACGATCTCGTTTTTTTTCATTCCTATAGGCGATATCAATACTAAATTTATTTTTCATAAATCCTATGCCAAAACTTCTAACAGAACTACTTTTATCAAGTTGATTCATGTATTCTAAATCTTTATCGTATGGGTTACCTAAATATTGAAAGCCCATTCTAACATAAAATACCTTTTTAAATCTTCCTTCTGCCCCTATCCTAAAATTTGATGCTGGTCTATATATATCAGCAATAGTCTCATTATCCAAATAGGGGTCAAAACTATTTTCGGAGTTTATTTTAGAATAAGAATAATTTATAAAATCAATATCAGCAGAAATAAAACCATATTTATCAATAAAAAACGTAGTTCCCAAACTAAGTGTGCCAGGAATAATCAGATTGTAGTTAGTAGATATTGTTTGGGTAGCTGATTCTACATAAGATAAAAGAGTATCTTCAGGAGCAAAATAATAATCAAAATAATTTGAATACAAATTAGAACCGCTTTCTTCTTTTAACTTATAGTTGGTTTTTGTTTTATAGGAGATACCAAAATTAATTGAAGGTGTTGGCTTTATTATCATTCCCAATGATCCTGATATACCTGAGCCTATAGTTTCTAGCCTATCATTTACTTCTAAATAGTCTAAAATATTTTCCGAAATCCATTTTTCATTTTCAAAAATTTCAAATTGGTTTTCTATATATGATCGATTTTGTTGAAAAAAAATAGAATTAAACGATAAGCCTACTCCAAAAAATACATTATCCTGATAATTTGCACCAATCGAAAATGATAATTTATATTGATTTCCTTGATTAGTAATTGTTTCCTGCTGATATGGGAAACCAGCAACAAAAGAATAATAATTATCCTCCAAAGAGGGATTAGGATTAATTAGATAATGATCATAGGCTTCTTGAATAATTTCAAATCCAGATAGTGATGAAGAACTCCCTAATTGTGATAATGGAATACCTTGAGATTGATTAAGGAAATAATCAATAATTGAGTTACTATTGTTATATCCAGCATAATAAACAGATTCTTTAAAATCATTAACTTTATTATAACCGACTCCCAAATTAAATTTAACACAATCTGAGCAATTATTTTTGGTTGAATTTTTACCTAAAGAATAGACTAAACCAAAATTATCTAAACCAAAATTATTATTAGAAGAAGTAGAAGTTTCATTATTAAAATTCGAAGAAGATTCTGATTTCGATGAATTTATTGTTATAGAAAAATAATTTGAATTAAAAAAACCTAATCCAGCAGGGTTCCCTGAAATTGATGATATATCACCACCAATAGATGTGTTAATACCACCTAAAGACTGAATTCGAGTAGTTCCTAAAGAAAAATTTTGACCAAACCTTGTTACATCATCATAGTAACCAAACTGTGAAAATGAAATAAAAGGACACAAAAATATTATGCTTAAAACAATTATAAGCTTAAAACCATTCATATATAATTTAGAGAAAATTAATTAACCCCTCCTCTTGATGATCCGCCTCTAGAAGAACTCCCACCAGAGTTTCCGCCGCCTGATGAACTTCCACCTCTAGATGAACCAGAACTTACGCCACCTGAAAAACCACCCGAACTTCTATTAAAACCTCCTGAGCTACCAGAAGAAAAATTAGTATTACTTCTTGAATTTGAAGAATTAGATCGGTTGTAAAAAGAAGAATTTGAATTTTGATAACTATTAAATGATTGTTTAGAGTAATTATAACTTGATCTTCTTCCCGAATTATCGTTTAATGAACTGTTATTTCTATTTGGTGAAACGGATGAATTTCTTTCATAACCGCTGCCTCTATTAATTGCTGATCTAGAAGTATTTTGATCATAGCTAGAATAAATACGCATAGCTTTTCTAGTAGAAATACTATTGCTTTCGGAATTCATTCCTCTTCTTCTAGAGAACTGATCGTTATAAGTATTTTTAATATTAGATCTTGAACTAATATCATTTCTAAAGTTTCTTTCATTACTAACTTTAGATCTTAAATATTCATTTTGAGAGTTTGAACCTCTTTGATAACTACCATCATTATTAATCTCACCTTCTCTTACTAAAGATCTACCTCTTTTTACATATTGATCAATATTTTCTCCACTTAATGAACCTGAATTACGAGAAACTCGAGGACCTCTAATTTGATTAGAAACATTATTCATAGTATTAAATGTATTGTTAATATAGTTATTATTAATATAGTTATTCCCATAATAACCTGAGGACATATGCGTACCAAAAGGATAATGATAGTTTAATACACATATAGAATTAAAACCATATCCGCTATTGCCCCAAAAATCAATAGGAGAAAACATACTATTTCCATTATACATGCTAAAGTATGGGTCTGAAAATAAAAGTAATGGATTGTATCTATATAATTTAGATAACCATCTAGCTTTACTCCAACTCATATTATACATGTTTGGATTATAATAATAACCAGTAACAAATTTTTCATATGCAAAAGGATCATTATATCCACTCCATCCTGTATTCATAAGACCTAAATGGTTTTTATAGTGATTAAAATTATTATTTGCATTTTTATTAGAGGGTCTAAAGAAAAGGTTATCTCGATTATATTTGAGAGACTTTGAAATTACTTTAACTCTTTCATCCAATACTTCAGATGAATTACTTTTATATTTGTTTAAAAGATTAGGGTCAATATTTTCTTTAAGATCATTATTCTTTTGTTCTAATTCATTTTTATATTGATTTATTATTTCTTGAGCTGATAAACTCTTTTTTTGAACAATAATTTTTCTATCATTTTTATTAAAATATAGGTCATCATTTTCTTGGGAATAAGAAATATGCGCAAAAAATAGAAATAAAATTACAGGAAGTGATTTGATGAAAAATCTTCTTAAAATATTCTTAAAATATTTCATTTAAATAGGATTTAAAGTATAAATATAACGAAAAAGACTAATTTATGTTGCATTCATTTTATAATTTAGCTTTTTAAAAAATATTTTTTGTTCTAATGAGTAAGGGAATCCCAGATAAAAATAAAGATTTTTCAGCTTGGTATAATGAAATAATTAAAAAAGCAGATCTTGCAGAAAACTCTCCTGTCAGAGGATGCATGATCATAAAACCATATGGATATTCAATTTGGGAAAAGATGCAATCTATTCTTGATAAGATGTTTAAAGATTCAGGACATTACAATGCTTATTTTCCACTATTTATTCCAAAATCCTATTTGAGTAAAGAAGCTGATCATGTTGAAGG
>CETW01013981.1_pt1 | contig 16394 bp, 22 predicted proteins | sample 361381 | NCBI WGS metagenome assembly CETW01 (sample SAMEA2620570, study PRJEB7988) | marine metagenome | isolation source: saline water (ENVO:00002010), including
ACTGAAAAAAATATTGTTTGTGGTTGTGATGTTGTACCAGCAAAAACCAGACGTTCTTCAAAAAAACTAATAGCAGAAGGATAGCCAGTAGTTGCAGAAAAAGCCCCTAATGCAAAGTTATCGTCTGCATCTAAATTACCAGTAATCGTAACAGCAGGGCCGACTGCACCAGCTACCAAATCTACAGAAGGTGCAAACAAAATTGTGTCTTGTGTAACACTTACAATCAAAGCATCTGTTTTATTATTACTTGAAGTGCTTGCACCAGTAATTGTGACCTTCATGCCAACTGCAAAGCCTTCTTCTATAAACTTTGCACTTGTATCAACTATTCTATCGTTGTGTTCTAATCCACTGCCACTTGGGTCGCCTTCATAAAATTGAATTGTGTTTGCAGAATAACTAGGCATTAATTCTGCCCTTCTGTCTTCGTTCTCTTTTACAACTGCTGTAACAGTTTGTGCATCTGTAAAAACTGATATTTGTGCAAATCCATCATGGACTTTTACTAACCTTCCTACATCAGTTGAAACAAACGTATCTGCTGAAGCTGTTAACGTAACAGTTCCAGTCCTGCCACTGGCTGTAAGAGTTTCGTCTGTATCGTTGTTGTCCATCATCGGCCCACGCCTAAAATCGACTTGGCTAATTGTCCAGTCTGTGTGCGATGTTCTTGTAATCTTTTGAACTGGGTGCAATGGATGAACTAAGTACATAATGTCTGCACTTTGAGTAAACTTAATCTGGTCAAGTTCAGTTTCTAAAAATGGCGTTGTTACTTCTGCTAATTTTTCTAAAGTGCCACCACTGACATAAGCTGTATGGCTTGTGCCATCTTCGCCAGACAATTCAAATGTGTCTGTTGTTTTATTGGCAACTGTAAAACGTCTGTTGTTTAGTTCTGTTGTCCCAGAAACCCCAGATATTTTTATTGTGTCACCATTACTAAAACCATGTGCAACACTTGTTACAACAACTGGATTAGCTTGCGTAATCCCAGTAGCAGTTTTGGTTGACGATACAACTTGACCACCATCTTTGATAATTCTAAAATACTGGTCGCCAAACTCTAAAATATAATTTTGAGTAATACTAAATTCGAAAGGTATAAGGCGTGTCTGTTTTGTACTGTCTTTTACTTCAGCTACAAAGATTGTGCCACTTCTTCTGCTTGCACCACCATGAGGGTGAACAACAAAGTTATTTAATGTAGAACAACCATTAAAATATTTTGAAACGTCAGTTCTGCCTTCTAATCTTGGTGATAACTCACCAGCAGTAAAGTTATGGAACGCTGGACTTGCTTTAGCCATAAGTTAAAACCTTGATAGTAAGAAATAATCTGCTTGCACCTGCCCTGCATTTTGTAAGTTTTCTGTCTGTGCTGGTGTGCCTTCTGTAGCATCTACAAACCTAGCTTCTGAAAGTTTACGTTGATACATGTCAAACATCTGCTGGGCTAACGTATTAGACCCCACCAGTGGATAAGCTAAATCAGAAGCCATGCCAGCCGCTATGCTTTCTGACAACAACTGGTCATAGTTACTTACGTTTTCATCCCTGCCAACGTAAATGAGTTTTAACTGACTTTCGTTAGTCAATAGCTTTCTGCCTTCGATACGATATACTGTATCTAAGAACTCTAGTTTTATAACTCGTAAACAATAAGGGTCAGTAGGCAAAGTGTATTGATATTGAAATTCAAAGGTAGGGGCAGAAACGTCTGCTGTAAGCTGTACTCTGTTAACTAAACAATTCCATACATGACTTCTAAAAACTGCATCCCTTACGTTAGTATAGCGTTGTTTACAAATTCTTCCTGCTTTACTATCTTCGTCTAACGAAATTATATTCGAAGCCCCAATCATGTTGAGGGCTGAATTGCAAATATCTACTGCACTTGTTGCCATAAACCATTTCCCTTAATCACCTACTAAAGCGTTTTTCTTTGTCTGATACGAAGTAACTATTTTTCCAATAGCTTCCAAAACTGTCGTGTCATTTGTACGATTAGCTTTTAATTCGTCTTCTAAAGAATAGGTTTGTCTTATTTCTCTTTTACATTCTTCATTTAAAGTTAATGCTTGTGCTGAGTTTTGTTTAACCCATGTTTTTGCATCACTAGAAGTAGTAGCCGCCAAGTCATCATTTTCACTTTCGCAAGCACTTGCAAAGGTAGTTGTTAGCCATGCGTAACTAACACCTTCCCCATCAGTGCCATACCACATTGGTGGGTCACCCTCAAAACTCGTAGGTGTTGTTATTGCACCAGTCCATTTGTAAAGTTTACTTGCCATACATTTACTCCCTTAATTAATTTGCACCCAAGATGTACCCCAATCTCCATTGCCATCTATGGTGTAAGCACCATTGTAGCCACGCATCCAAATAGTGCCATCAGACAAAATTACTGTTGACCTGCCTTCACTATTATAGACATAGCCACTTGGTATTTCGCACACAAAAGTTGCTCTTGCAGTTTGTCCACCTCGCCATGTTTTTGCAGTTGTGGTTTCTGGACTTGTCCACGGGGCAATCTCACAATTAAAATTATAATAGTAAGTATTACCTCTATTATTTTGAAAATATGACCTATAGCCAGTATGCCCAGACCACCAGTGTTTCCCTACATTATCAATGACACTTATGTGATGAGTTGCTTGACCTTGCATACCACCTTGAGGAAAAACCTCGTATATATCATCTCTTGGAAACACTAACGCTGTTGTTGTTGGTGCACTATCAGTTGCAGTTGATGTCGTTGTGTTTGTAACTGTAGTTGTGGTTGTAGGTCTTGATGGTGACGTACCATTAGTAGCATTTGCACCATTTACAAGCTGACCATTTCCATTATAACCCCACATAAACAAGTCATGGTCACTAGCATTAGCAGTGCCACCTAAAGCATAGATTGTGTTGTAATAAGAGTTTCCAGAATAGTAGACAGATGAAAATGTTTGTGAACCACCTATGCGTGTCCAAGCATTTTTATCTGTAGTTGTGCCATCACCTAAATTACCAATACCTGCATAGCCAGTGCCATATAATTCGCCACTTGTATTGATATAATGTGCATTACCAACGTATGTCCAACCACCACTATACCAAACATGTGTTGTTTGTACTACTTGCCAACAATCACTTACACTACCAAGATGTACTGGAGATGTGCTGTTAGCACTTAATGTAGCACCTGCTAAAACACCATTAGCATTGTAACCAAAGCCATAAAGTCTACCACTACTATCTACAACCATTGTTGTAAGGTAGCTAGTTTGCACTTGCCTTGCGTTAGATATACCAACAATTTGTATTGGTCGTGTTTGGTTAGATGTATTGCCAACACCTAATTGACCATTACCATTTGCACCCCATGAAAAAATATCGCCTTGTTCATTGATTGCAAAACAATGGTGGTCGCTACCATAACCATCTCCACCATTTTGAACATGAAAACCAATTATTCTATTAGATTGACCACCATGCGTAGTATCCTCGCCAAATGCAGGAACTTTGACTAAGTTGTATCTGTCAACTGTGTCACCAACACCTAATTGACCATAGCCATTGTAACCAGCCGCGAATAGTGAGCCTTTATTTGTTAGACAATAAATGTTTTGGTAAATATCCCAAATCTTTACAAAGTATTCGCCATCTTTTAAGCCACCAAACTCTGGCTGAATAACCACATTTATATGGTCATCATGGATTGAACTGTTGTTCATGCCTTTCCAAAAATAGCCATCAGCACCTATGGCAACGACTTCATGGTTTTCGTTGAGGTAAGCCATAGTTCTGTAACCTCGTCTGTCGTGACCAAAGGCAAACATAACTGGGCCGCATGCTGTATTAGATATGCCACTTTCTGGTATCCAGTTATTAGAATAATCAGCCAACCAGTTATACTTTCCACTTGCACCATAATCTTGTGAAGCGTTTGGTCGTGCTATATGGTCATAGTTTGGTTGTAAAACATTACGCCCTTTAAAAGCATCAATAGGAGAATAAGTTAAATTATTCCCATCAACTGTTAAAACATCACCACTATTACCCCTTGCAAGTCGAATAGAATTAGCACCATCATGGGTCATCATATCGCCTTGCGTGGTCAGTGGATTAGTACCATCAGCCATCAATTCCCAATGCGTTGTATTACTCGTTGATGGTACACCAGCATCAGTACCAGTTTTGCTGGTGGTGTTAATATATATCCAGCTTGACCCACCATACGAAACTACATCATCTGCTTCGTAAGTGTTGCTTGTGCTAAACGCACTTCGCCAAGTGAACTTAATTTTTCCTAAATCTATCGTAGCCATAAAAACCCCTATAATTTAAATAGGGGGGCAAAAGCCCCCACTATTCTTAATCGACAACATACATCATCATCAATGATATTGTCCCAGTTCCAGCCGCTCCACCCATCGTTACTGTAACATCGTAAGCGTTGTCCTTTAGGTCTTGGTCAAGGTCAACAATTTCGAATTTACCTAACGCTAGTGTGTTAGCCCCAGCAACAGATTGTGCTGAAGTTGAAGCCGCAGCCGCTTTGAAATGAGTGCCATCAGCAGATACTGCTGTTCCTGCACTATTGGTGTAAGCACCATGCCCTATTGCTAGGGTTGTGGAACTACCTAAAGCATCATGTGATAATGTTGCTTCTAGTATTCTTGCACCTTGAGGAAGTCGAAACATATTGATTATGTCCCCACTTGCCAAACTGCTTGCTTCGTAAGTTCCTAGTGCAACTCTAATTCTGCCACCAAGTTCATTTGCTCTCACGACTGATGAAGGAACTGCTTGATAAATGCTGTTATAAGCTGTTGAATATACTGTAGCCATAATTTATCTCCCTTCCTTATGCCGATTCATCACAGATGACAGACACGACTTTTTCTTCTTCCATTCTGGTTGCCCCGAATGTTGCACAGTAGAACACTTGTGTTGAATAAGATTTGTCTGGTCTTTCATCAATTCTGGACATGGTATCTTTACCAACGCCCAACTTAATGCCGTCTTCTGCCCAAGCAAAACAAGTTCTGTCATTGCTGGACTTAGCCAACCTATTTGATACATGGAACTTAAAGCCCATAAACGTATCAACTTCACCAGTTGTCAAAGCTCGGACTGTGTTGAAGTCTGCCGATGTAATCTGTGTAGTACCTAGCAAACTTTCAATCTGGTCTGGGCTAACAACAATGTGTCGTGGAATACTTGGGTCAACGCTATTAAGGTCAAGTATCTTTTTAGCTTCGATAAGTTTTGCAATGGTCAAGTTAGCACCACCAGCCGCTATCTGTTGCCCTGCTGGAAGCGTAGTGCTTGTTGCACCAGAAGCCCCAGTGTAAGCTGTTCCAGTAGCCGCGGCTATAATTGCATCATCCATTGACCTACCAATCGCACTAGCCGCCGCTTGTGCGTAAGTGCTTGTTGGGTCAATCAACATTCTGACTTTATCGCTGTCATCAATTAGGTCGCCCCACTCATAAGTATCAAGGGTCACTTGCCTTCTTGAGTGTGGTGTTTCGACTAAGGGTGTGTCACCATGACGGCTAGTTCTTTTGACTGCTGATGAAGCACCAACTTGGTCAAAGAACGCTTTTTCGCCAGTAACACTTTCTTCGCTAACAGCCGCTCTAAGAATACTCCCTCTTTGCTGTGATAGCAAAGCTACATTCGAAGAAAACTGGTTAACGAAGGCTGTAGTAATTTGAACTGACATACATCTTCTCCATTAAAAGTTCAATTTTATTTTAATGGTTTACCAAGTCCCCATGACTTGAACCCTTTTGACTTTAACCTTTGTCAAAGGGGGGCAAAAATGCTTATCCAGTTCTGTACTTTAAGTTTCTATTACCTCTGAAACGCCCTTCTTAGGGTTGTGTTTCATAGGCATAGTAACCCAATCGTACAATTTTTCAGCTTGTACAGTAGGGTTTTCGGCTATATTTACGCTTCCACTCTCCATACAAAGCCTAATTAATTCTAATCTTATATCAATTAAATCCTTTTTGTCCACTAAATTCCATCCACAATCTGTTGATATTTAAATGCTTCTTGCACATACCAGTCATGTTCTGGATGTTTTGCATCCCAAAATGGGCTGTCTGGCTTTTTCAATTCAAGGACTTTTTGCTTGGCACTTTCTACAGAAGCACCCCCTGCCATTTTAGTTCCTTCCAGTTTGTCTTCGCTAACTCTTGAGTTAATAAACTCACCTACGTTAGCCAATAATTTAATTACATCTACATTATCGCCAAGTGTTGTGCCATCGCCCTGCTTTTTTTCACGCATGTCAATGTCACCAAATTCCATCATAACTGCGTTAGCCATAGCAAGGTTATCATCGTATTTGTTGCCCCATTCTTTCTGAAGTGCACCAATGTTATCTTGCCTAATTTGTGCAATCATTCTTTCATCTGGTGTAGCTAGTGCAGGGTTGTCACCCATGCCACTATCAATAAATTCATTCATAAGAATGTTAGCTTGCCTTTGCGTCAAGCCAGCTTTGTGAAAAACAGCAGACATGCCAGTTACAGTTTCGTTTGGCACTGTGGCGTTTTCATCTATTTCGTATTGGTAATCTGTAGCGTTATCTGGTCTGCCTATCTTTTTATAGAACTCATTATATTCTTCTTCTGTAGCAGACTTTCCTAGTAGTGCGACTTTATCTGCACCTACCATTCTTTGTGCATGAACAAAACCTTTTGCCAGACTATTTACATCTTCGATAGTCTGCAAAGATGGTGCGTTTCTTATTTCTTCTGGTAAATCATCTTTCCAACTTTTAGGTACTTCAGTTGTTTGTGGTGCTTGTTCAGTAGCTTGTCCAGTTTCTTCTGGGGTTACAGCTTCAGCAACTTCATTCATCTATATTCTCCATTTCTGTTATTGTTGGTTTATCTTCAATCATAGCCATTAAAAACATAAGCACAGTTCTTTGCCCTTCGTTATAAGCTATTTCATGTGGGTCTGTAGAAAACGTAGAACGATTATAATAAAATCGTGCTTTCATATCTTCTAAAACTTTTACGCCATCATCAGTTGTTAACAACCTTTTATACAGCTTCCTAGTATTTTCTATTTCTTCTGGTGTCATCATTGTGGTGCACCTTCATTCATGGCTTGCACCATAGGAGCCGCTTTGCCCATAGCTTCCATTTGTTGTTGCTGTGCCATCATTTCTGCTTGTTGTTCTTGTGCTTCTTGCCTTTGCTGTCTTAGTTGGGCAACTTGTTCGTCACCTCTGACTGCAACTGCTGGGATAGACAGCACTTTGATTAAATGTTTTACAAGACCATCCATGTCCACATAATCCATAACACTTGGGTCAATCTGCGATAATGGCTGTGTTAGTTCAACCATACGCAGTAGACTTTGCACATCTGTTGACCTTTGTGCTTTTGCAAGTGGGCTAACATATTCTATTTCAATATCACCATCACGCAAAAACTCTGGTGCTTCATCGAACATTTTATTTTTAGAAAGAATATTATAGCATCTAGTTATTAATGGCTGTAACAATTCAGCTTGCAATCTGCCGAGGACTGGGCCGAGTATTCGCATTTTTTCTTCTGTTCGTTGCAACACTTCTGTTGCAGTCATTGCAGGACTAGAAGCTAAAATTAATTGGTCAACGTAAAAAGCAGATTGTATTGCTTTACGTCTTTGGTCTTCCATATTTAGACCTAATGGATTGTTTGCCCCTATATTTAGTGGCTCTAGTCTGTCCCTTGTGCCACTTCGATAGAAGTTTAGACCACCGGGCACTGTGCGTATTGGCAACATAAAGCCGTCATCTGGTACAAGCAATGGTGGGTCAACCTGCTTTTGAGCCGCTTTGATTGTGGTTTGTGACATTGCAGATAACATCTGTATGTCGGGAAGGGCTACCATTGCAACGCTTCTGCCGTAGCCTATTTCAAAACTACTTTTCAAAAAGCGTGGTGACATGTAAGGAAAATCGTCAAAGCCACTTTCTGATAATGTCTGCTGTTCGTCTGCGTCAAAATAAACTGACGCTATTGGTTTGTTCTCTGCACTTAGTTTTGTTTTGTCGTATTCATCTCTTTTAAAAACTGCGTGGCAAATTGTAACAAATTCAAAGGGGCTTTCTTCTGCCTTCTTTAACATTTTTTGTGGTACGTTATTTTTACCAAATCTATTAATAGCACTTCTGGCTGGCATTTTAAATTCACGATAAACTGTGTCTACTCTGCCATGTTCGTTTTCTGATAAATAACATTCGCTGATATGTCTTGTAGAAAACCTTAACATAAAGTCATCGTCTTCTTCGACCATCATTACAGCAGTGCCAAAAACAACTAGGTCATGGTACAGTTCGTGTATCTGTTCTTGAAAGTTAGACCTAGCAAAAGCACGATACAAAACTTTTTCTGCACTTTGTAACCATTCGTTTGCTTCATCGTTTCCATCCAATTCACGATTAGTGAAACGTAAAGAAAACCAAGCTGTGCTAGGATTGGTCAACATGCCATGCAAAGAAGCTGACAAAAGTTCTGCACTGTGCATTGCTGTACTATCAAAACTTCTTTCTATTCTTTTTTCGCCTTGTGACCTTTTCTTTGTAATGTCTGCTTTTCTTGGAACAACAAAGTCAGCCAAATCCTGCCAGTGTTTTTCCCAAGTAGACCTTTGGTTTTTTAAGTGCCCCAATCTTTGTGACAGCAAAATTGCTAAATCATCTTTTTCTTTCGCCATTCACTAACTCCCCAGTAGGGTTTTCTTTGTGCTGTCTGGTCTGCCCAGTATTCCCCTTCTATTTGACTGCAATGTTTTTGTTCTTCGTACTAATGCACCACCAGCTTCTACATCTTGACCAGCCGCTTTTGGCTTTCTAACTTTTGTTAGTTGCTCTTGTGGATTTTTGTTAACAGCTTTTGCAAACTGCGTAACTTCTTGCTTTTGTGCTTTTGGGGCAACTGCTGGTTTAGCTGAACCAAGTGCTGACACTGCACCACCATCATCGTTGTCGCCACTCTCAAAGGGGTCTTTGTAATTACCTTTTGCGTCAAAATTTGCTGGGTTAAATTGTGACTGTCCACTATACACAGTGCCCCCAAACAATCCTTGATGTTGAACACCAACCAAATCTTTTGCAGACATGTTTTCGTTATAGCCTACTGTAATTTGTGGTACGCCATTCTTTGTGCCAGTCGAATAAACTGGAACGCCACCACCTCTTAGTGCTTTAGCCATGTTGTTTGTTGACATGCCAGCCATAAAGTTCATCGCACCAGTTACTGGTGTCGGCACTCCAAACGGCCCCGTGTACTGGTTAGCCGCTCTGTTCGCTACTATCTGGTCTGCTAAAACTTCGCCACTTGTCCTTCTGTCTTCGTAAATTTCACTAGGTTTACTTTTTGTCCCAGTGTTTAAACCTTTGCTTTTACTTTTATTCAGAATTTCGTCTTGCTGTTCGTTGCCAGTTGTTTCACTTGCCATGATAGCCCCCTATTTCGTTTTACCATTTGTTAGAAAGTTTTGCATACGTTTAATGTCTGCTGTTGACATAAGGGAAGCATAAGACACTGGTGCGTCATCCATTACGCCTTTCGGCCCAGTTAAAATTGTATCTTCTGTAGCAACACGCTTTCTATCTCTACTACGCTTTTCTATTTCACTGGTTGCAGTGGCAGTGATAGGTTTGATCGGCGTAGCTGGTGGTGGTGGGGGTACTTTTATTTCTGGTGATTGTACTGTCACATCTGGTTTTAAAAAACTCATAAATATACTCCTTCTAATTCCCCCTGCCCTTGCGTGTTGAATGGGTCGTATGTGCTTTGTGCGATTTTTTGTGGGGCTTTTTCTTCCCAGCTTCTTGTTTCTTTGATGCCCGTGGCAAGGTATCTGAACGCATCTGCCCCATGACTTGACCAGTCGTGGACTGGCTTTTTGTGAAACGTCCGAAGCCTTTCGTTATAAGCCCTATGATATTGTCGTAAACATTCAAGCAATGGTTTGCAATTATCCTTATCAAACCAACACCTTTTGAGTAGCATTTGCCCAGCATGTATTCCATCCTCTATTGGCAGTTTAGGAACTACACGAAAATTAATACCCAAGTCCCACGCAGTTTCCCTTCTGCTCTTTCCAGTTCCCAGTTCCCTAACATCAATATCGTGTGGGGCGTAATGGTAACCATATAAATAATTTTTACTTTGCAATATTTTTATATAAAAATCAAGACCTTCCCCCCTTGCTTCAAAGTAATCTATGATGTGTATAGCCCTACCAACGCTTTGAGCAAAGATAATTGCTGTGCTGTCACCTATGCCTAAATCCCAGAAAGTGTCCACTTTGTAGCTTTTGTCGTAAGGTACTTTTGTAATTTTTCCTTCTTCCATACATTCGCTAAGATATTTACCATAGATAGCACCAGCAACATTAGCAACCCAGCTACATTCAAATTCTTGGTCGTACTGGTCTTTGGTCATCATGTTCTTTGATGCAGTTAGTTCTTCGTCATCAAGTATATTTGTTTGGCTTGCTTTAAAAGTTTTTGTGTACCAGTCATCAGTAGCTTTCGCATTTTCATATAACTCATAAAAACTATTTTGCCCTCTGGGTGTCCCAATAAACAGTGCACCCCCTTTTCTATCAGCCAAAGCGGGGCGTATTACCTCTGGAAACAAACTCTCTGGCATGTCAGCCGATTCATCTAAAACACAATAGTCCAGATAAATACCACGAAGGCTACTAGGATTTTCTGCACCAAGTAACTGTATCCTGCCACCATTGGGTAAATCGCAACGCAGTTCGGTTTCGTGAAAGCGTACCATAGGTATTTTTTCTGCGAACACTTTTAAATAATCAAATGCGATACGTTTGGCTTGTGTAAATGTTGGGGCGATATACGCAACTCTTGGATTAGGTTTGTCGCATAATACAGCGTGACGTAGCAGGTGGTTTATCGCCATCACTGTTTTTCCAAATCTTCTGTGGCATACAACTACTGCCCACCTATGTTTATCCAAAGCATCGTGTAGTTCGGCTTGTAAGGGGCGTGGAGTGTATGGAATTTCTATTTGCATGGCATACCCACAGAGAGAATGGCAGACACTCTTGAAAGTCTATTATACGTCAGTAGCGGGGCGACCACTTTTGGGGGGTATGGGGGGTCTTCGATTTTGCCAGAAAAAGTGCTTCGCTGTGTCGTTTTTAGATTATTTTTGCTGTCGCCAGAAGCTAAGTCATTGTTTTTATTGAATAAGCATTGTCGCATAATATCTATTATGTAACTTTGCGAATGATTGTGCCTATCGTTATCATTGTCATCCTCGTGTGCGTGATTACTGCCAAAGCCAGACACTCTACACAGCTTTGAATAAAGTTTATCCTTCCACATCAATGACTTAGTGTTGTTCAACTGTTGCATTTCCCCATGTCAAAGTGATACTTCCTGCACCATTATTAGCATCTTCTGGCTTGTTTCGTAGCCCAGAAGGTTGCATTTGTCTAATATGTTTGTCTTTATGGTCAGCTTCTAAACGTCTACGCTGTACTTCAGCCATAGCTAACTTAGGGTCTGCTGGCAATGGTTGCTCTACTAAATCAATAATAGCATCACGCATTGCTTCACATTGTAAAGTTCTAGCTGTTCTGTACTGTTCGTAAGCATCTTCGTCTTCCTTCACATGTCGAAGAAAGGTACGCCAACTGGGTAAGTTATTATCGTTGTCACAAATACTGGTAAGCGACTTGCCATCGCATAAAGCATCACAGATAGCTGTCATCTGTGTCTTAGTTACTCTTGGTCTTTTTGCCATACAAAGCCCTTTCAAAAAGAAAAGGCAACTAAGGGGAGGATTACAAAATGAATTTTAAGGCAAAATTTATTTAACCTATCGTCACCTTTTCGCTATCAAGGTAACTTATCTTTCAATTTTTTTCAAATGGTTTTCTAATTCTCTTAATTTTTGCATCTTTTCGTATGGGCTAAGTCTATCAATAGCTATCATAAGTTCTTTAAACCTATCCCAGCTATATCGTGGTTGTAGCTTCTTTAAAACCCTACGCTGTAGTTCTGCTACTGGGTCACGCTTTGACCTTTCGACAGCTTGTTTAAACTTGTAATTCGTATTCTTAGCAGTGCTCTTTAATATGTAATTAAGTTTATGAAGGTTTATTGCAGTGCTATTAGCATTGCTATCACTGCCTTGCTTTGCATTGCTTTGCTCTGCATTGCTTGTCGTGCAAGCACGATTATATTTGTCGTCTTCCATCTGTCAAGACCTTTTTCAAAAAGTTATCCACATCTGGCAAAGTGTGGCATACAGCGTAGTAACAGCCTAAGTTTTCCAGTTGCTTTTGAACGTCAAGCTGGCTTGCAGTCTGCTTGTTTTTGCCAGCCTTCAGTTCAATAAATATCGTTGGCTTGTTAGCTACCCAAATAGCCAAGTCTGGAAACCCTGCCTTAAAACCCATTTTTTTTAATTTTAATTTAAATGCTACATGTCGCTTACCTTCATTTGGTGAATGATGGAAGAAGCTGTTGCTGGGCAAGATATACCCCAGATATTCAACAACAGCAGTCTGTAGTCTTTCCTCTGGCTTCATCGTAAATAAAAATCATTTGGCATGACTTCACTGTTCGACAAATCCACAATCATCTGCATGTATTTGGGCGAAGGGATTAACCTATCTCTGTGCTCAATAGGCAAACACCACCTTCGAACAGTTGTAGCACCACCAGCACCCAAAATCTTTGCCAGATTACGATAGCTGTAGCCCCTTTTTTCTCGCCAATCATTAAGTTTCATATCTTGTTTTTCCTTGTGTGATATAGGTTTAGATATTGTTTATATAAGACACTTGACACAATAAGTCAATAGCACTATATCTATTATAACATCATAACTGAAAGGGACACACATGAGTTTAGAAAGCAAAAAATTCAAGGTTTTAAGTCATCTTAAAGACAACAAACGCATTACACCCAAAGAAGCATACAATAAATTTGGCACAATGCGATTATCTGCTATTATTCATAGACTTAGGGAAGAACACGAAATAGTAACCCACATTGTCGAAGACACTGACAAGTTTGGGAACACTGTAAGGTATGCTGACTATGAGTACAAAGGCGAAATTAATTTGTAAATTTTGCAACAAAGGCGAACTGGCGACACGCCAACAGCTTATGTGCAAAGAATGTTTTAGAAAAAGGGATAAAGATATAAATGAAAATGATACTAAAAGAGTGGGCTTTACGTCACGATTTCGGGCATCACTCAAATCCAAAGAGTAAAGATAGGGCGAAAATATTTTTCGATAAATGCTTTCTTAGACCATCAGTTAACGAAGCATGGGAAGTTTTAAAAAGCGACACAAACGACATACAAGCCCGTAAGAGGGCTAAAGCTATTATAGATAGCCTAGACCCCCAGAACAATGGAAGTGATAACTGTGCCATGCTCTGTGGGCGACTGGTGCAGACATTCTGCGATACTGTCCTTACAGAAAACACGCCAGTTGGTTTTGCACAAGAAGACATGCTGAACAGCTACGAAAACTACCAGCCAAGAGGTTGGGACAATGGCGAAGACAAAGAAAAGTATGGTTTTTTAAAAGATACCCTTGTTAAAACAGCTTTGAACGCCCTTGAAGGCATCAAAGAAGCAACCTATGCAGAAAATAGGGTAATACCAGAAACAGACTTGTACAAGCCTATGGCTGGCAATGAACTACCATACTTTACAAAGCCAGACTACAACAGAAAAGGCGAATTAAAGACAAAATGGGCAAGAAAAAACAGTAGGTCTAAAACTGGCTACAGCAGTGCGTCACTGCCCAAAAGTTTTGGCATGTTCGAACAGTCACACCTTTGGCAAGTAGCAGGTGTATGGGCTTTAAACGGGCATCAACCAGTATGGTTACTGTATGTTACAGATAGTGATTATTTAATTTTTAATGAAACAAACTGCGAAGAACTGCGACCAGAAAACTTGCAGGAAGTTGCAAAAAAGATAATGCAGTACAACAAAGTTACAGAAAAACTTTTAAAAACAGCAAAGACAAAAAGTGAATTATTTGAAATGGTCAGCCCAGATTACGACAAGCTGTGCTGGAATGACCCACCTATTGTTACAAAACATGCAAACATTTTGTTCGATGATGGTTACGAAACAGCTAGGCAGATAGATTATGAAAAAATCATTGTTTAAATACAGTAATGCAATCTATGCACCTAAACCTACAAAGCCTTACTTTGTGCGTCTGGTGCTCAAGCTACGCCCGTTTATGCCTTATCTGTTTCTTATGTTTCTATACATGTGGGCTTGCTATCTATTCATCTACTTTAACACTTCAAAATAAGGAAAATTATGAACGCTGATATACCAGAAATTATACGAAAAACCTGCGAAGAAGCAGGAATATCTGCAAAAGAAAGTTTGTGGAATTGTCATGGCACTTGGGTCATGTACCATAAGGCATTAGAAAAAGTTGCCAGTATCCAGAATATTAAATTTGACCAGCCAAACATTATCGAACATGACGCTGAAAAAAGAATATGCGTTATGATTGTCACTGGTCATTGGAAAGATAAAACAGAATGGACTATTGGCGAAGCCATGCCAATTAACATTGATAGGGGCAACAACAAACAGCAGTACCCATTCGCTATGAGTGAAAAGAGGGCGAAGGATAGGGTAATATTAAAGCTGTTAGGCTTGCATGGTCATGTCTATTCACAAGATGAATTTGCAGACGCAGAAGAAGATTTAAAACCAAAAGGTAATCAGCCACCAAAAAAAGAAACTACCCCTGCACCACAAGTCAGTGAAGCAGACACAAGACAATTTTGGGAACAGTGGGTAGCAGACGAAATTCGAACATTTGAACACAAAGACAGAAAGCAGTTGTTTGGATGGTTCGAAGGGAACAAGCCAAAGCTGGGGCAAATGAAAAAACTTGGCTATGGTGATTTATTAACAAAAGTCCAGACAAGCTGGGATGAAATTTACCAACAGAAGGAAGCGTAATATGAAGGGAAATAAACCAACACTGGGTAACAGTACCCAAAAAATACTGGCAAACATGCCAAAAGAAATGGGCGAAGAACAAGAAGTAGCCTACAGAATTTCTGGCTGGGTGCAAATTGACAATGGCTGGGACAGCATGGAAAACAAGCCAATGGAAATGACCCGTGACCAACAAGCCCAAGTTGACGAAGTTGTTAGCTTGATGGAAAAATACAACATTCAAGTTTCTGTGCAGGTACAGCGTAAGCAGGGTATGGAAATAAAAGACTACCCAGTTGTAGCAAGGTGGCGACTATTTACGAATAAGCCAGCAGGTAACTACACTGTGGCAGAAACAAGGCAAGAAAATACCCCAGAAAGCAATGGTGCTAACTGGGGCGATATTTAAGCTGTAGCTTTTAACTCTGGGACAACCTTATAAGGCTTGTCCCATTTACCTATGTTGACCCAGATATAAAAGGCAATGTCAAAGTAATCTGTCATGGCATCGCTTTTGTCATACCAGCCATCACTATTCAAGCCACCTTTACCAAGTGGTGCAGTCTTGGCAATCTTAACAACCTTTTCGATTATCTTGCCATTTTCTTCGCCATAGAAGTCAACTGCCCATTTATGGTTTAACTGGTGGTATCCTTCGCCAGTCCATACAACGCCTTCGCCAGTATACCTATCAATCGAAGTATGTGGCTTCCACGCCTTGCCTTCCATAAAAGCAATCCTTACGCCATGATGGTCGTCTTTCGTAACGCTAAATTTATATTCTGGCATTTCTGCCTTCAAAGCATTTCTAATATGCTTTACTTCTTCTGTTGAAATATATGCCATCTAAGCCCCCTTTCTCATGTCAATGGCTTTGTCCCACATTGTCTTTGCATCGTTGTAATGGGCAAACCCATATTCGTCAGCAAAGTCCATGCTACTGCTGAAGTAGACTGGTTCGTAAATTTTGTGGGTATCTAAAATGTAAGCCAACATCTTGGCTGTCTTTGCAGTGCCAATCTTGTTGCCTACGCCTTTGTAGATTTCGACAAAGCCATTATTGGCACTGACGAAAACATTAATTTTTTCTTTTTTTGTCATATCGTTTTTTCTCCTTCCATAATTAATATAACAACTGTGTCGCTATACGTCAACCCCTTTAGAAACTTTTTTTATACTATTCCCCCATATCTGTTCCAGTTGTAGTTCCAGTAAGTTTCGTTTCTTTTTTTATCGCTGTAAGTCTGGTAGCCTTTGCCTTGACAGCCATAACACTTGCCAACCCTAGCTGGTACGCCATTTGTAATCGGACCCATTTTCCAAACACCATCGCCACCACAGTTGCCACAATTCTTTTCGTAAATCTTGGCTGTTTCTTTCATAATGGCTTGGTCTTTTTTAGAAATACCA
>CETW01163936.1_pt1 | contig 16158 bp, 19 predicted proteins | sample 361381 | NCBI WGS metagenome assembly CETW01 (sample SAMEA2620570, study PRJEB7988) | marine metagenome | isolation source: saline water (ENVO:00002010), including
ACTCTTTATTTTATCAAATATTTAAATGCCTTACAGATAATAAATCATATTTTCAAGGAATTGAATCACATCTCGTATTGCTCCATTCTTTAAACGGATAAAATCTTGTAATTCCTTAAGATAACTAATATTTTCATCTCTTAAATCTTTGTTTTCTTTGTATTGATCTCCTGTGTAATACTCCTTTATTTCAGATAATCCCTGATTATCTTTTTGATTGAATTCTTCAATGAAGAATTCATAGATATCTTTATCATCACTTGTTCCAATAAAGAGTGGTAACTTAAATTCACCATTACTTCTTCTTGAATCAAACAGTTCTTTCTTAATGGTTTCAACCCGACTACGTTCAAGTATTGTTTCAATTTCGTCAGAAATTATTTTGGGATACTTGATCTGAATGAAATGAATATATTCTTTTATTGTTAGATGTTTTTGTTCTTTTTTATCATTCATAAATTGGTAGATCTCGACCTTCTCTCCTTTATCTGGTTTCTTAAATAGTATGTATGGTTTTAGGATTTCAATCATTAATTGAATGGATTGTAGCTCATAGGATGTATCATACTGAGTAAAATCAATCATAGGATGTTATTTTGTTTTGAATAAAGGTTTAAAGGTAATTTCAATTTTTCAAGTATTACTTAGAATGGAGAATGAAATAGTTGCGAATTTATTTTCAATGTTAGCGATCATTTGTGGTGTATTCTTAAGAGGACCTCAAGTTTATAAGATATATACAACAAAACCATTAAATGTGAATGATTTATCTACTGAAACGATGATACTCAATCTAGGAACAAATAGTTTTATTCTTGTTTATATGATTATTCATTCCCAGTATCCTATTATTGCTTATTGTAGTATTATGATATTATTAGAACTATTATTGATTTACATGAAGAATACACATGGAAAGATGAAAAAATCATCAAGTCAAACAAACTTGTTAGAAATGGAAAATGTATAATTAACAATTGTGATACGCAAAACTTGAAAGAACAATTACAAAAACATAATTAACATCAAGGAGTTGAACGTTCCATAGGAAGCTATTATACAATGGGTTTAGAAGGTAATGTAGTATGTTTCCTGGTTGAAAAGTTTTCATACCTTTAACACCTTCCCTCCATATTATATTCCCTACTGAAAATTCTACATAGAGAATAAATAGAATAGTTACAGATGATAAAAAATAAATATATTTCATTTATGAATTAGTAAAATATTTAGTTTTATGTCCTTTTGGATAATAAAAATGAATAGAAGTAGAACGTTTTAATGGTTCAATTGAATGTAAACCAATTGTATCACACATATAGGATAGAGAAGGTGCTTTATATATATTTGTCTTTTGATATTCCATGGAATGATTATAGACTTTTTCTTTAATCCCTCCATTTAGAAGAAGTATATAACATCCTTTTTTTGCATGATTATGAATACCTGTTGACCTTAATTCATTCCAACGAAAGAGATAAATATCGATGAAAGGAAATGGTATCCTTTTTTTAAAATTCATAAACTGATAGAACATACTATATTAAAAAAATAATATTTTAAATAGATTTGGTTTAAATTTGAAAAAATAATTATTAAAATTATCAATAGAGATGGAACAACTACGTGGAATAAATGATTATATTCCTCAAAGGATATTTGATGGTGCAATTCCAATTATTACACTCTTTTCATTGAATATACTACTCCTTAATACATGTTCTTTCATGGGGTGTTACGATATTAATATTACAAATATGTTTCGTATGAATATGGTATGTAATGCTTGTACTGATATTTCATATCACCTTCAGAACCATCAGATTAAGATTTATGTTTTCATTGGAGGATATCTGTTGAAACGGGCAAATGAGATTATCGATGGACAAATTAGAAATATATCTCCTTCAAAAGGTTGGGGAGAAAAGTAAAATATGTATCGATATCAATATGATATTGAATAATACCTTTTTCAACTTCTTGTATATAAGACCAATAAGGAGGTATAAATAGGATATCTCCTTTTTGAATTCTTTTTTTATGTCCCCATTTTTTAATTTGATAGTTTTCTTTATTTAATATTTCATCTTTATGTTTAGGATTAAATAGATAGATTATAGCTTCCCCTTCAAGGACACTTATAATATTATGATTATGAATGCATTTTTTTAATGAGATATTATTTAAACCACTAATTACTGTAGCATATTTTTTGATTGGAAAATGAAAATGAGACTCATTGAGAAAATTAGAATCAATTATAAAGGATTGAACCTTCATTCTTTCAAATAGTTCGTTATCTTTAAAGGTGAATGAAGGAATATTATTTTTATAATTATTAATATCTTGAATATAGTTTATACTGGGATCATTAATATTAAAGGATGTTAAATTATGAAGAATACTTGGATTTAAATTGGAGTTATGTATTTTGACTTCTTCTAATTCATATGTATCCATAATTATCCCATTAATATTATATTTTTGGAGGTCAATTACGTGATATACAGACAAAATAATATATATTAATATAATAAGTTGAAAAATAATTTTAAACATATATAAAGATTATTTATATATATAAATCATATAATGACCGAAGAAAGTAATAACCCTGTTGAAGTTGGAAATGAAGTTGGAAATGTAGTATGGTTTGACCAAAGAAAAGGTTTTGGTTTTATTAAAATAATTACACCTAATTCAGAATATCTTAATAAAGAGATTTTTGTTCATTTTAGTTCTGTGAATTCACAAAATAATTTTAAAAAATTATTTCCAGGCGAAAATGTATCACTCAATGTAGACCCTAATACTGGTGATAATGCAAATGGTAAAGAATTTATTTGTTCGAATGTGTCAGGTTTGTATGGCACACCACTACTTGTTGATATCCCCAACTATATTATTAAGGTTATTCGTAAACGGGACCGTGACAGCCAAGAAGGTCCGAATAATGAAGAATAATTTATTCTTTACGAATATTTATACCACCTAGATTCGAAAACACATAAATATCTCTCATAAGTTTTTTTTTATCTCCCTTAATAATAATACCATTTTTTAGGAGTTCTTCTTTTATTTTATCATCCGACATTTTTTTTGCTGTTTGTATTTCTTGATTCACATTTTTTTCGTCTTTCTTTGAGATATTTCTTAAAGATATTTTTCGACGAATTGTATGCCTCTTACTTAATCTGTTCTTCCTCTTACTTGTTCTATTCTTTGATTTTTGTTTATATTTTTTCTTTTGTTTTTGTTTTCCCCCTTGTTGGTATTGTCGTTTCTTATGTTTTTCTTTTTCACATTTTTTATTATTCTCTAGGTCTTCTTTATTTGTTTTTCCATCTTTGAATGTTACTCTTTTCCTTTTACATGGTGATATTCCTTTTTTAATTACATTAATTTTTATATCATCGGTGGTTGGTTCTATTTTCTTTTTTAATTCAATATTTTCGTGATTTAGATATTTTTTATAATTATGTGATAAGGGTGATTTTTTTAATTTCCTTTTCTTAACTTTAATATCTCCACCACTAAAATTTTTACTAATTGATAATTTCATCTATATAATAATAGAATATAATTAATTATCATTTTGATAATTTTTAATTTCTAGAATGATACGGTTAACACATAATACATCATCTTCAAAAATCTCATTACATATATTTAAAAGTGCTAAATCCCCGATATATTCATCACCCATTAAATCTTTTAATGACTGTTTTAAGAAACCTTTTAAATGATCTTTTTTATCACTATATATTTTTTGAACAACACCTTCGATTTGATTCTCAGGTATTTTCTTGATTTTATTTTTTTGTAGATAATGGTTATAATTCTCCTTTACATAAAAGAGTATAAGATCTTGTATTAATTGATTTGTATTGCTCATAATAATAATAATAATAATAATATTATTAAATATTTTAAACTTATGTATTAAGTTTAATCATTTAAAAAAATATACATTTAATAGATAATGATGGGGTTTAATTATTTAAAATTGGGATTATGGTCCACGATCTATTATTTTAAACCAACAGATATTGTGTTTGATATTATTATCAATAATATCAAACAATCAGGACCTATCCTAATTAAATTAGTTCAATGGGTCTTACCTAAAATAGAATCTATTTATGATATTAATAATGATACTGAATGGTTTAATAAATTGGAAGAAGTTTATGAGGATTGTAGTTTCCATTCATTAGAATACACAAAAAAAGAATTCAAAAAAAGTTTTAATTCTGATTTTGATAAGTATTATGCGAAAGTAGAACCAATCGCATCAGGTAGTATCGGGCAGGTGTATAAACTAACGGATAAGAAAGGTGGTATATTTGCAATGAAGATACTTCATCCAAATATTAATACTCAAATACATTTTTTTAGTATTCTATTTTTCATAATCAAAATGATACCACCATTAAGGAATTGGCTTAATTATTATTTTCCAGTCGATTTACATTCATTTATTAACGACTTTAAGATGCAAACAAACCTTATCAATGAAGTGAATCATAATATACATTTTACGAATGTATATAAAGACAATCCATATATAATAATACCACAAATATATAAGTTTTCAAATGATATAATAATTATGTCTTATGAAGAAGGTGATAGGTTTAATAAGAATGAATTATCTGATTATTTAACATATAAAACAATCTCGTTATTAAAGTTATTTAATAAGAACAATGAGACAATTTATCGTTTTATGCATGGGGACCTTCATAAGGGGAACTGGAAAATAAGGGTTAATAAGAGTGATGTAAAACTTGTATTCTATGATTTTGGTTTTTGTTGGGAGATACCTGAAATAATATCATCAAACCTTGTAAAAATGAATCAAGTATTTATGGATCTAATCATCGAAGAAAAAGTCAAGAATAAAAATAAAGATAATATTGATGAATTTGCTGAAATAGCTGCAATTTTTTGTGGGGAAAGAATTCCAGTAGAAATTATGAAAGAAGAAATTATTAATCTAGTTGAAAAAGAAAACATGAAAATATCTGACCCTGTATTTTTTATACGTTTAATACTAAATAGTACAAGGAGAAAAAATATAACAATTGATTCTTATGTCCTTGGTTGTATTATAGGACATAATCAAATGGATAAACTATACGATATAATAATTAATGATAAGTTTATTGATAATCGCAAATATAATGAAAGGTATATGTATTTTAAGTATTTTGGAGATTTAATCAATTTCTGTGAAACAAATGATATTTTCCTTGATTATATAGAATACCTTAAAAGAGAATTAAAAAAAGAAAAAGAAAGGAGAAATATCACGGTTGATAGATTATTTGTTTACAATGAAAAATTAGATAACAATGAAAAATTAAAGAGACTTTGTATTCAGGAAGATTAATTTATTTTAATTTATTATTTTTTTTATGAAGATAACTAACTTCAATATAATCCTTTACCATGCTTCCCCCGATACTTAATATAAATAATAGTATTGCGAGTTGATAATATTCCATTTTATATATGTTTTTTATCATCTATTTAAGTAAAAATTAATAAAAATTTGAAAATATTTAAAATTAAATTAACAACACAATATTAGTTATGTCTCAATTAAATACAGATGTATTAATCCAAAGATATTTTGATCAAAAGAATATTTTAATTAATCATCAAATCACATCCTATAATTACTATGTTGATGAAATAATACCAAAAATCATTAATCAATACTTCCCTATTATTATTAACTTTAGCGATGATAATCAAGAATCAATTGAGTCGATAGAATTAAGTATTACTAATCTTAAGATTAGAGAGCCTTTGTTGATAGAGAATAATGGTTGTTCAAATTTAATGACACCAAATATTGCTAGAGAAAGGAATAGCACTTATTTATCATCTATTATTGTTGATTTTGTATCAAAGATAACGATTAAAGAAAATGGTGAGAAGGTTGAACTTAAATCTAAAACCATCCCTAATATCGTTATAGGAAAAATACCTATTATGGTAAGGTCTAAATATTGCATACTCAATGAACAGAACAAAGATGAAGAATGTAAATTTGATCTTGGAGGATATTTCTTAATTAATGGAAATGAGAAAGTAATTATCTCCCAGGAAAAAGTAGCGAATAACATGGTTCAAGTTTTTAAGAATCCTAAAAACAGTTCAAAGTTTTCACATATTTGTGAAACAAGGTCATTGAACGAAAATGCATATGGTATTCCAAAGGTATCATCAATTAAGATTACCAATAAACCAGATATGTATGATAATACACTTAAGATTCAACTCCCCCATATGAAACAAGAAGTTCCATTATTTATATTATTCCGAGCACTTGGTTGTGGATCAGATAAGGATATTATCTATTACATTATTGATAATAATAATTCTGAAATAGACCATATTATATTAAAAATGCTCAAATCAACGATTGAAGAAAGTTACCAAATACGGACAGAAGAGGAAGCAATTAGTTATTTGAGCAAATATATTAATAATACCTATAATTATGTTCAAAGTGATGAGAAAAAGATTAATTACGTGAAAGATGTTATCCTTACTGAATACTTAAATCACCTTGATAATGATAAACTAAAGAAAATATACTTTACTGGATTTATGGTCAATAAGTTATTAAAGGGATACATGGGGATTATACCATTAGATGATCGTGATAGTCATTTGAATAAGAGATTTGAAACAACTGGTTATTTACTTGGTAATCTAACATTTCAATGCTTCCATAAAATAACAAAAGATATCAAAAATTATATTACAAAGGAGGTGAATTCTGGATTATGGAATCTTAATAAAAATCATAGTGATATCATTAATGAAATTAATATTCATAAAATAATCAAGTCGTCTTATCTAGAAAATATCCTTAAAGGGGCGATGGCTACAGGTAATTGGGGTATGAAAATGAATGCAAGTAAACAAGGAGTTTCACAAGTTCTTAATAGATTAACTTATCCAAGTATGGTTTCACATTTGCGTAGGATACAGACACCTTCAGATAATACAGGTAAATTGATTCCACCAAGGAAACTTCATAGTACTTCTTGGGGATATATATGTCCGAGTGAAACACCGGAAGGTCAAGCAGTAGGTATCGTAAAGAACTTATCGATGAATTGTGAAGTAACAATTCATCGGAATTCAGAAACCATCATCTATTATATATCAAAACTAATTCAAAATTTTAATGAAATAGATATCTATACATTTAATAAGATAAGTCAGTGTAAGGTATTCATTAATGGAAATTGGTTAGGATTTACAGATAAACCAAAAGAATTAGTTACTACTATTAAATTATGTCGTTCTCAAGGAGAGATCCATATTCATACATCAATCTATTGGGATATAATGAATTATAGTATTTATATTTATACAGATGGTGGTCGTCCAATAAGACCCCTTCTAATAGTTAAAGAACAAAAACTACTTTATAATGAAGAATTAAGGGATTTTATTATTAGGAATAAATGTAAATGGGAAGATTTTATTAGTATGATAAGGTCACCGAAGCCTTTTTGTATTGAATATATTGATCCATATGAGTCTAATAATTCAATTATTTCAATGTCAATCCATAATATTAACGACAAGAAGTATACACATTGCGAGATCCATCCTTCATTAATCCTTGGTGCTTTAGCATCATGTATTCCTTTCCCCCACCATAACCAGGCTCCAAGGAATACTTACCAATCTGCGATGGGAAAACAAGCAGTGGGTGTTCATTGTACAAGTTATAACCAGAGATACGATACATTTAGCCATGTATTATCATATCCTCAAAGGCCTTTGATTGATACAAAGATGATGAAATATCTTAATGCAGATAAACTACCAAATGGTATTAATGTAATTGTAGCAATTGCTACCTATGCAGGATATAATCAAGAGGATTCTATATTATTTAATAAAGCATCTATTGACAGAGGATTATTTGCGTCTACATTTTACAGAACTTATAAAGAAGAGGAAAGAAAAAATCAATTATCTGGAGAAGAAGAAAAGTTTTGTAGACCAGATAGGTCAAAATTATTGTTTCCTAAACCATGTAATTATTCAAAATTAAATCCTTCTGGATTCATAGATAAAGATACATATGTTACAGATAAGGATATTCTAATTGGAAAAGTGATACCTCTTAAAAATAATACAACTTATGATTATAAGGATAATAGTATTAGTTTAAGGAAGAATGAAAATGGGTATATTGATAATAATTTTATAACAACAAATAGTGATGGTTATAATATTTGTAAAACACGTATCCGAAGTTTTAGAAAACCTGAAATTGGAGATAAATTCTCATCAAGACATGGACAAAAAGGAACAATTGGGATGGTTTATAATCCTGAAGATATGCCATTTTCATCTAGTGGTATTATTCCAGATATTATTATTAATCCTCATGCGATCCCGAGTAGAATGACTATTGCTCAACTTATTGAATGTATCCTAGGGAAAGTATGTTGTGAAACGGGGAATATTGGTAGTGGGACGGCTTTTGATAAAGTAAGTGTTAAAAATATTTCTGATATGTTAACAAAAGTAGGTCATGAGAAAAATGGAAATGAAATACTCTACAATGGATTTACAGGAGAACAATTGCATACACAGATATTTATGGGACCAACATATTACCAACGTTTAAAACATATGTCAGGAGATAAGATTCATAGTCGTTCAAGTGGGCCAATTGTGACTATGACAAGGCAACCAGCAGAAGGTAGATCCGCACATGGTGGATTAAGATTTGGAGAAATGGAACGGGATTGTATGATAGCCCATGGGACTTCAAACTTCCTTCGTGAAAGGATGATGGATGTATCCGATAAATACCATATATTTATTTGTGTAAAATGCAATCTCCAAGCTGTCGCAAATCCATTAACAAATACATATGAATGTAAAAATTGTAATAATTATAAAAAGTTTAAGAAAATTAATATTCCATATTCATGTAAATTATTAATGCAAGAACTTCAATGTATGAGTATCGCACCACGTATTATTACAGAATAGATTATCTCCTCCTACCTAATTTAGCCTTATATATTATATAGAGGACTAATAGTATAAATAAGAAGATAGGGAATACATATTTTAGAACATTCCAATCTAATTTACAACATTCAAGGTCTGTTGATCCATAGATCTCATTAGAATCTTCTTTTAAAGACATATAGAATGGACATTGATATTGATAGATACCTACAGAACATGTAGTGTGTTCATCTGAATCTTTTATTTTTATACTATCAGTAATATTTAGAGATAATGTAGGTAGATTTCTATTCTTAAATAGACTTGAAATATCTCCATCAATACCTTCTAAAATACTATCAATATCAATTAATACTTGTGTATATTCTTTTTCACCTAATAAATATTTTTTAATATCTTTTATTTCAATATAATCAATACATTCTACCATAGAAATCCCTTTATCTTTATTAAGGATATTACATAAATCACTAATTAATAACCGTTCATAATCATCAACTAAAACAAAATCTGAATATTTACTATCTATATTTATTTTTACTTTAACTGTATTTATATCTTTAGAACATGATCCATTTTCTAATATATATCCTATTTGACAAACAGTAGCTATTGCATCCTCTTTATTTGTACATAATATTTCAGTAGCATTATCTATTTCTGGACATTCTCTACAACATCTTATAAAATCAAATCTATTTTCTGGATCACACACTTCACCATAACACGTTTTTTCATCAGAACCTTCGCGCATATAGTATCCATCAGGACATTCCATTGAACTACATGTATTATTATCAGAACAACAATTATCTTTATCGTATTTAAGTGAACATTTTTTATTTAGACAGAACTTATCTTCCTTATGAGGAGGGACTGACGACCCTTTTCCACAACTAAGGTTCGAACATTTTTCATTTTCTACACAACATAATTCGAGATCATCTTTAATATTACATATTCTTTTCAAACAACTTTTATCTTTATTTTCATAATTTAAATGATAATTTGCAGGACATGTAATATTGCTACATTTATTATATGGGCTACAACATAATTCTATATTTTGATCATTCTTAGGGCATGTAGATAAACTTCCTTCACATTCTTTATCAATATTTTCAAGGACAATTGAGGAATTCTTCGGACAAGTCCATGTTTTATTCGCACAGGTATTGTTTTTTTCTAAACAACATTCGCTTTCCCCCCAACCATGTTTATTCCTTAATAATATATTGAATCCACATGGTTCATTTCCAGAGGATGGATCCGCAGCCCATCTATCACAAGAACGAAAACAACATTCATTAATACTGTACCCCGGACGTTCTGAAGCATTATCGTATTCTGGGAAATACTCTCCACAACCATATCCATCATTCTTCCAATCCAAACAGGTTTTGGGTTCACAACATTGACCGAGTGGATCATAAATTGTATCTACAGATTTCCAAGATGGATCACAATTCCCACAATCATCATCACTTTCAGGACAACAGTAATCGTCATCACACATACTTTCATCACGACAACGGTAAGCTAATTTATCAGGTGATATTCCCTCTTCTACTTTAAAGCCTACCGGACATGTATAATCAGAACACTTAATATCATTACAACATATATTTTCAATACTTAAATTTAATCGGTCTTTACCTTCGGGTGGTATAGTTCGAGATATATAAGGAAGAGAGTTATCTTCACATTTATTATTACCATACTGGGACCATTGTCCACATACAGTGTATGGTCTACAACATTTATTTAAACAATCCCCGTCAATACCATCCTCACACGAACCAGTTATATCAGTGGGTTGATAATGTGTTTCAGAAGGACATTGATATGTATTACATTCTACCATCTATATATCAATATATATATATAGAAAATATATAATATTTAAAGATAATAACTATAATCTATAAAAAAATGAATGAATCAAAAGACTATCATATGAATATTAAGACAGAACAAGCTGGAGCATTTCGTATTCTTATTGAAGCATTAAAGGAAATACTTACAGAAGGTAATTTCATTTTTGATGAGACAGGTATTAAATTAATGGCGATGGACTCAACCCATTCAATTCTAATTCATATGAAGTTAGAATGTGATAACTTTGAATATTTCCATTGTCCGAAGAAAATAATTGTTGGTGTCAATATGTTAAACTTTTTTAAATTAATAAAAACAATGAATAATTCAGAAACCCTTACATTATTCATTGAAAAAGAAAATGAAAATAAGTTAGGTATTTTAATAAACAATTCAGAAAAGAATTCTCAAACAATTTATAAATTAAATTTACTTGATATTGATGATGATAATATTAAGATTCCACCCGCAGAATTTGAAACAGAATTGTCTTTACCATCTGGTGATTTCCAAAAAATAATACGGGATATGGTAAATATTGGAGAAAATATTGAGATTAAAAGTATTGGTTCTCAATTATTATTGAACTGTTCAGGTGATTTTGCATCACAAGAAACAACACTTGGAGAAACAAATAATGGGTTGAAATTTAATCAAGTATCTCCTCAAGAACTACCAACCCAGGGGATTTATTCTCTTAAATATTTAGTATTATTTACTAAATGTACAGGATTATGTAATCAGATTAATTTATATATTAAGAATGATTATCCATTGGTTATTAAGTATTCTGTTGCATCATTAGGGAATATTAAATTATGTCTTGCCCCTAATTCAACAAATTAAAACTCATGTTTCTTATAAAGGGAGTTTTCTAATGAAATAAGGGAATCTTTTGTATTTTGAAAATATTCTTTATAGGAGAAGCCATCATCCTTAAACCATATTTTTATAATATTAAATTCTTTTTTAGGTGATATTGATATACCATTAATTTCATCATTACTCCCGCTTAGAATTAATCCATTGATACATCTTAATAATAAACGATTCCATTCATCAAGAACTTTTATAGATTTTACCTTAAAGGATAAACATCCCCCTAAACGATTATCTGGATCTTCCCAATTTGGAAATATACCGTCCTTCATACAAAAGAACATTCCATTTTGATAATGATCTTGTTTGAAAACATCATAAACATATTGATAATCGTATAGATCGTTAATTTCAAATATATCTTTATAACTTTCTTTTCCCCAATTGTTATCATTAATAGAATGATACCATAGGATCCATTTACCTTTTATTTGATCCATTAATATTTATTCTATATTAAATTTTTTAAATAATAATAAAATAATAATATAATATATATTACTTATGATATGTATTTTTTATAGAAAGTTATTCTTAATCATTCTATATTCCTATCTACTATTTTTCCATATTAAGGATGAAGGATATTCAAGTATGATAATGTTAACATTAATAATTGGGGTATTCTCATATCATATAAATAAAGATATCTATGAGGGTGTCGATGATTCTGTTCAATTTACTGAAGAAGAAGAAGAAACAAGAAGACAAAGTTGGATTAATGATACAACGACTGATACAACGACTGATACAACGACTGATACAACGACTGATACAACCGCTGGACAATCTGGTGATGAATCTGAAACATGTTCGAATTTTGATTGTTCAGAACATATTAATGATATTCATGAAAACCCTTCATCAATTACATGTTCTGGTAATACATGTTCTGCAGAAGAATGTTGTACTTCAGCACCTGTCCCCTCAAATACACCCTTTGTATCTGCAGAATATGTTAAACTACGTGAAAAATCAAGACAAAAAGATGGACCTATAGTTACAACGGATAACGATACACCAGATGGTATTGGTCCAACTGATCCCGACCCTTCTTCCTCACCCGAAGAATTTGTTGAAAAAGAAGAAGTTAAGTTAACACCCGTTGAAAGTAAATTTAGGATTGGACCATATGATGGATTATGTATCTCATCTGATAAATTAACAGAGGAAGATTATTTTACAAATGAAGAATTAGTTACATATTTAGGTGTCCACGGTCCAATGGAAATACAAAGTTCACAAGATATCCTTACTGGTCCAACGATTGATGGTGAAAAGGATAGTCCTCAAAAACTAACAACATTTGCAAATAATAAAACGAAATTTAATTGTTGTGGTGAGTCACCCTATACAACATCGACAGGTTGTTTATGTCTAACTGAAAAACAACGCGAATACATCCGATCAAGAGGTTATAATAAGACATCACCTGATATTTAATAGATTATCCTATCATTCTTTGATGAACCTTATCATAGATATTGAATGCTTTTCTTTCATAATTTGCAAGCCTTTCTAATCTTAATTTTTCTTCTTGTTCTTCCTTTAATTTTTGTTCTGAATATTCTCTATGTCCTTTTTCATCCATTTCGTATGATATATTAGACCGTTGTTGTTCTGCGGCTTTTAAGTCTTTAGGACGATTCATATTCATTCCAACTTCTTCTTCAACCAAGTATGTATTTGTATATGCATCTTTATAATCTCGATAAGATAAACCACCACTTTCTCCACTAAAGTCATCTACTTTACCTTGTCCTAGTATCATAATGGAACTCTTATTTTTATAAGAAATATCTTCCATTGGTTTATTATATTTTGTTAATTGTTTCCCTTTTTTTTTAACTTGTTCACTTTTTAATTTTGAAAAGTGATCATTAAAATTATCTTTTGTTAACGAAGGGTTTTGTTGTATGTCTCCTTCCATTGTCTCATTCTTTTTCATCCATCCAGAATAACCATCATCATAAACATCTTCAACCTTTGTCTCTTCATATATCTTATTAAATACATTACTATTAAAATTTTTGGATAAGTCCTGATATTGAACGTTCATTTTATTATCATTTGATTGTTCATTCATATATCTTGAACTATTATCCCTTAATTCATTATGTTCGTGTGATTCTTTTTCTTCATTAAGCTTAATCATTAAAGCTTTATAAGAAACAGTTACCCTTTGAAAATCCTCTTTTGTCCCACCCCTATCAGGATGTGTTTCCATTGCCCTTTTTAAATATGCTTTTTTAAGTGAATTTTCATCATAATTTCTACCAATATTCAATTCATTATAAGGGTTTATTTTAGGTTTATTTACTGTATTTGGAGTATTAAATTGCATTCCTTCATTAACATTACTCCCAGCAATACTTGCAAGACGTTGGATCTGTTCTTGTTGTTCCCTTATTATTTTTTTTTGTTCTTCAATATATTTACTTTTATCTTCACCTTCAAGACTCGGAGCATTTCCCATATTATATATATGGATAGAAAAGTTTTTAAAATCTAACTTATATATAATAATGGTTGTTATAGCATGTACTCCTTGTTTAGCATCTACATTAGGTCCAGCTGCTCTAAGCGTCGCAACAGTTGTAGGGATAAATAGTCAGAAGAAAAAGAAAAAGAAAAAGAAAAATACAAAGAAGAAAATGAAAGGTGGGAAAAAGAAGAATAATTTATCGAAGAAAATTAAGAAATCTTGTCACGATGAATGTGAGAAAGTTAAAAAGACATTTCCAACTATCATGCGTAAATTAGGAAAACAAATGGGTTTGGATAAAAAGGAAATCGAGAAAAGGATAAAAGAACACAATAAACATTGTGAAGGTAATTGTATCAAACTTATGAAAGATAAAGATATAATCAAAGATATAATCAAAGCAATGAAAGGTGGTGGTGAATTAGAAATGACACAAGAAGATTATGAATCAATGGTAAGAGAACAAAATGAAAGTATGAATGAAGATCGTATTAGGATGATCAAACAGAGACAGAAAGAAAAAGAAAGAATGAACCTAGAATTAAGAAGAAGATTAATACGACAAGAAGATATGAGGAAAGAATGTGATAAACTTGTGCGTTTATTAAAAAGTAAGGGTGTATCTGAACAAGACGCAGAAAAACATGCTCAAAAAATGTTTGAACAGAAACTACAATGTGATAGTGGAAAGATCAATGCGTGTAATTACTGTAAAGATGAATACATAAAAAACTTAAGAACTAGTAAAAAAAGATCAAAAACACCTCAAGTTCCGGTTCAAGCTTTACCAAAATCAAAATCAAAATCTAGATCACGTCCAAGAAAAACTACAAGAAGAAGAAAAGGACCACCTGAAAGCATTGCTATGAAACTACATGCGATGGGTCGGACTAGTAAATTAAAAAATCTAAAGAAATCCCTCACAAAAAGGCCCCCTCCTCCACCGATAAGAAGGAGTAAGAGTAAAAGTAAATTGAAAAAGACAAAATCAACTGGTGGTAAAAGTAGAAAATGACTACATGGTGGTATGAAAAGTAATCGGCCTTTACAAGGAAGACTTAAAAGACATCGTCTGGCTCTTCCACCACAGCGCCCTCCTCCCAAGGACCCTTTTCAGGCCCCAACCAGTCCTGACTTATCCCTTGTCCTAGAAGATAATGTTGAAGTAATAGAACCATTCGTCCAACCAGGACCAGCTAAAGACTATCTTAGAGAGGATATTCACAAGTTTAATCGCTCGATCGAGACTAATGAGATTCCTAAAGAACATATTGAAAAATATTATATTCCCCATCTTACACGAAATTCCAATCCCAAGGATAAAATAGCTAGAGAGGTAATTGAGTGGATTGAAGAAAGAGTTAATCATGCTAAGGAAAGGGGTTTCTTCGGGACGGACTTTTGGAAAACATACGATAGGATTATAAAGAATGTTGCCAAAACATATAAGGAGAGAATTGAAAAAATTAAAGAACAAGAACAAGAACTGAAAAAGAAAATTGAAGAGTTAAGAAATATAGAAAACAATATCAATGATATATTAAATAAAATAAACGCGACTATACAGGGATGTATCAAAAAAAAACTTAACGAAGATGAATGTTTAGAATTACAAGAATTAAAAGAAAAACATAAAAAGTATACTTCAAATAAAGAAGAAATAGTCGAAAGTATAAGATTAACATATGATGAATATAATGAAAGTTAAAGTCGTTGCCAGGGCTCAACGTATCCCATCTCTAGAAAATCAAAGATATCTTTTTCCACCTTAAACACATGGTCTACCTCTTTACCTGAATCAAGATGTTCGATATTATATTCATTAATTGTGAATCCTTTTTCATTTGCAAGTTTTCTCATCATTTGATTGAATTCACCTGATCCTGTAA